>ENA-OPZY01000017-OPZY01000017.1-human-gut-metagenome-genome-assembly--contig:-NODE-17-length-16966-cov-0.902310_pt1 | contig 16966 bp, 29 predicted proteins | sample MGYA00242488_ERZ504513 | MGnify/ENA primary metagenome ERZ504513 (study PRJEB26092, sample SAMD00036247) | human gut metagenome | host: Homo sapiens | study: EMG produced TPA metagenomics assembly of...
CTTCCATGCCTCATCAACAAGTACGTCAACCTCAGGACATGATGTCTCATAATCATCACGAAGTGATACATATGAAGCATTCATAAGCTTTCCAAATGTCTCAATATCATTTCCTTCAATGCCTTAACAGCCTTGATGGTACGCTGGTTCTCATAAACCGCATGCTTGCCTCTCTTACGTGCAACCTCATCCTTAATCGCATCCTTATGAGCCTCGAACTCTTCATCTGTCAGGTCACCGAGAGTCTTGATATCACATACTGTCTGTAAATCCTTAAGAGCCTGTGCACTCTCATTTCTTCTGTCATTGTAAGCACTTGTTACAAGGCTGTGCTTAACCATGCTGTTTGTCACCACGATCTTTGCACCGTCCAAAACGATTGGTGCATACTCAAAATCAAGAGTATTGCAGTCAAGGAAAATCGCATTGTCTTTTTTGCCATGCAGATGCAAACTGATCCATGATACCGCAGTTACAGCCGTTGTAGTTGTTCTCTGAATACTGACCGATAAGTGCAATATCCTGATTTGTCACGTCAAAGCCGTAAATATCCTTTAACATATATCCTGTAACCACCTCAAGAGATGCTGATGAAGAAAGTCCTGAGCCGTTTGGAATATTTCCGAATAAAACAATATGTGGTATAATAAAAACAATGCTATGTGAACAAAAAGGGTGCTGCGATGAATCAATATATTGGACAGCAATTTGCTGCTTTAAGATACGAAAAAAATATTTTGGTTGTTGAAGAAACTACATCTGCTGGTGGATGCGGCTCCTTCAACGCGGCTTCTTCATGTCCTGCGTCAGCCTGTCTTTATGACAGTGCGGCGTGGGGCTTTTTTATTGCCTGAAAGGAGTATGAGAACATGAGTCTGAAATATACCTGCCCCAGCTGTGGAACCCCATTGGGTTATGAGGGATTGTGTTGGAAATGTAAGTGCGAGCAAGAACGGCAAGCTGCTCTGGCCTGGATGCCGGAACAAATTGTCGAAAAACAAAGAAACTTGATACAGAACATCCAGAGGCTGGCTGATATGGAGGACCCAGAGTTCGCCGACTTTTGGCAGCTGCTTGGCTACCATGATGCCATCACCCCGGAGATTCAGCGAGTGGCACTGGCCGCAGAGGTGTTCTGGCCCTGTGAGATCTATTATCACGCTCCCGCCGATGTGCGGGATGGTCTGATCCATGCGCTGTTGTCCGCGGAATATTCCAGCGCGGCCTCCAACCTGATGAGTTGCCTTGCTATGCAAGGAGATGACAAGGCAATGGAGACTCTGCTGGAGCTGGAGCGAAATCCCCGGCCCTGGCGCAAGGGCCTCTATGTAGACCCATCCAGCTATGCGCAGATCGGAGGCTGGACCTTCGACAAGGAGGGCCAGAAAATCCAGCTCAACTTCGATACCTGCTATCCTATGGTCAAAGGAACCACCGGCGAGAAATCTCCCGTCCGCATTGGCCGGGCACGGGAGGACATTTGCCCCCACTGTGGAGGGCGCATGGTGGATATGTTGGTGCTGGATGGCCGAGACGAGCGGCTCCGGTTCCTGGGGCTGGATGGTGTCTTGACTGCCACCTGCTGCCCCAGCTGTGTGGGATTTTTGAAAGGCCCCGCCTTCAATCACTTCACTTTGGACGGCGGCGTGGAGATCTTTCCTTCTGAACTTTTTGACGGGGAGGAAAAGATGGATTGTTATGTCCGACCCGAGGAGTACAAGGCCCTCACCGAGAATCCCTTTGTGCTGGGCAAATCACCTGTTCCCCTATTTTATGGGTGCGCCCGTGAGGATGTAAACACCATCGGCGGTTTTGGCAACTGGGTACAGGACGCGGAATATACCATCTGCCCCCACTGCGGCAAGCCCATGAAATATCTGGCCCAAATTCAGTGGGATACGGTGTTTGACTGTGCGGAGGGGACGCTCTATGTGGAGTTCTGCCCAGACTGCCAGATCGTATCCATGCAGCATCAGCAAACCTGAGAGGAGACCTTGCCATGAGTTTGCCAAAGCGTGATGGCGTGCATAACCGCTACTATCTGATCCACAAGCCGGACACTTCACCGGAGGTGCTGGCGGAGGCGGATCTCTGCATTCAGGATGTACTGAACGGCACTGCCCGTGAAAAATCACTCCGCCTACCCGACTGTGGTGCGAAATCACAACGGGACACCGTTCCTTCCGGATCAGCTACTGGAACGGTATCTGACCGGGCTGCTGCTGAAGGAATTTTCCTGCGAGAATGCTGTTTCCCTCTGCGATGCCATGCGGCGGCTGGCGGGCTGGCAGGAGATCCGCTATGCGTTGGAGAAGTACATAGAAAAGCAGGTGCAGGAACGCTACTTCCTTGTAGGAGAGCGTGAAGATGGGTTTACCGTCTTTCCACCCTGCACAGTGCGGCCGGAATTGCAAACGGAAGATGTAGACGAAGGGCTGCTGCGATTTGCCTGCTATGTGGCGGTCTGCCATACAGTGTATGGGCAGAGTTTTGAATCCCTCACCACCGAACACATCCTTGGCCTGGTTTCCCAGCTCCGCCCTGATATGGTAAAGGAACTGAAAACGGCTGGCAGCGGCAAATTGCCGCCTAACATCCAAAAAGCGGAAAACAAAGCACCTAACCGCCTCGGCCAACGATGCCTTTGCCACCATCCGAATCACCGCCAAGGATTCCACGGAGGAGTGCTATGATGAAGCCCTGGACTATCTATGCGCGGTACTGGAGCAGGAGGAATTCCCCCGCAGTTACTCAGTGGAGTTTAGAGGAAAAGAAAAAACTCTATCTGCCATTCCCGGATTGCCTAAGAAGGGAGTCAATCAGCTCTTTGCCTGTGCTGTGCAACACCCCAATCTGCATCCGGCTATAGAGCGATACGCTCGTCTGGCTATGCGGGAGTATGAGTGGTACCAAAACCTCGCGGATGAAGCCTGCGCGATGCCCGGCTCTTTCGCTGTATTCGCTCTTGGATTAGAGGGAGAACAATGGGCACCGCTGGTGGCGGAGTATCTGGATCTCTGCGACGACGAGCACTCCTCACTGCAAGCAAAATTCCTTCATGCCTTGATCCGGAAGTTTGGTTTCCAACCATGGACGCTGGGGGTATTGGTGCGGGGCACTTTATCTATGCAGTGGCTTGAGCCTGCTAAGGAATTCAGCCGCCTGATTGCCAATGCGGAAAGTCTGGATGCACTGCTGGCAGTCAAGCACCGCTTTTCTGCTTATCTTCTGTCGGAAGAAAACAAAGACCCGAAATTCCGGGCTATCGCTTGGCAGAGTCTGCTCCGGGCCATTTGGGGCACATCTTCCGAAAACGGTGGCAGCAAGGTTATCAAGTCAGCACCGAAGGAACTGAAAGAGAAATATCAGCAAGTGTTTGCGTAAGGAGGGTACAGAATGAACAGCGAGCAGATCACGGCTTTTTTACAGGAGCATTGGTATATTGCCTCAGTGATCATTGGGGTCGTGATTTTGATTGGAGCAATCCGCAACTGGAACTGGCTCTGCGACCCTACCGGCAAGCCGGATTCTCACCGCTATGGACGCGGCTCCCGGCGGTGATCTTCTTCCTGCTGGGTGTCCTTCTGATCGTGGTGAGCATCTGGGGATTCGTGCTGAAATTGCAATAAAAGGAGCGATCCCATGACCCAAGAAGAACAGATCCGCCTCTATCGGCTGATGGAAAAGCTCAACTGGTTTTTCCATCAAGAGATGCACTACCTGGATCGGGGTACGGCGGAAAAGACCGCACGAGAGTGTTACCCGGAAATTCGAGATTTTACATACGATATTTTATGGAACGACCTGCCCAAAGAGGTCCAGGAGCAGCTCATGGACGAGGAGGAATCCCTATGAGTGCGCTGATTTGCTCTTTTGATGGTCTGCACGACAACAGAGTCCTGCGCTACTACGCTGACTTTGAAGCCCACATCCTGCACATGGATACCCAGACCGAGGCCGGAGAGAAAGTATCCGTTCACTTTACTGGCCTGCTGGCCCACTGGTTTGAAAATGTGGTTCAGGACAACATCCTCTTCGGCATGGATGAGATCAGCGTGGACGCTTTTTTTGAACAGAATAAAGACCTGCTGAGCGGGACCATCTCTTACGGTTTTCCCGCCTGTTGCAGCATCGAGGAACTGCGGGAGCGCATGGATCGGGAGCACATCCGGGTATTTGTCATTGATTCTTCCCTTGGGCTGTGCGGATTTGTATTGGCTCAGGAGGTGAAACTGCAATGTCCATAACTGCCTATAAAGTTGAAGCCGTCGGTCATGACCGAAAGGGTGAGTTTGAGGAGTAAAGCCATGACATCAATAGACTTTCTGAACAAGGTACATAAAAACCTGGACTCGCAGGAATACAGCCTCTCTTATTCTCCGGCCAAGTCCAAGAATTATATGCTGTACTGCAATGGCAACTTCATCGGCGGCCTGTTCGATGAGGAACTGTGCTTCGTCTACGCCGACAGCGTGAGTGAGCTGTTGGGACAGCCGGAACCCGTCTATCGCGGATACTCCAGCACCGCCCAGCACAGGATGCTGGTGATCCCGGAGGAACACTGGCAAAGGCGCTGAAACTGCTCTATGCCGAGAAATTTGACTGGAGCCGGTTGGTGTACGACATCACATACACCAGCATTGGCGCGGCTGTGGTGGAGGACTTCTACGACGAGAATGTGGTATTCCTGCGCTTCTGCTTTGAAAAGGAGCTGCTGAAAAAGAACCCTCTGGACCGACAGGGCCGTATCCTGCGGATGGTCTATCTCAATCAGGATCTGACAAAAGCGGGCAAATATCTGTTCCCCAGACTGATGCAGAAGTTTCTTGTTTTTACAGATCGCAACGGAAAGACCAGTCTGGAAACCATGCTGAATCGGTGGTACACCGCGCTGGAGAAGGAGTACCGCAGCCAGACGGCGGGATAAGGAGGACTGCACCAATGTTTGAAGAATTCTATGAGATGTACGAGTCCGAGGAGCAGGAAGTGGTCGCTTTGATCAATCGCTGCATCGGGGGCGGATATAACAACAGGGCAACTTTTGGGAAATGACCGTTGTGACGCTGGGCGTGGTATTTTGTGACACCGGCAAAGTCACCACCAAAGAGGAGCGGCTGGAGTGGCCGGTCACCGATGAGGAGCGTCACAGCGAAAAGGGCTGGGAACGCTTTCAAAACGAGCAGATCTGCCGCCTGAAGATCCGCCAGATGAAAGAGGAATGGGCAAAAGATCTGGTGTCATGGCCCTGGTGTATCTCCCAGGTGGTCAAGGCCCACGAGGACTGTCCGGAACTTCAAGCCGTTCTGGACGAGTACCACAAGCCGGTGGTGATCCAGGACCAGGTGCTGGGTGAACTGAAGCTGGACAAGGACTATGATACCTCGAGGGAGAAATCCAGTGGTGCGGAAAGGATGTGCTTCTTTCCCTTGAGGTCAATGCGGAGAGCAAGCCCTCCTGGACCCGCGCCCGCAGTGCCGCCAAGAAGTTGCTGGCCGACTGTGAAACTTGGGACAAGGCCATGCGAGAGCTTGCGGCCAAGAACCTGACCGAGCTGGCCAACAACTGGCTCTCCCAGGATGAGGAACCCCCCGCAATCCGGAAACCGACCCCATCACAGAGGAAGAATTGGCCCGACGGATCAGCCTGACGAGCCTGTCCGTCACCTCCGGTGGCAGCTTCACCGCCTGGTTTGACTGCGACGAGATGTTCACCGACCATGCGGTGACGATCTACGGCTCCTTGAAAAAGGGCCTCAAAACTGCCAACATTGAGGGGTAAGGAGGATAACATTATGAAACTGAACTGTAAACGCATTGATTTTACATATATACCCGGCGAGGAAATCTTCAACTTTCCCGAGGAATCGGGACTACCCTTTCTCTTCGATGTAGAGGAAGAACTGACCGGCGATCCTGCTGCCATGGATGCGGTGGGAGAAATGCTGGATGAGGCGGAGAAATTGGCGGAGAAGGCCAAAGCCGCCATCAAAGCGGCGCTGGCGGACGAGGACAGCCGCTACCATAGCGTTGTGACATTTTTCATGGAGTTCCATCGGGACGATGTAGGCCCGGATATTGTGGCGGAACTTTTTCCGGGAACCGACCCAGCCAAACTGTCCTTTGCTGAGATGGTTGACTTTTTGAAGCTCAAGCGGTTCGGCAGTCTGGTGGATAGCGAGATGAACCAGCAAGTTTTCATTCTGGATCTGTCCTTTAACCCGGAGATTACCGACGAACTGATGGTAATCTACTTTGATTTGAACAAGGAGATTTTCTGTATCACACATGAGAGCTGAGCGTGACTGACATACACGAGGAAAGGAGCAATCCCTATGAAAGCATTTGACCCCAATTACAAGCTGCTGGACGAGATGTATCAGGACGATTACTATCCTGCTTTTCTGGTGGACAAGGTAAAGGACGAGCTTCAGAAGGTCATCGCCCTGCTGGAGAGTGGCGAAACCGACACCGAAGTGGTGCAGGAAACGCTGGACGAGGCGGTCTGCGGCATCAATGATCTCCAGGAGGAGTTTGACGAGAACGACAGCGAGATCGAAACGGTGGCGCGGGAATGTATTGCGGCAACCGTGGCCTACATTCTGGAGTGGTTTGGCATCCCCATTGACACCGAGGAGGCCATCCGGGAACGGGACTGGTGAACCCTATGGCAGAAAAAGAACTGGCCCTTTGTAATGAGTGCGGAAGCCTGTTTTTCAAAGGCTCCTCACAGATGATGGGGCTGTGCCCGGAATGTGCTCATGTTCTCTATGGCTACCCGAATTGTGACCATCATTTCCAGAATGGCCGATGTGTGAACTGCTACTGGGACGGCTCTAAGAGCGCGTATATCAAAAAACAGAACCAACAGGAGGAAACTGATATGCCTACAACTGAATGGCTGAACAAATACGAAGCAATCAAGGATAAATTGACCTGTAAAGATGACTTGGAGGCCCATTTCACAGAGAAAGTGATTGGGAACATGGCGGTGGATGTACTGGACATCGGTGTCGTCCATTTTCCCACAGGAACGATTTTCGCCTGCGATCCTCTGGTGGAGCTGGAGGATACACCGCCCTTTATACAGACGATCCCCGCCGGGACTTATCCCGTAAAGATCTGTGTGGTGCCCAGTGAGAAATACGGCGACCGCTATGCCTGCGTCAAGGTGGAGGTCAGTCGGGAGAAGCCTGTCCGCTATGAGCTGGGCATGACCGGCAAAGAGGATCTGGACGAGGAACTGGGCGAGGACGAGTATTTTGGCTTTGGCGTAGACGCTGGAATGGGCTGTGTGGCGGACATCCAGACCCAGGCGGCCTCAAGACCTACTGGGCCAAGCGTTTGGAAGAAGACCCGGACATCGACCCCTACAACGATCTGTTCTGCGATCTTCTGGAGGAAAACGCCAAAGCCCACCCCAAATATCAGGGGGACTGCGGCGACTGGCATCAACTGGACGGTGCCGGACACGGACTGCAACCTGCCCATCTTTGCCTCTGGCTGGGGGGACGGCTATTATCCCGTCTACTTCGGCTATGACGCAAAGGGCGAAGTCTGCGCCGTGTATGTGCGCTTCATCGACATTGAAGATAGTTACAAGGAGCAGGAGTAAGGAGGAAAGCTATGGAATGGCCAAAACGGGCGCGGACAGCGGATTGGGAAAATGGTGTCCTGGCCTTAGATAGAGAGAAACAATTTGAAGTCCCGAAGCTGACCGCAGAGATCATGGAGCGGTTGGCCGGTTACACCCTGGTGGGCTTCCATGTGAAAGGGTATCCGGTGACGGATGAACTGCTGGCCCCCTTTGCCGGGCATAAAAGCATGGTCAACTTCGGCGTGGAAAACGGCACCCTCACCGACGCCTGTTTCCCCGTTTTTTCCGCCATGCCCAAGCTGCGCATCCTGCTGCTGACCGGGAACGCCGGGATCGACGGCAGCGGCCTGTCCGCCCTGCAAGGCTGTAAGCTGGACCTGCTGACCCTTGACCACACTGGGCTGGATGATGCCGGTCTGCTCCAGGCAGCCTCCATCCCCAAGCTCTCTCATATCTGGATCGACCACACTGCTGTTACTTATGATGGACTGCTGGCTGTCGCCGGCAACAACTACATCAAGCCAGTGGCCCATGTGCAATTTACCAAGGAGCAGATGGAACACTTCTCCCAGCTCCAGCGGGAAAAGGCCAAAAAGCCCGTCCAGCTGGATGAGCAGGCAGCGTCGGAATGCCGCAGTGTGTTGTCCGCTTTCTTTGCCGAAATGACAGAATGGGAGCAGTACATGGAGCAGGTTGGGTTTGAAGATGCCGCAGGCTGTGCCCCGCCTGCTGGCGATCTGGGAGAAGTATGTGAGCGAAAAAGCCCCGTCTGGGCTATCGGCCTCTGGCCCTCTCATACAGCGCCCAGGGCACCTACAACGGGGAAGAATTCCTTGACGCGGAGCAGATCACTAAGAACAAGCTCTACATCTACACCAGAGAGAAAAATACCAGCTTTGACCGCCGCTTTCTCATGAAGCGTGTGGGCGAGGGCTGGAGGATCGACGGGGTGCAGGAGCGGCTGGACGGCTGGCAGCGCACGGGATTGTGAGGCATCACATGGCTTGGAAATATGAAACTTTTGGCCCAGACGGTCAATGCAAATTGTTCGGTGTGAACATCTTTGACTACAACTGGCAAACCACCGGCAAGCGAGTAAAAAGTCAAAGACCCGATCTATCACCAAGACCATACCTCGAGGTCTGGCAGGTGGAGATTGACGGGCAGATTCACCGCTTTGCCGCTGGAGAGTTCTCCAACTGCGTATGGGGATTCTATCTGGAAAAGAACTGATGAGAGGAGTGTGTGGGCGCATGAGCCGAATTGTTGATGAACCCTACTTTACATACAGTGCATACAACGCCCTGACCTCTGGCATTCAGGTGAAATGCCCCAAGTGCCATGGCGCAGGTGTGGTGACAGCGGATGATGACAACGCCTATTTCCGGTGCCTGAGCTGCGGCCACCGGATGACGCAGGATCGGACGATCTACCGTTATGATGTCCATAACCAGTGCAAAAACTGCGGCAGGTACTACCGAGTGGATATTGAAGATACGGCAAAGCAGCATTTTCCCGTCCTCCATGTGACCTGCCCCTATTGCGGAACAACCATGTCGGGAGAAGTTCATAAAACAGCGGAGGCGTTTTCATATATTGGCGAAATCAGAGATGGACGAGAACCTTATTTCGGGTTGGAACTATGGTTTTTGACTTCATTTCAGGGAAAACCTGTATGGCACTCAACCGAGAACATCTTGCCTATCTGATCGGCTATCTCAGCGCCGGACTGCGGGAAAAGCCGCCGGGAAGAGCGAAAATGACCCAGGCCGACCATCTCCCCACCTTTATGAAAACCGCAAAGAACCGGGAGCGGATCGTGAAGCTGCTGAGGCAAATGCAGGAGAAATGAGGATGGAACAGAAAGTAATTTACAACGGCCAAATTCTTACTCTGACTCGGTTTTGGGCAACAGGAGAACCTTGCCTGTGGATCACCGACCCACAGCAGATCGAGATGCCCAAAATGGAGTTTGTGGGAGGCCACCCGGACGAATACTGCATTTTCCTGAAAAATCTGACGGAAACAGAACTGGCACAGATCACATCTCTGGACGGCGCTCCACTGGATGTGAAAGAAGAACTAAGCGACATCGAATGAGGAGAACACTATGAAAGACCTTTGCCAATACGGAAACCGACCGGAGGACGAATGGGAATCTTGCCCTGGATACCTGACCCGCGTCCGCCCTTCAAAATCTGGGTGAAGCCGGAGCAGATCGCGCCATTCTTTCTCATTCCCCACCACCCCTATGCCATCTCCCTTCTGCTGAAGATCAGTGACGGGTTCCGGACAGAAGAATTCTGCCGGCTGGGACTGACCGGCAGCAGCGGAGACTGGGAACGGCTGGTCCGGAGCGTGATCCGGGAGTTTGAGGAAAGCATAGTGGTGAGGATCTGTTTCACTTTGACTCCGACGAGGATGTGTTCTGCGTCTATTCCCAATACATCGACGACCTGATGATGCTGGCCAAAATGATCCGGGCGGCCTGTGCCGATGAAAAAACGATGCGGATGTATCTGAACATGAGCGAGGCAGCGGAAGCATGAGAGAGTTAACTACTCAAACAGGGATAGTAGTAAAATGCAGTAAAACGGCCATTGAATTTTTCCAAAATGCTCAGTCAGTGGATTTCTTTTCTGTGCTGGAGATCCCAGAGGAATTCCAAGGTATAGCGGTTGAGTTTTATGATTTGATTATGGAAAATGATCATCTTGCGGCCTTGCTGGGCTGTCGCGGCAATTATGATATTGCAATACAGATAGATGAGGTAACCGGCACCATGACGGGGTGGCATTGGTTCAAATGAGGGAAATGGAATGATGGAGTACATCAAGCTTTTTTGGGAGGACGCACCGGAGGGAGAACCGTCGGTGATCCTCTATGAAGTGGATACAGAAAATGAGCGGCTGGCCCTCCACTCCATTGACATCTTTGCAGATGGCCGCACCCGCAATATCCCTGACCTTTACGACGGCGCCATCGAGATCACGCCGATCCCCACCGTGGAGGAATTGAACGCCCATGTCTGGGGCGAGGAGTTCCACGCCTGCATCATAGAGAAGGCGGAATTTGAGGCCATCTGGGAAACTCACACCTATGATGGAGCGTTAAAGTAGCCAGGAGGAGACACTATGAACGAACCTATAAAAGCCAAAAATCTGCCGTTGTTCTCCATCATTGACCTGGACCAGCTGCGCCGGGAAAAACATCTGGAGGGCACAGAAGTGACAGACTTTTTCACGGCAAGGGATGGAAAAGTCTATCTTCTCATGGAACAGCCGTCCGAAACACAGGGTAAGGACTGGCTCAGCACTCCTTCCACCTATACCGCAGTGGAAATCCAGCTGGATTGGGCGGAACAGCGGGTGCTGGAAACGACGCTGTTTCCTCTTGGCCTCTTGAAGTTCCAGTTTCATTATTTGCGGCCCGCAGGTGATCACTTCCTCCTGCTGGGGGCAAGATGCGCCTATCGGGAAAACGGCCCCGACCAGAACGCCTGGATCGTCAGCCGGGACGGAGCTGTGCTGTCCCGTTTCTGCCTGGGGGATGGCATTCAAGACTGTGTGGTAAAAAAAGATGGCACCATCATTACCAGCTACTTTGACGAAGGTGTATTTGGTAATTACGGTTGGGATGAACCTCTGGGTGCTTGCGGCCTGATTGCATGGACATCGGAGGGAACTCCTCTCTGGAAGAATGAGAACTATTCCATCTATGACTGCTACGCCATCAGCCTGGACGAAGAAGAAAACCTGTGGTTTTATTATTACGATGAATTCCGGCTGGTGCGGACGAACTTCAAAGAGGACTTTGTATTTGAACTGCCAATCGAAGGAAGCGGAGCTTTTTCTGTTGCCCCGTCCGGCAATACCTTCCTGTTTCAAGGCGGATACCAGCAACGGGATAAATTCTACTTCCTTACCGCTCATGGTGATCACCTTGGGAAAAAACAGGAGGCTATTCCCACCTGTGACGGAAACAAGGTCGCTGTGGAGCAGTGCAGCCTGCTTCGCAGCCGGATGTTGTTCCTTGGAAAAGATGGTGTGCTCTATGGAGGTATTTGGGGGAGCGATGGCCAATGAAACAGTCTGATATTTATACCGAGGCTCTGACCTGTCTGCGCTCCATCCTTCTGGCAGACCATCCAGAGTTCCAAAACTGGATCGACTGGTTGGAGCGGGACATTCAGGACTGGAACCAGCGGCGGGAGGTTGCCCACCATCTTCGGGCATACGGAGGTATGGCTCGTTCAACGACCTGCCCAGTATGCGTGGAAATCACGACTATATTTTCGACTTTCTCAAGTCCGTGTGCTATGCCTTCGGCCATCTTTATGGCAAACGGGAAGGCATTTCTCCGGAGGCATTGATGGAGGAGTGCCTCCACGATGTAGAGCAGGCAGCTATCACCCCCATAAGGCACTGAACCAAGCCATTGCCCAGCACTTGATGCAGGGCGATTTACAGGAAAACCTGGATAGGCTGTAGGAGGACTTGTTATGAACAAAAGACTATTCCGCCCCCAATTTAATCAAATGGAAACCACCGAGAAGCAGGCACTGATGGAAAGCCTGGCTGCTCGTTATAATATGACCTTTCTCGGTCTACATACCTTTGACCGCTGGGGCCAGAACTGCACCACCGGCATCTTCAAGAAAGATGGTCGGGAGTTCGTCTTTGTCCCCGGCGATACCGTCACCCTGGGCTGGGAGCAGTTTGCCGTGGGACTGAATCAGGAGAGCCGGGAGGAATTGGAGTATCTGTTCCGGGAATGGGAAATGGAACCGCAGAACCCGGAGGAGATGATCCGGGAAAGCATGGCTCCCGTCCGGCAAGCGGCCATTGGCCCCATGCTGGTGGGCCGGGAGCTGGAGGAACTCTGCTGGGAGTCAGTCAAGATGGACGATCCCAGGCTGACCGCCCACCCTGACTGGCTGAAGGAGTTCCGTGACTTTGCCTGGAGTGACAGCAGCAGTCTTACCTTGCACCAGTCGGCCCGCATAGAACGGACGGAAGATGGATTTCAGACCTGGATCTATAACCGCACTGATTACGATGAACTCCTTGCCATGCTGGAAAACAGGGGCTTCTCCCTGCCCACGGCGGACGAGTGGGCCTACCTGTGTGGCGGCGGGTGTCGGACCCTGTTCCCGTGGGGAGATGGGTTAGACTACTCCATGCGTCTGCGCTGGTTTGAGGACATGGATGAGGATGAGAACCGGCCCTATGACATGGAGGAACCCAACTTCTTCGGCCTGTCCATCGCCTACGATCCCTATATGCGGGAAGTGGTGCAGGCTGATAGGCTTACCACCTGCGGCGGCGATGGCGGGTGCAATATCTGCGGTGGGCTGGGCCCATTTCTCGGTTTCCTACCCTGTTCGCCCCACTGTAAGCCAGAAGTGCAGGAGGACAATGAACTAAACGGAGATTATGACTTTTATCGGCCTATCATTCGGTTGGAGAACTATGATTGACAATAGAAGCTTGATACAAAATAAAGAAAGAGAGGTGCCGACATGGGAGCATGGGGCATAAAAGCATTAGAGCGTGACGAAGGGTTGGATGTACTGGACATCCTCAAAAATGAATATGTACCGGAGCATCCGGTAATGGATCTGGGCGAGATGATCGAACTGATGAAAGAGGAAGTCATGCTGGGAGCTGACTTCTCACAAATCGACTTCCTCTTTGACAATACTGCGATGGCTCTGGCGGAGCTGTATTTCCAATGGAAGGATAATGGCAAGCTGGACTACGATCATGAAGAAGCTATATGGGATAAAGTCACCGGTTTCACAGCATCCAAAGAAGCCCTTGCTTTCCTGCTGCGGCAGCTCACCGACATCAAAAACGAGGTGCCGGACGAGGACGGCATCCGTGAGATTGTGGATCTTTGGAAGAACGAGGACAGCGGTGAGATCGCTCCTGCGTGGTTGGAACACTTGAATCAGCTCATTGATCGACTGGATTCAGAACAGGAGGCACGACAAATGTATATCAAAAAATACTGGGGCAACTTTATTGGCGGTTCCGATGACAGTCTGAACCTTGTGGCATTTTTGGAAGACCAGAAGAAAGAGGAGATCCCCCTCAGCGAGATATTTGCCAAGATTGGGCTGGACAAACAAAACTGGGACTTCCGCCAGACCGTGGAGTATCTGGAGTTTACACACTCCGATGGCGTGGAGATGGACTTCCACTTCGCCATTGATGTGGTCACCGATCTGGCCGCCATCCTGCTGGAGTGCAGCGTCAGCGGCAGTGTAAACCTTCAGGATCTGGACGAGTACAACACCCCTGCCCGCCGCATCCGCATCACCGTCACGCCAGAGGAGCATGACGCCATGAACAAGGCACTGGCGGATTTTGCCCAGAATCCGCTGGAATATGACCTCAGTGAGATGATGGACAACGAGGAGATCCAGGAGATGGCTCGGGATGTGGAGGCGCTGCGGAAGGAACTGTACGAGGCCGCTGGCCGCAACCGGGACTACCATGTGAAAGCGGAGGATGTGAAATCTCTGCTCCCTGACTGGAAGGGTGCCGATGGCTGCATCGCCACCAACCGCATCACAGTAGAGGGCCGCAAGGTGGGCTACTGCTACAGGGAGGAGCCGGACGGCGGCTGGGACAGCGGCTGGCGCTTTACCGCCGGTGATGAGAGCGACGAGTACATGGACGACCCTAACAACGCCGGGATCTACAAGCTGAACACGATCTGCAATGACGATCCCGACATCATCCCTTTGCTGAACACCCCCGCTCCCTGCGCCTTTGAGCGGGATGAAAATGGCGTGTTCCAGCAGATCAAAGACTGGAAACCAGATGAGGACGAGGAGGACCCTGATATGGATATTTTGAAGCAGTGCCAGAAGTGGCATGAGGAGGACAAACACCAGAAAATCGTTGACGCACTGGAGGCAATCTCTGCCGAGGAGCGTACCCCGGAAATGGATATGGAGCTGGCCCGCGCCTACAACAATCTGGCGGACTCCAGCGAGCCGGAGGGAAGGAAGCTGCTTCACCAGGCACTGGAACTGATGCAGTCCCATGAGGAGGAACTGGGAGATACTTATTCCTGGAATTTCCGTATGGGGTATGCCTATTATTATCTGGATCAGGAGGGCCGCGCTCTGCGGCATTTTGAAAAAGCTCTGGAACTGCATCCCGGTGATGATCCTAAGCTCAACACCCGACAGGACATGGAGGAACTAATTGACTCGTGCAAAAAGGGTATTTCTCTGCCGCAGTTCTGGGAGTGCTTCCGGGAGCGGACAGAGAACTGTTGGGAAACCTTTGCCGAGATGGAAGCAGAATTGCGCCAGATGATGGATGAGGACAAAGATCACACCCGCGGCGCAGAACTCGTGGCCCAAATGGAAGGGGCTTTGAACCAGGCGTTTGACGAAATCTCCTTCGAGATGGGCTTCAATGGCGAAAAGCATGAGTTGATCCTCACCCCGGAGGGCGACAAGGGTCAAGCTGTTTTGAGCTGATTTACTTCCAGAAGCACGCCCCAAGGAGGTGCTGGAGCACTGGAATATCCTTGTGGGCCGTCAGCCTCTCCAGAACATCGGCCTGCGTACTGAGGATGGCTGGGACATCTCCGGGGAGGATGTGCAGATCTGGCTGGAGGAGCAGGGTGAAAACAGCTTCGCCATCTCCGCCTACTGCGAAAAGCTGCTGCCTATGCTCCGGGAGGAAGAAGGCCGGGCCTGGTGGATGCTCACTACCCTCACCGACCAAGTGCTGGGCGAGATCTCCCACATGAGATACATAGACAGCTTTGATGTGCTGGAGGAACCCAAGGCAGAGCCGTCCTTCCTCCTGTCCCAGCTGCCCGACAAACTGCGGGAGCAGGGCCTGGAGCTCTCCACCGACCCGGAAGCCTATCTGGAGAGCTACCTTGGTTACAAAATGGAACCCAAACAGGACCCGGACGCCGATTGGCGGCTGGATGTAATGGCCGGTTCCACCTGCTGTGTGCCGCTCATCAACGGCTATCTGAATGCCGACAATGATTTTATGGACGATCTCCATGCCGACGGCGCGGTGGCGGGCTTCTTCTGCTATCCCCTGGATACCCTGCGGGAGGAGGAAGGCAGTCAGAAATTTCGACTTCCGGGACAAACTGGAGGAAGTGCTCACCGGCGGGGATGGTTCGGAAGTGCTCACTCTCACCGGCGGGGCTACCGGCCTCTACTGTGGCTATGTGGACTTCATCGCCTGGGACATCCAAGAGGCGCTGAACATGGCGAAAGAGTTCTTTGAAGGCACGGACATCCCATGGGCCATCTTCCACACCTTCCGCCGTGAAGCCGGTTCTGTACCCCTAAAGCAACAAGATGATGGGACAGAAACTGAGAATCAGGATGACGAGTTGGACGAAACGCTGACGGGCATGGACTATATTCCTTACACCCAACAGAACGCCGAAGCATTCTTCGCTCAGCTGGAGCAGTGGAACGCCGAAGACGAGTACACCCGCTGTATCCAGGCACTGAATGCCATCCCGGAGAACTGGAGGAACTACCGCACCGCCTACGCCCTGGCCCGTGCACTGGAGAACTACGCCATCATCGGGGACCATGACGAAGGTACTTTGAAATCCAAGGGAGACAAAGCCCTTCTGAGGGCCATTGAGGTGCTGGAGTCCGTCCGGGAGGAAGGCCAGGACAAGGCGGAGTGGAATATGCGGATGGCCTATGGCTATCAGTATCTCTACGGCCAGGAGGAAAAGGCCATTCCCTACGCCCAGCGGTGGGCAGAACTGGACCCAGAGGACGAAAATGCCTCGGCGGTGATTCAGGAGTGTAAGGCGGAGATCCGGAAACGCCAGCGCAGCCGGAAGAAGAAGGCCAAATTCGTGCCCGGTGATACTCCATTTGAGGGCTTCGACCTCACCAACTTCTGGGATGATAATTGGTATGCACTGAAAGAATATGTCAGTGATCCGCCTTCCGATGAGCTGATCGCCAGCGTGGAGGAGGAACTGGGCTACAAGCTGCCCGCTGCCTACATCTGGCTGATGAAGCAGCACAACGGCGGCATTCCGGTGAACACCTGCTATCCCTGCGATGAGCCTACCTGTTGGCCAGATGATCATGTGGCCATCACCGGCATTTTCGGCATCGGACGAGAAAAGAGCTGCTCCCTCTGTGGAGAGCTGGGCAGCCAGTTTATGATCGATGAGTGGGAGTATCCTGCCATCGGTGTGGCCATCTGCGACTGTCCCAGCGCCGGACACGATATGATCTTCCTGGACTACCGTGCTTGCGGTCCCCAGGGAGAGCCTGCGGTAGTCCATGTGGATCAGGAAAACGACTACAAGATTACCCATCTGGCAGACAGCTTTGAGGAATTTGTCC
>ENA-OPZY01000023-OPZY01000023.1-human-gut-metagenome-genome-assembly--contig:-NODE-23-length-14611-cov-1.043427_pt1 | contig 14611 bp, 13 predicted proteins | sample MGYA00242488_ERZ504513 | MGnify/ENA primary metagenome ERZ504513 (study PRJEB26092, sample SAMD00036247) | human gut metagenome | host: Homo sapiens | study: EMG produced TPA metagenomics assembly of...
TTTTCGTTTTGTTAAAAGTTGGTGCCACCAGGAATCGAACCGGGGACACAAGGATTTTCAGATCCTTTTGCTCTACCAACTGAGCTATGGCACCAGCATTTTTATGTTCGCAATCAATGTTTCTCGATTGCGGTTGCAAAGGTACGCAAACTTTTGAAACTTGCAAACATTTCAGTAGAAAAAATGCGATTTTTGTGCAAAAAACGGCATTTTTTTGGAAAATACCGATAATAACTCTAAAAAACCTTCCTTTTTCACTCCGAAATAAGGTCGGATATCGAAAAAGGAAGGTTTCAAATCTAGACTATAAAAGAGTTTTATCCTTTCAGAGGATTCCAGCCTTGTGCTTTCAGTTCAAGTTCATTTCCATCACGGGTGACAAGGGCGCATCCCAGTTCGGGTTTGGTGATGTGACCGATAACTTTCACGTCTTTCATCTGAGATACGACCTCGTGCGCGGTCAACGGTACCGTGAAGAGCAGTTCGTAATCTTCGCCACCGTTCAGAGCACAGGTGCTCAGGTTCATGTTGAACTCTTCGGCCATTACAGCTGTCTGATAGTCAATCGGGATTCGCTCTTCGTACACGCGGCAACCGGCATGGCTTTGTGAACAGATGTGCATCAGTTCGGATGACAATCCGTCGGAGATGTCCATCATGGCAGTGGGCTTAATACCGGCTTTAGCCAGACTTTCCACAATATCCTTGCGGGCTTCCGGTTTCAGGAAGCGTTCCAGTAAGTATTCTTTGCCGGCAAAGTCGGGTTGTACATCTTTTTCGCCCTGGAATACGGCTTTCTCTCGCTCCATCAGCTGAAGTCCCATGTAAGCAGCTCCCAAATCGCCTGATACGCAGATCAGGTCAGTTTCTTTGGCACCGTTGCGGTAAACTACCTTGTCTTTATCGGCTTCTCCAATGCAGGTGATGGAAATGGCCAGCCCTGTAACAGAAGATGTGGTGTCACCTCCTACGAGGTCTACCTGATGCTGTGCGCAAGCCAGTTTCAGCCCGTCGTAGAAATCTTCCAGGTCTTCGATGCAGAAACGTTTGGATACAGCCAGTGATACAGTAATCTGCTTCGGAGTACCGTTCATGGCGTAAATATCAGAGAAGTTCACCATGGCCGATTTGTATCCTAGGTGCTTCAGCGGGGTATATACCAGATCAAAGTGTACACCTTCCATCAGCAGGTCGGTGGTGACCAGCACCTGCTTGCCGGGAAATTCCAATACGGCCGCATCGTCGCCCACACCGTATTTCGTTTCCGGGTTCTGTAATTTAATATCTTGGGTGAGATGCTTGATAAGTCCAAACTCACCCAGTGTTGAAATTTCTGTTCTGTTTCCTTCGTGCATAGTATTTTTACGCTCTGTTGATAAGTTCTCTCATAATGGTGGTCATACGAGGCTGTGCTTCGTCGGCAGCCTTCTGTACTTCTTCGTGGGATACTTCCACAATCTTGCCTTCCACGCCCAGGTCGGTGATGACTGATACACCGAATATCTTAATGCCGCAATGGTTGGCTACAATTACTTCCGGTACGGTTGACATACCTACGGCATCAGCACCCAGAATGTGGAACATTTTATATTCCGACGGAGTCTCGAATGTTGGGCCTTGGGTACCGAGGTATACGCCTTGTTGCACTTTGATGCCTTTTTCCTGAGCGATTTCCAGGGCTTTTGCAATCAGTTCCTTAGAATAAGCCTCGCTCATATCCGGGAAGCGTGGTCCGTATTCGATGTTCTTTCCACGAAGCGGATGTTCCGGGAAGAGATTGATGTGGTCGGTAATAATCATCAGGTCACCGATTTCAAAGTCGGGATTAGTACCTCCTGCAGCATTCGATACGAAGAGGGTTTTGATGCCCAGTTCACGCATCACGCGTACGGGGAAAGTTACTTCCTTCATAGAATAGCCTTCATAGAAATGAAAGCGTCCCTGCATGGCCATGATGTCCTTGTTGCCCAGTTTCCCGAAAATCAGTTTCCCGCTGTGTCCTTCGACGGTTGAAACCGGGAAATTCGGGATTTCCGAATAGTTGATTTCATACTTGTCGGTGATTTCGTGCACCAGACTGCCCAGTCCTGTACCCAGGATGATGGCTGTTTCGGGGTGAGTGTGCATTTTAGCCTTCAGAAAGGCAGCTGTTTCTTGAATTTTTTCTAACATACTCAATGATTTTAGGGTTAAATACTAGTTCTCCTTTGTGCAGAAACTCCACTTCTATAGGGAGCACGTAAATATAGGGTTTCAGTTCTTCGCTGAGCTGGGGATGACCGATAAGCCGTGAGGCATCCTTCTCGGTAGTCAGGATGAGACGGCGGGTTTCCGGTAGCTGGCGGAACTGCTGTGCAATCTGTTGCATATCGCACCGTCAAAAATTGTGATGGTCGCCGAAGAGCAGCGGAGTGATACGGGTGGCGTGTCGTCCTACTTCCTCTACTAATGGCGCCGGTGAGGCAATGCCGGTGACCAGCAGCACTTCTTTATCTTTTAACGCATCCAGCGGTTGGGCAGGAGCATCCATAAATAAGGGATACAACTTTCCGTAGGCCAGGGTCGTGAAAAACACTTCCTGATGCGGGAGAGGATGTATACGTTGGCGGATACGTTCGCATTCCTTCAGACTGAGGGTAGGCGGGCATTTCGTGACGATGAGCAAATCGGCTCGTTTCTTTCCGCTGGCAGGTTCCCGAAGGCGTCCGGCGGGAAGAAGTTGGTCACATTCCACAGGACGATGGTAATCCATCAGCAGGATGCGTAGTCCTGGTCGCACGTAACGGTGTTGAAAGGCATCGTCCAGCAGGATGACTTCCGTATCGGGTGCTCCTTGCAGAGAGATAAGCTGGCGGATACCCCGGCAGCGGTCACCATCTACGGCCACGTGAATGCTGGAAAACTTGCGAGCCATCTGGTAAGGCTCGTCACCGATGTCTTCCATCCGGGAGATAGAAGAGGCCAGCACGAAACCTTTGGATTTCCGCTTGTAGCCCCGGCTTAGTACGGCCAGCCGGAATGAGTCCTGTAATAGCCGGATGAGGTATTCCGTGTGAGGAGTTTTCCCAGTACCGCCTACGGTCAGGTTGCCGATGCAGATGACGGGTAACGGAAAGCGTTCTTCGCGGAGCCAGCCCACGTCGAACAAGAGATTTCGTACCTTCACACCGATACCGTAGAGGGCACTGAAGGGCCATAGCCCCCAATATATCTTGCATTTTCCGCTCATGAACGCGCCTCCTGCTTATTGGATACGCATATTGAACGGCAAACGGGCTTGCAGGCGGTCGGACTGTTTCACGTGGCGCAACCATTCAAAGCCTTGATAATATTCACCGAAAGTTTCCTGCAACTGGCCGTGAATGTAGCGGTCAGTGCGGGTGTTCAGCAGTTCTGTCAGGAAATCCTGCTTAGCCGGGTAGCTTTTCAGTTTATAGTCCTTTACTTTCCCCAGTTCGGCAGCCAGTTGGATGGCAGTATCCAGTCCCCCCAGTTCGTCTACCAGTTTCAGCTCTTTGGCCATACTTCCGGTCCATACACGGCCTTCCGCAATCTTGCAGAGCTCCTCTAACGGGATATTTCGTCCTTCGGCACAGCGTTTGGTAAACAAGGCATATCCCTGGTTCACCATCTGTTGCATCAGGGCCGATTCTTCTGCATTGAACGGACGGCTCATGCTGCCCATGTCGGCCATTTTATGTGTCTTGACTCCGTCAAAATGGAGCCTCAGTTTATTGGTCAGTAATTCTGAAGCGTCGGGCATCATACCGAAGATGCCGATGGAACCGGTCAGAGTAGTCGGTTCAGCCACGATTTTGTTGGCAGCGCAAGAAATGTAGTAACCGCCGGAAGCAGCATAGTCACCCATTGATACTACGACCGGTTTTTCAGCTTTCAGCAAGTTCACTTCACGCCAAATCTGTTCCGAACCATAGGCACTTCCTCCCGGAGAGTTCACGCGGAGCACGACCGCTTTCACGTTTTTGTCCTTACGCAAATCGCGCAAGTCTTTCGTCATCTTCTCAGAGTTGATACCTTCATCGTAAGAGGAACCGTTGTCAATTTCTCCGTAAGCATAATAAACGGCTACCACATCTCTGGTCTTGCTTTTCGGGGTGGCCGATTTTACACGAGTCATTTCATCCAGACTCAGGGTGTGGAGATCGTCTTCCTCGGTCAGTCCGGCGAGCGATTTTAAGTAGCTAAGTACTTCATCCTTGTACATCAGTGTGTCGGCCAGTCCGCAATGCACGTAGTCTTCAGCTGGGCGCAAGTCCATATTCTTGTCAGCTAATAAGTTCAAGGAATCGACTGAAATATTTCTGGAAGCTGCTACATCGTCCACAATGCTCTTCCAGGTAGATTCCAGAAAGGCTTGAGTCTGTTCGCGGTTGGCCGGACTCATTTCGGTATTGGTCATCGGTTCAACGGCCGATTTGTAGGTACCCACACGGAATATCTGCATTTAACTCCGATTTTGGCCAGGAAATCTTTCAAAAACATGGTCTCACTGGATAGTCCGTGCCAGGAGAGGTTCCCTGCAGGATTTACAATTACCTTGTCGGCTACACTGGCCAGGTAATAGCCGCCCTGTGTGTACATGTCGGCATAGGCAATCAGGAACTTGCCGCTTTGTTTGAAATCGGCCAGTGCGCGGTGAATGGCCTGTAAAGAGGCAGTAGAACATGCCAATGCTCCGGTATGCAGGTAGATACCCTTAATCTGTTCGTTTTCTTTGGCTTTTTGGATAGAGCTCAGAATATCTTCCAGTCCGTATGTAGAAATCTGGTCTTCAAAGAACTGGTCTACGGGGCTGGGCTGATAGCGCTCCTGAACGGTACCTTTCAGTTCAAGCGTAAAAACAGAATTGGGCATGACTAAGGTTTCGCTTTCAGAAGAGGCCATAATTCCGGCCAGTATGCCGATACCTAGGATGATAAAAATGAATCCGCAAATCAGCACGCCTGTAATGGTAGCCAGGGTGCTCCGAAGAAATTCTTTCATTATAAGTCGTTTTTTGATTAATAAACAAAGTTATTCTTTTTGCCTGAAAAAGCAAAAATACAAGAGGGTAATTTTCTTTTTTACAGAGTGGTGATTATGGTCTTAAATTTGATTTTAAATTTATTTTAGGTAGCTTTTAAAGGGATTTTTATAGTACAATATAATAAGGTGGTGTCGAGGGCTTGATTCAATAGTCTGCTGCAAAATTTATGATTGATTAGTAATTGGTTGATATTTAACTTGTTATATAATATTAATCCATCGTGAAGGTCTGCACATTGACGAGCGTGAAAAAATGCCCTTGCGTTCCATCCAAAACGCACTTGCGTTTGAACTGAAACGTCCTTGCGTTTGAAGTGAAACGCACTTGCGTTTTAATATCAAATGCACTTGCGTTTTTTGAGAGGCTGCAGAAAATATCTCCCGATTTATTTTGTTTTTTTACGGAACTTCCCCATTTTTGCCAAAATTGATTTTGTGAACTTTAAATAAATACGATATGGCAGAAGAAATGATTGTCAAGGAACTGGACGAGGTAGTAGTCCGTTTCTCGGGGGATTCCGGTGACGGAATGCAACTGGCCGGTAATATGTTTTCCAATATTTCGGCAACCGAAGGAAACGATATCAGTACATTTCCGGATTATCCGGCAGATATTCGCGCCCCGCAAGGTTCATTGACTGGTGTGTCTGGCTTTCAGGTACATATTGGTGCCGGAAAGGTCTATACTCCTGGCGATAAGTGCGATGTGCTGGTAGCCATGAATCCGGCAGCCTTGAAAACACAATATAAATTTTGTAAACCGCAGGCGGTAATTATCATCGATTCCGATTCATTTACCAAACGTGATTTGGAAAAGGCCAAGTTTACGTTGGAAAATCCCTTTTCGGAATTGGGTATTAAGAATGAAGTCGTGTCGGCAGCTATCACTACTATGTGTAAGGAAAGCCTGAAGGATAGCGGGCTGGACAACAAGTCTATCTTGCGAACAAAGAACATGTTTGCTTTGGGGCTGGTATGCTGGCTGTTCCATCGTGATGTGAAGGTGGGCGAAAAAATCCTACGCGAGAAATTTGCCAAGAAACCGGAAATTGCTGAAGCTAATGTGAAGGTGCTTTACGACGGTTATCACTTTGGTGAGAATACTCATGCTTCTGTATCGATGAGTTATACCGTGCCAAGCAAGGCACAGAAAGAGCCGGGAAAATACATGGACATCAACGGCAACAAAGCTACTGCATACGGCCTGATGGCAGCTGCTGAGAAAGCAGGCCTGCAATTGTATCTGGGTTCTTACCCGATTACCCCGGCTACGGATATTCTGCATGAACTGGCCAAACATAAATCGTTGGGCGTGAAAACGGTGCAGTGTGAAGATGAGATTGCCGGATGTGCTTCTGCCGTAGGAGCTTCGTTTGCCGGCGCATTGGCTGTAACGACCACTTCCGGACCGGGTATCTGTTTGAAGAGTGAGGCCATGAACCTGGCGGTGATTACGGAACTTCCGCTGGTAATTGTAGACGTACAGCGTGGAGGTCCTTCTACCGGACTGCCGACCAAGTCAGAACAGACCGACTTGCTTCAGGTACTTTTCGGACGTAATGGAGAAAGCCCGATGCCTGTGGTAGCCGCTTCTTCACCGACCGACTGTTTTGATGCGGCTTATCTGGCCTGCAAGATTGCTCTGGAACACATGACTCCGGTCGTTCTGTTGACCGATGCCTATATTGCCAATGGTTCTGCCGCATGGCGTCTGCCCGATTTGAATACTTATCCTTCTATCTGTCCGCCTTACGTGAAGCCGGAAATGGCTGATTCATGGACACCGTTCCAGCGTGACCCGCAGACGGGTGTGCGTTACTGGGCTACACCGGGTACTCCGGGCTTTATGCACCGTATCGGAGGATTGGAAAAGAGCAACGAGACCGGAGCCATTTCTACAGAACCGGAAAACCACTTCCTGATGACGAAGTTGCGTGCCGAAAAGGTAGAAAAGATTGCTGATTCATTACCACCGCTTACAGTGGAAGGCGATCCGGATGCCGATTTGCTGATTGCAGGTTTTGGAGGTACTTACGGACACTTGCATTCTGCCATGGATCAGTTGAATGCCATGGGAAAGAAAACGGCGCTGGCACATTTCCGTGTCATCAACCCGTTGCCGAAAAATACAGCCGAAGTATTACGAAAATACAAGACCATCGTGGTGGCCGAGCAAAATATGGGACAGCTGGCAGGCTATCTCCGCATGAAAGTGGAAGGTATTCACCTGCATCAGTTCAATCAGGTAAAAGGCCAGCCGTTCGTAGTGAAAGAGCTGGTAGAGGCTTTCAGTCAACTTTTTTAATGATTCATCAATAAATATTCTGGAGGAATAACAATGAGTGAAACAAAATATACGGCAGCAGATTACAAATCCGGACAGCCTCGCTGGTGTCCGGGTTGCGGCGACCACGCTTTTCTGAATTCTTTTCACAAGGCTTTGGCTGAACTGGGAGTACCTCCCCATGAAATTGCGGTGATTTCCGGTATCGGATGTTCTTCGCGTTTGCCTTATTACATGAATACGTATGGCATGCACACCATCACGGACGTGCGGCAGCCATTGCTACGGGAGCCAAGGTGGCTAATCCGAATCTTACTATCTGGCAGATTTCCGGGCGACGGTGATGGTCTGGCCATTGGTGGTAACCATTTCATCCATGCTATCCGTCGTAATGTAGATATTAACATCATCCTGTTGAATAACCGTATTTACGGATTGACCAAGGGACAGTATTCTCCGACTTCAGCCCGTGGGTTTGTAAGTAAATCTTCTCCCTACGGTACGGTGGAAGATCCTTTCCGTCCGGCAGAATTGTGCTTCGGAGCTCGCGGCCGTTTCTTTGCCCGTTGTGCGGCAGTAGATGGCGGTCCTTCGGTGGAAGTGCTGAAAGCGGCTGCCCGTCATAAAGGTACGTCGGTAGTAGAAGTGCTGCAGAACTGTGTCATCTTCAATGACGGTACGCACAATGCTGTGGCCAAAAAGGAAGACCGTGAACGCAATGCGATTTATCTGGAACACGGTAAGCCTATGCTTTTCGGTCCGAACAAAGAATTCGGTCTGATGCAGGAAGGCTTCGGGCTGAAAGTAGTGAAATTGGGTGAAAACGGTATCACGGAAAAAGACATCTTAGTGCACGATGCCCATTGTGAAGACCATACCCTGCAATTGAAACTCGCGCTGATGGAAGGCCCGGATTTTCCGATAGCCTTGGGTGTGATTCGTGATGTGGATGCACCGACATACGATGAGGCAGTAGAAGCCCAGATTGAAGAGGTTTCAGCCAAGAAAAAGTATCACACGTTTGCTGAATTGCTGGAAACGAATGATACGTGGGAGATTAAATAAATCTGACATGATAAAAAGAAAAGGAGCCAGTGATTTTTTCGTCTGGCTCCTTTTTTGTCTTTATTCTTTTTCTCCATAACACAAATCGCCTGCATCTCCCAGTCCCGGCACGATATAGGAATGAGCATTCAGTTCCGGGTCGATGGCACCGCACCACACGGTGGTTTTTTCAGTAGGGAACACCTTTTTGATATGCTCGATGGCCTGACGACTGGCAATGACTGAAGCAATGTGTATATGAGATGGTTCTCCCTTGGTAAGCAAGGCTTCGTATGCCAGTTCCATGGAACTGCCGGTAGCCAGCATCGGGTCGGTCAGAATCAGAATCTTTCCGTCCAGTCGTGGAGAAGCGATGTATTCAATGTGAATGTCGAAGTTATCTTCGTTGATGTATTTACGATAGGCCGATACGAAGGCATTTTCCGCATGGTCAAAATAGTTGATGAAGCCCTGATGAAGCGGAAGTCCTGCACGCAGGATGGTGGCTACCACAGGTTGCTCGGAAGGTACATTCTCTACGGCTGTAGCCAATGGGGTTTGTACGGATACCGGATGGTAAGGAGCGTCCGGCTGATTTCGTATGCCATGATTTCGCCTACACGCTCTATGTTGCGGCGGAAGCGGATGCGGTCACCTTGTATATGCACATCACGGATTTCAGAAAGGAACTGGTTGAAAAGGCTGTTGCTTGGGTTAAAGTTGATTATTTTCATAAACATTTTCAGGTTCTTAGGGGTTTTATTATTTAGATTCCGGTTTGCAAAGAAACAAAATAAAATTGATTTGTAAAGTGGATTTGGCAATTTTGTTACACAAGTATAAATCTTTAAATGATTACGGATTTTTTTCTGTAATAACTTCTTTGAATTAAAAATATCTACTACTTTTGTAGCGCCTAAAACAAGGAGATGTTGAAGAGCAGAAAAAGCAGATTAGGCTTACAGATATAGACAATAAACATTTGATATAATAACAAATTAATCATTTGAACAATGGCAAATTTAGATCTTACTAAGTACGGTATCACTGGAACCGTAGAAATCGTACACAATCCTTCTTACGATGTATTGTTTGCAGAAGAAACAAAAGCTGGTTTGGAAGGCTTCGAAAAAGGTCAGGTAACTGAACTGGGTGCAGTAAACGTAATGACTGGTATCTATACTGGTCGTTCTCCTAAAGATAAATTCTTGGTAAAAGACGCTACAAGTGAAAACACTGTATGGTGGACTTCAGAAGAATATAAAAACGACAACAAGCCTGTAACTACAGAAACTTGGAATGTATTGAAAAACTTGGCTGCTAAAGAATTGTCAAACAAGAAATTGTATGTTGTTGATGGTTTCTGCGGCGCTAACGAAGCTACTTGCTTGAAAGTTCGTTTCATCATGGAAGTTGCATGGCAGGCTCACTTCGTAACTAACATGTTCATCCGTCCGTCTAAAGAACAGTTGGAAAACTTCGAACCTGATTTCGTTGTTTACAACGCTTCTAAGGCTAAAGTTGAAAACTACAAAGAACTGGGTCTGAACTCAGAAACTGCAGTTGTGTTCAACTTGACTACTAAAGAACAGGTTATCCTGAACACTTGGTACGGTGGTGAAATGAAGAAAGGTATGTTCTCTATGATGAACTACTTCAACCCGTTGCGTGGTATCGCTTCTATGCACTGTTCTGCTAACACTAACATGGAAGAAACTGAATCAGCTATCTTCTTCGGTTTGTCTGGTACTGGTAAGACTACTTTGTCTACAGACCCGAAACGTAAGTTGATTGGTGATGACGAACACGGATGGGATAACGAAGGTGTATTCAACTACGAAGGTGGTTGCTACGCTAAGGTTATCAACCTGGATAAAGAATCTGAGCCAGATATCTACAACGCAATCAAACGTGACGCTCTGTTGGAAAACGTAACAGTAGACGCTAACGGTAAGATTGACTTCGCTGATAAGAGCGTAACTGAAAACACTCGTGTTTCTTATCCTATCCACCATATCGAAAACATCGTGAAACCTATCTCTAAGGGTCCTCACGCTAAACAAGTTATCTTCTTGTCAGCTGATGCATTCGGTGTATTGCCTCCAGTATCTATCTTGAATCCTGCACAGGCTCAGTACTACTTCTTGTCTGGATTTACTGCTAAGTTGGCTGGTACAGAACGTGGTATCACTGAACCGACTCCGACATTCTCTGCTTGCTTCGGTGCTGCTTTCTTGAGCTTGCATCCTACTAAATATGCAGAAGAACTGGTTAAGAAGATGGAAATGACTGGTGCAAAAGCATACTTGGTTAACACTGGTTGGAACGGAACTGGCAAACGTATTTCTATCCGTGATACTCGTGGTATCATCGACGCTATCTTGGATGGTTCTATCGAAAAAGCTCCTACTAAGACTATTCCTTACTTCGATTTCGTTGTTCCGACAGAATTGCCGGGTGTTGATCCGAAAATCTTGGATCCGCGTGACACTTACGCTGATGCTGCTGAATGGACTAAGAAAGCTGAAGACTTGGCTGGACGTTTCATCAAGAACTTCGCTAAGTTTACAGGTAACGAAGCTGGTAAGGCTTTGGTTGCTGCTGGTCCGAAATTGTAATTCAGACTTACAAAATCTTAAATATGAAAGCGGTTTCCTTCGGGAAGCCGCTTTTTTTGTATCTTTGGTCGTAGTTTTAATTCGTAAATCTAATTAATTATGAAAAAGTCTATTCATCTTCTATCTATTCCAGTTGTAGCTTGTTGCTTGTCGTGTACATCCGGCAAGGTGCTTCCGCCTGAACCGATTCTTCCTGTACCTGAACCCAAGCAGGTGGAATGGCAGCAGATGGAAACGTATGCTTTTATCCATTTCGGTTTGAACACGTTTAATGACCGGGAATGGGGGATATGGAGATACGGATCCGAAAACGTTTAATCCGACGAATTTGGATTGTGAGCAATGGGCACAGACGCTGGTGAAAGCTGGTATGAAAGGAGTGATTCTTACTGCCAAACATCATGACGGATTCTGTTTGTGGCCGTTTGAAGGTACAGACTATAGTGTGAAAAACTCTCCGTGGAAAAACGGACAGGGAAATGTGGTGAAAGAATTGTCGGAGGCTTGTAAGAAATATGGTCTTAAGTTTGCTGTTTATCTTTCGCCATGGGATCGTCATCAGGCTAATTATGGTACACCTGAGTATTTGCCTTACTTTTATGCACAGTTGCATGACCTGCTAACAAATTATGGACCGGTATTTGAGGTCTGGTTTGACGGGGCTAATGGTGGTGACGGATGGTATGGTGGTGCCAAGGATATACGTACCATTGATCGCAAGAACTATTATAATTATCCTCGTATCTATGAAATGCTGGACAGTATTCAGCCTCAGGCCATCATTTTCTCGGATGGAGGACCTGGTTGCCGCTGGGTAGGCAACGAGAAAGGTTTTGCCGGGGCTACCAACTGGTCATTCCTGCGAAAAGGAGAGGTGCATCCGGGATACGACAAGAGTTATGAATTACAATATGGACATCCGGATGGAAATCAGTGGGTGCCTGCAGAGTGTGATGTGTCTATCCGTCCGGGATGGTTCTATCATCCGGAGGAAGATGACAGAGTAAAAAGTCCGGATCAGCTGGTGGATTTGTATTACCGCAGTGTGGGGCATAATGCCACTTTGTTGTTGAACTTCCCGGTTGACCGGAGAGGATTGATTCATCCGGTAGATTCTGCTAATGCGGTTCGTTTCCATGAAATGATTCAGCAGCAGCTGAAGACGAATTTGGTGGCAGGAATGACGCCTAAGGTTTCAAATGAACGTGGAGGAGATTTTGTGGCATCAGCTTTGACCGATGATAATTTTGATACTTACTGGCTACAGAAGACGGGGTAACTACAGCTGATATTGAGTTCTCGTTTGATACGCCTACTCGAATGAACCGTATGATGCTTCAGGAATATATTCCATTGGGGCAGCGTGTAAAAGCATTTGTGGTGGAATACCTCGACAAGGATACATGGCTTCCGGTGAAACTGAATGAAGAAACTACTACCATTGGATACAAACGTCTGCTACGTTTTGAAACGGTGGAAACAAAGGGTATACGTATTCGGATTACGGATGCACGTGGTCCGCTTTGTTTGAGTAACGTAGGAGTGTATGATGCAGGAAATGTTTCTGATTCCTTTGTAGAGAAGGTGGAAGACATTGAATCTGTACCTTACCTTTTGCCGGATGTAAAAGCAGAAGAGACTGCAAAGGCTTCTGACAAGCAGGCGCAGACCACTTGTTTTGTAGAAGGTGACCGTTTGTTGATTGATTTACAGGAAGAGCGACTAGTTTCTTCTCTTCATTTCTTGCCTGATCAGGGTGAACCAAACAAGGGTCTGATTGCCAATTATGAAATACGTGTCGGCGTGAGCAAGGATGCAGTGAATCAACTGGTCAAATCGGGTGAGTTCTCAAATATACAGAACAATCCGGTGATGCAGTCGGTATTCTTTACTCCGGTAAAAGCCCGTTATATAGAGTTGAAGGCTACGCGTATGATTCGTGCGGGCGAACCGATGGGATTTGCCGAATTAGGGGTGAAATAACTAGGTGAAAATAAGAGTTTATGAAAAAAGTAATTTATTCAAATGTTAGGAGCAGGGTTATTGTGCCTCTCCAGCTGTGGTGGACAGACGCAGACGGAACAGACCCCTGCGGTTGATAAGTCTTCGGCTAAGAATCAGGTGATTGAAACTATCATGACACGACGGAGTGTGCGAAAATATCTGCCGCAGCCGGTAAACCGTGATACAATGCAGATGATTCTGGACTGTGGTATTCATGCACCCAATGGACAGAATAAGCAGTCGTGGGCAGTACGCGTGGTAGACAATCCGGAGTTTATTAATGGTATTACGGAAGTGTATAAGAAGTTGAATCCCAAAATGGCAGAAGATCCGGGATTCAAGAATATGTTCCGCAATGCGCCTACGGTAGTATTTATTGCCAATGATACCTCGTATGATATGTCGCAGATAGACTGTGGACTGCTGGGAGAAAATATGATTCTTTCGGCCTGGTCAATGGGTATCGGTTCCTGCTGTTTGGGAAGCCCTATACGCTTTATGAAGACAGAGCCTCAGGTAGCAGACTATCTGAAACGCCTGAATATACCCGAAGGTATGAATTGTTGTATTGCATAGCCTCGGATATCCGGATGAATCACCGGCTGCTAAACCGCGTGATGCATCGAAAGTGATGTTTGTGGAGTAAAAATTTATCGCGCCCCCAAATCGTCATAAGAAGATTGTAGAATCGCTTTCCCCAGTTCTGTGCGTCGTTCGTTCGGAGCTGGGGATTCTATTAATGCCTTGCCGGAATTGTTATCAATCAGTGTAGTACCGGTGCTGTCGCGGAAAGCAAATCCGTTGTTATAGGTGTAGTAAGCAAACGGATAGTTGTAGTCCTTTCCTAACACGTTACGACTAAAGTTAAATTCCTTGTGGCTGATTCCCAATTGTGCCAGTAGGGTAGCGGCCATATCACTTTGGTTCATCAGTTTGTCAATGACCATAGGCTGCTTGATGGCGCCTCCTAACCACAGCATCGGAATATGATGAATACGCGGGTCGTGCACCAGTCCTTCTTCCGGATAATAGAAACCATGGTCTGGCAGGCAGATGACAAGCAGGTTTTTCCATTGAGGAAGGGCTTTGAGTTTGTCGATAAATTTTCCCAGGCAATCATCAGTGAAGGCAAACGCATTGGGGATTTTTCTTTCAGCCTGATGATAGGGTACTTCAAACGGCTCATGGCTGCTCAGGGTAAGAAAGGCTGTATGCCAGGGCTGGTTGGTATTCCGTTCTTTTATTTGACGGTAGAGGTACTCAAAAGTAATATCATCGTTTACTCCCCATGGATTTTTTCGTTCTTCCATGCTGAAATCCACGTCTGCTGTCAGATGCTGGTATCCGCTGCCCAGTAAGTAGCTCTTCATGTTGGTAAAGTTGATGTCACCTCCATACAGAAAATCTGTGGCATAGCCTTGTTCCCGCAGTTTTCCGGCAATGGAAGGCAAGGTGCGGCTTTTGGCGGGAGATTTCATGACGGAAACAGTGGGGAGCTTGGTAACCGCTGAAGGTACAGACTGTGCCTCGGTCGGTACGGAAACTGTTGGCGTAGCAGTTGGTAAAGAAGACTCCTTCCTTGCTCAGACGCTCCAGATTCGGACTGACATCAGGT
>ENA-OPZY01000025-OPZY01000025.1-human-gut-metagenome-genome-assembly--contig:-NODE-25-length-14033-cov-1.070833_pt1 | contig 14033 bp, 19 predicted proteins | sample MGYA00242488_ERZ504513 | MGnify/ENA primary metagenome ERZ504513 (study PRJEB26092, sample SAMD00036247) | human gut metagenome | host: Homo sapiens | study: EMG produced TPA metagenomics assembly of...
CCTTGTCACAGAAAAAGACTTTGTCCTGCGGTATGATAAAGCCACAATCAAGAAAGAGCTGGCGAACGTGAAAATCAATCTCGATCCCGATCAGGAGATTGTCAGCACCATCAGAAAAGGACTCAAGCGCACCGGCGGGTACTGCCCCTGCCGCAGGGAGCGCACAGAGGCAACCAAATGTATGTGCCAGGAGTTCAAGAATCCAATTGCAGATCCGGGCTTCGAGGGGGTCTGCCACTGTATGCTCTATTACAAATCCTTGTAGGATTAAGGGAGGAAAGCTATGCTGTCAAAGAAACTGGCTGCCATAGATAAGACGCGGTGTGTCGCCTGTGGTGTGTGTGAAAATACCTGTCCACTGGGGGCCGTCAAGGTGCGCCGTGGCTGCTACGCCGCCGTGGAGGCGGAACGCTGCGTAGGCTGCGGCAAGTGCGCAAAGCTCTGTCCCGTCGGCTGCATTGAGGCGAAAGTGAGGGCTGACGCATGAAAGCAAAGCATTGGTACGATTACCTGTGGGTATATGCCATCATCTATTTTGCACTGGGCTTTTTCAATATCCTGTTCGCGTGGCTGGGTATGATCGATTTTCTTCTGCCGCTGCTTTTAGCCATCTTTGGCGGGAACAAATTCTTTTGCAACCACCTCTGCGGACGGGGGCAACTGTTCAGCAAGCTGGGGACAGACCTTAAATGCTCCCGCTGCAAGCCTACGCCCCGCTGGATGTCCTCCAAGTGTTCCGTTATGCCTTTTTGCTCTTTTTCCTGACGATGTTCGGCAACATGGTGTTCCAGACCTATCTGGTCGCTGCTGGTGCTACGTCCCTGCGGGAGGCCATTAAGCTGTTCTGGACATTCCGTGTGCATGGGGCTGGACTTATACAGCCGGTACAGTCGCTGATTGGATGGCGCAGTTCAGCTTTGGCTTTTATAGCCTCATGCTGACCTCTCTGCTGCTGGGTCTGATCGTTATGGTGCTCTACAAGCCCCGCACATGGTGTGCGTTTTGTCCGATGGGAACCATGACGCAGGGTATTTGCAAGCTGAAAAACAAAGAATAAACAAAGATAACAGAACGGAGCCTTTCTCATGGCTGAACTGAAAATTACTGCTGCGAATTTTGAAAATGAGGTACTGCATTCCGACAAGCCCGTCCTGCTGGATTTCTATGCGGACTGGTGCGGACCGTGCAAAATGCTCTCTCCCGTACTGCATGAGCTTGCCGAAGAAAAAAGCGGTACGCTCAAGGTGGGCAAGGTCAATGTGGACGAGCAGATGGAGCTGGCGATGCGTTTTCAGGTATCCAGCATCCCGATGCTGGCCGTATTCAAGGATGGAAAGGCCATTACCAAATTGGTCGGCTATCGGCCTAAGTCGGAGATTGCCGCAATGGTGGAGGGCGCAAGATGAAAGTTGTGATCGTAGGCGGTGTGGCGGGCGGTGCTTCTGCCGCTGCCCGCATCCGCCGTTTGGATGAACACGCCCAGATCATCATGATCGAGCGCAGCGGCTATGTGTCCTATGCCAACTGCGGTCTGCCGTATTATGTGGGCGGTGTGATCAAAGAGCAAGCAGAACTGACGCTGCAAACTCCGGAGAGTTTCTGGGATCGCTTTCGCATTGATGTACGAGTACGGCAGGAAGTAACTGCGATCAATCCCGCAGAGAAAACCGTCACCGTCCGTGCATTGGATAGTGGAAAGGTCTACATGGAAACCTATGACAAACTACTTCTTGCCCCCCGGCGCAAAGCCGACGGTTCCTGCGCTTTCCGGCGTGGACAGCGAGCGTGTTTTTCACACTGCGCACCGTGGAGGATACCCTCCGCATCAGGCGCTTTGTAGAGGATCAGAAGCCGAAAACCGCTGTTTTGGCTGGCGGCGGCTTTATCGGTCTGGAAATGGCGGAAAACCTTGTGGAGATGGGCGTTTCCGTCACCATCGTCCAACGTCCAAAGCAGCTATTAGCGCCGCTGGATACGGATATGGCGAGCTTTGTCCATGTGGAAATGCGCAGACACGGCGTGGCTCTGCGGTTGGGTGAAACCGTCACCGGATTCCGGCAGGACGGAGATTCCGTGCTGACGCTGCTGGAGGAAAGTGAGCCGCTGCGCTCCGACATGGTGCTGCTGGCCATCGGCGTCACGCCGGACACCCATCTGGCAAAAGAGGCCGGACTTGAGCTGGGCATCCGGGGCAGCATCGCTGTCAACGAACGGATGGAAACCTCCGTGCCGGACATCTATGCTGTGGGCGATGCCGTAGAGGTCACCCATTTTGTAACCGGGCAGAAAGCGTTGATTTTGCTGGCGGGACCCGCCAACAAGCAGGGACGCATTGCCGCTGACAATATCTGCGGCGGCAACAGCCACTTTACCGGCTCTCAGGGTTCGTCTGTTCTGAAACTGTTTGGCTTGACAGCGGCCTCCACGGGTATCAATGAAAAGGCAGCGCAGGCAGCAGGAATCGCTTACGACAAAGTCGTACTTTTCCAGGCATCCCACGCTGCCTATTATCCCGGCGCACGGTCAATGGCAATGAAAGTACTGTATGAAAAAGAAAGCCTGCGGCTGCTCGGTGCGCAGATCGTTGGCGGCGAGGGCGTGGACAAGCGTATTGATGTACTGGCAACGGCCATTCGCTCAAAAATGAAAGCTTTGGAACTGACGGAACTTGACCTTTCCTATGCGCCGCCCTATTCCTCTGCCAAGGATCCGGTCAATATGGCCGGTTTTATGATCGAGGATTTGGAGAGCGGGAAAGTGCGGCAGTTCCATTGGAATGATGTTGAGGACTTGCCCTGCGATGGCAGTGCGACGCTGCTGGACGTCCGTACGGAAGGCGAATATCGGCGTGGGCACTTGAATGGATTCCGCAATATTCCACTGGACGATCTGCGGGAGCACTTGGACGAGTTAGAGCGGGACAAGCCTGTCTATGTGAATTGCCAGACAGGGCTTCGCAGTTATCTGGCCTGCCGACTTTTGACGCAGTATGGTTTCAGCTGTTCCCATCTCTCCGGCGGATACAGTTTTTATCAGGTCGTAACACAAGAGCAGCAGACAGCGCGGAGCGCCTATCCCTGCGGAATGGAGAAACTATGAGTGAAAATCTATTTGGCTTGACGGTTGCGGCAGATAAAGGCTTAGATGATCTGCAGTGCCAGCGCCTTTTAAGCGAAAATCGCAGGTATCAGGAAGTCATGCTGCAATACCGATGTGCGCTGAAAGCACTGGAAAGCAGGTTGGAAATTCTAAACGAAGAGTTTTCATTGCAGCATGATCGCAATCCGATAGAAAGTATGAAAAGTCGCTTGAAGTCGCCGTCCAGCATTATGAATAAGATGCAGAAGCGCGGACTTTCTCTGGATTTTCCGACCATGCAGGCAAATATCATGGATATTGCCGGTGTGCGGGTGATCTGCTCTTTCGAGGAGGATGTGTTCTTTTTGGCAAAGTGCTTAAAAGATCAGTCTGACATTGAAATCATCACGGAGAAAGATTATATTTCACACCCTAAGCCAAATGGCTATCGCAGTCAGCACCTGACGATCCGGCTGCCGGTATTCTTTGCGGAAAAAGAGATCCATGTGCCAGTGGAGATACAACTCCGTACAATCGCCATGGACTTCTGGGCAAGCCTTGAGCATACCATCCGCTATAAGAAAAATCTGCCGATAAATGCTGAAATCGAAACTGAACTGAAAGAGTGCGCCGATTCCAGCAGAGAATGGGACAGCAAAATGGAACATCTACTGCACATCTTAACATAATGCGTCGGATATAAAATGAAAAGCACGCACTTTGGTGCTTGCCTTGGACTTGCCAGGGATCGACTCATCCGCCTTGGATGGGCGACCCCTGCGAGCCCCAACCAATTTCTCCGCTTTCTGGTTTTCAGGCATAGACTTTTCCGCTTTCGGCGGACTGCCACGGCACAGCTTTTTCGACTTCTATAATTGGAAGGAACATGGCTTTTCGCTTAATGGAAGGCGAAACTGGCCCAAATCGGGGCGGTCTGTATTAAAGCGATATTTTTTTGAAATAATCTTGACAAATTTTATCAAGATTGATATGATGGTATTAACAAGCAAGCGAAAAGAGGATGTGGAGCATGATCATCACCAAAGAGACGGACTACGCGCTGCGCATTTTGCGGGTGCTGCTGGACGGGGAGAAGCATTCGGTGGCCGAGATGTCGGAAACGGAATTGATCCCCAATCAGTTTGCCTACCAGATTCTGCGCAAGCTCTCCGCCGGCAATTTGGTGCGGGTGAGCCGTGGCGCTCTCGGCGGCTGCGAGCTGTCCTGCGATCTGGACGCGACCTCCCTCTACGATCGTCATGGGGGTCGTGGGGGAGCGGGGCATCCTGTGCGCCTGCATGGAGCCGGGATATGAATGCCGCTGGCAGGACAAGCATGGGCGGTGCACCATCCACTGTCAGCTGGCGGCCTTGCAGCAAAAGCAGGACGAGGCGTTCCGTGCCGTGAGCCTGCGCAGGCTGCTGACCGGCGGATCCGATCCCCAAGATACAAGCAAGCTGTAAAATTTTAAAAGGAGGTACCCGTATGCTGTTTCAAACCACGTCGGCGCACGAAGAGCTGCGCGCGAAGATCCGGAGTTTTGCGGAGGAGGAGATCAAGCCCCTCGCATTTTTAATGGATCAGAACAATGAGTTTCCCGAGGAGGCTGTCAAGAAGCTGGGTAAGCTGGGCTGGATGGGCATTCCCTACCCCAAGGAGTACGGCGGTGCCGGTCTTGATGCTCTGAGCTACGCCATCGCGGTGGAGGAGCTGGCCCGTGTGGACGGCGGCACGGGCGTAATCCTCTCCGCCCACGTCTCCCTCGCTCATGGCCCATTTTCGCCTATGGCACCGAGGAGCAGAAGAAGAAATATCTGGTTCCGCTGGCCAAGGGCGAGAAGATCGGCGCCTTCGGCCTTACGGAGACCAACGCCGGATCCGACGCCGGCGGCACGGAGACCACGGCGCTGGATAAGGGGGACTACTACCTCCTCAACGGCGGCAAGATCTTCATTACCAACGCCCCTAAGGCGGACACCTATGTGGTTTTCGCCGTCACCACGCCGGACATCGGCACCCGGGGCATCTCCGCTTTCATCGTGGAGAAGGGCTGGAAGGGCTTTGAGTTCGGCGACCACTATGACAAGATGGGTATTCGCTCCTCCTCCACGGCGGAGCTGATCTTCAACGACGTGAAGGTTCCCAAGGAAAACCTATTGGGCAAGGAGGGCGAGGGCTTCAAGATTGCCATGTCCACGCTGGACGGCGGACGCATCGGCATCGCCGCGCAGGCGCTGGGCATCGCCCAGGGTGCGTTTGAGCACGCGTTGAGCTATTCCAAGGAGCGCGTCCAGTTCGGCAAGCCCATCGCGGCCCAGCAGAGCATCGCCTTCAAGCTGGCGGATATGGCCACCAAGCTGCGCTGCGCCCGGTTCCTCATTTACTCCGCGGCGGAGCTGAAGGAGCAGCACGCGCCTTACGGCATGGAGTCCGCCATGGCGAAGATGTACGCCTCGGACATCGCGCTGGAGGTCACCAACGATGCCTTGCAGATCCACGGCGGCAGCGGCTACCTCAAGGGCATGGAGGTGGAACGGGCCTACCGCGACGCCAAGATCACCACCCTCTACGAGGGCACTAACGAGATCCAGCGGGTGGTCATCGCCTCTCATCTGTTGGGCAGGCTGGGCAAGAGCTCCGGCGGCGAGAGCCGTTCGGCGGCCAAGAAACCCGCGCCCATCACCGGCATTCGCAAAAAGACCATCTTCCGGGAGGGGGATGCTGCCCAGCAGGTGGCCGACCTTGTGGCGGCGCTGAAGAAGGATGGTCACGACTTCTCCGTGGGCATCCCTATGGATACGCCCATCCCGCAGGCGGAGCGGGTGGTCTCCGCGGGCAAGGGCATCGGGGAGAAAAAGAACATGAAACTGGTAGAGTCGCTGGCCAAGGCCGCCGGCGCGGCCATCGGTTCTTCCCGCCCTGTGGCGGAGACTCTCAAATATCTGCCGCTGAACCGCTATGTGGGTATGTCCGGTCAGAAGTTCACCGGCAATCTGTACATCGCCTGCGGCATCTCCGGCGCATCCCAGCACCTTAAGGGCATCAAGGACGCCTCCACCATCGTGGCCATCAATAAGAACGGTAACGCGCCTATCTTCAAGAACTGCGACTACGGCATCGTGGGCGATGTGGAGGAGATCCTGCCCCTGCTCACTGCCGCGCTGGATAGCGGCGAAAAGCTGCCCGCGCCGCCCATGGTAAAGATGAAGCGGCCCACGCCGCCGAAGCCCGCCCCCATCGGCGACCGCTACGTCTGCAGTGGATGCGGCTACGAGTATGTGCCGGAGTTGGGCGACGAGGACGGCGAGATCGCGCCCGGTACGCTCTTTGAGCAGCTTCCCGCCGAGTGGGTGTGTCCCGAGTGCGCGGAGACGAAGGATCAATTTGTAAAGCTTGAGGCCGTGAAGGAGGCAAGATAAGATGTATTGCGTGCGTAAAGTAACGAACGACCTCTACTGGGTGGGTGCCAACGACCATCGTCTGGCCCTGTTTGAAAACTGCTTTCCCATTCCCCGGGGCGTAAGCTACAACGCCTACTGCCTGCTGGATGAAAAGACGGTGCTCTTTGACACGGTGGACTGGTCTGCCTGCCGCCAGCTTTTGGAAAATCTGGCGTATGTGCTGGATGGCCGCGAGCTGGACTACCTGCTGGTCAACCATCTGGAGCCGGATCACGCCGCCTGCATCGAGGAGATCCTGCTGCGCCATCCCAAGGTGAAACTGATCTCCAACGAGAAGGCATTCATGCTCATGCGGCAGTTCGGCTTCCATGTGGACGGACATGAGTGCATCGAGGTGAAGGAGGGCGACACCTTCTCCTTCGGCAAGCACACCGTCACCTTTGTGGGCGCGCCTATGGTTCACTGGCCGGAGGCCATGGTGACCCTCGATGTCACCGACGGCGTCCTCTTTTCCGCCGATGCCTTCGGCACCTTCGGCGCGCTGGACGGCAAGCTGTTCGCCGACGAGGTGGACTTCGAGCGGGACTGGCTGGACGACGCCCGCCGCTACCTCACCAACATCGTGGGCAAGTACGGCCCCCACATCCAGCTCCTGCTGAAAAAGGCCGGCGGCGTTTTGGATCAGATCAAGTACATCTGCCCGCTCCACGGCCCCGTGTGGCGCAAGGATCTGGCTGGTTCATCGAAAAGTACGACACATGGAGCCGCTATGCCCCTGAGACCCAGGGCGTGCTCATCGTCTACGCCTCTATGTACGGCAACACGGAGAACGCGGCGCAGGCGCTGGCGACGTCGCTCTGCGATAAGGGCATGAGCAAGGTGGCGATGTACGATGTGTCCTCCACTCATGTCTCCCAGCTGATCTCCGAGGCGTTTAAGTACAGTCACATTGTCCTGGCCTCTGTGACCTACAACCTCGGCATCTACCCCGCCATGCATGACTTCCTCATGGATATGAAGGCACTGAATTTGCAAAACCGCACCTTTGCCATCATTGAAAACGGCTCATGGGCGGTGAAGTCCGGTGACCTCATGCAGAAATTCGTCAACAATGAGCTTAAGAACATGACGGTGCTCAACGAGCGGCTCAGCCTCGCCTCGTCCATGGGCACGGACAAGCGCACTGAGCTGGAAGCACTGGCGGACGCCATTCTGGAATCTATGAAGTAACTGGCAGGAAAGCCAAAACCAAGACAACAGACAACAAACAGCCCCGCCGCGTCGGCTGCAGAAAAACCGGCTTTCAAAAACAGAGCGGGCAAGCGTGATACTGCGCTTGCCCGCTCTTTGCTCAAAAGGACATGAGAAGTGACCGGAGAAGATGAGAGGATCGAAATGGAGATCAGAAAACGAAACGGGGAGTCTGTTCCCTTTCAACAGGAGAAAATTTTCAACGCCATGAAAAAGGCGTTTGACGGACAGGGCAAGGAGATCGGGAGCAGAGAGATGGATGAGATCCTCGCCACCGTTCTCAACAATCTCTCCGTCACAGTGCCGCTCACCGTAGAACGTGTGCAGGACGAGGTGGAGCGAACGCTCATGGAGCGCGGACACTATGAGGTGGCCAAGGCGTACATCCTCTACCGCGAAAAGCGGTCTGCGCTGCGCCGTGTCCGGCATACCATTGCGCGGACGGTGGGAGATGACACGCTTGACGAGGTGCTGCGCCGCATCCAGATGGATTTTACCGAGGAAGTCTACTCCCTCGCGGCGCTTCAAATGAAGTTTGAGAGTTTCTGTCGCCTGGGCATGACGGAGGATGAGCGGGCTGAGGCACTGACCAAGGCGGCGGTAGAGCTGACTACGGCAGAGGCACCCAAGTGGGAGTTCATCGCGGCGCGGCTTCTGAACCACTCCTTTCGCTGTCGCAACGCACAGGAATGGGAGGGGCGCGGCGTCGGCGACCTCTATGGCAGGCTTCGCTATCTGACGGATAAGGGACTCTACGGTGACTATATCCTTGCCCACTATACCCACGAGGAGATTGCCATGGCGGAGGACTTTCTCTGCCCGGAACGGGACGAGCTCTTCACCTACTCCGGCCTTGACCTGCTGCTCAAGCGCTATGTGATCCAGTCACGCAGCCGCGTGCCGCTGGAAACACCGCAGGAGATGTTTTTGGGTATCGCGCTGCATCTTGCTATGAACGAAGGCTCTGACCGCATGGGGTGGGTAAAACGCTTTTACGATATGCTCAGCCGTATGGAGGTCACGATGGCGACACCTACCATGTCCAACGCACGAAAGCCCTACCATCAGCTTTCAAGCTGCTTTGTGGACACTGTGCCGGACAGTCTGGACGGCATCTACCGCTCGCTGGACAACTTCGCAAAGGTCTCTAAATTCGGCGGTGGAATGGGGATGTACTTCGGTAAGGTGCGCGCTGCAGGCAGCACCATCCGCGGCTTTCAAGGGGCGGCGGGTGGTGTTATCCGCTGGATTCGGCTGGTCAACGACACCGCCGTAGCGGTGGATCAGTTGGGGATGCGGCAGGGCGCTGTGGCGGTTTACTTAGACGCATGGCACCGGGATCTGCCGGAATTCCTTCAACTGCGCACCAACAACGGCGACGACCGCATGAAGGCACATGATGTGTTTCCCGCCGTGTGCTATCCGGATCTCTTCTGGCGACTGGCGGAGGAGAACATAGACGCGCCGTGGCATCTCATGTGTCCGCATGAGATCCTCACGGTCAAGGGCTACGCACTGGAGGATTACTGGGGTACAGAATGGGAGAAGCGGTATCTGGACTGCGTCAATGACCCGCGCATCGAAAAGCGCAGCGTCACCGTCAAGGACATCGTGCGCTGGTGCTTCGCTCGGCAGTGGAGACCGGCACGCCCTTCGCTTTCAATCGAGACAGTGTAAATCATATGAACCCAAACGGCCACACGGGAATGATCTATTGCTCCAATCTCTGTACGGAGATCGCGCAGAACATGGCACCCATCGAGCACATCAGCACTGAGGTGCACACGGAGAACGGCGACACAATAGTGGTGACGGCCACACGCCCAGGTGAGTTTGTGGTCTGCAACCTGGCGAGTCTGTCTCTCGGTAATCTGCCGGTGGAGGACGAGGCTATATGGAACGCACGGTGGAAACGGCCATCCGCGCACTGGATAATGTGATCGACCTCAACTTCTACCCGTTGGAATACGCGCGGCTTACCAATCAGAAGTACCGCAGCATCGGTCTGGGCGTCAGCGGCTACCACCACATGCTGGCAAAGCGCGGCATCCACTGGGAGAGCGATGAGCACCTTGCCTTCACCGACGCAGTGTTCGAGCTCATCAACTACGCCGCCGTCAAGGCGGACACAGCACTGGCACGGGAAAAGGGTCGTTACGCGCTCTTTGAGGGCAGCGACTGGCAGACGGGCGCGTATTTTGAAAAGCGGGGTTATACCTCCGAAAAGTGGCGGGCGCTTGCGAAAACGGTGGCGGTGCAGGGAATGCGCAACGCCTATCTGCTGGCGGTCGCACCGACCTCCAGCACATCTATCCTCTCCGGCACGTCGGCGGGCATAGATCCAATTATGAAGAAATTCTTTTTAGAGGAAAAAAGGCAGCATGCTGCCCCGCGTTGCTCCGGAGCTTTCTATGGACACATGGTGGTACTATAAGGCAGCGCATCTGATCGACCAAAGCTGGTCGGTACGCGCCGCGGGCCTTCGCCAGAGACATATTGACCAGGCGCAGAGCATGAATCTCTATATCACCAACGACTATTCCATGCGTCAGGTGCTCAGACTGTATTTGGAGGCGTGGAGGGCCGGCGTCAAGACCATTTACTATGTCCGCAGCAAGGCCCTTGAGGTCGAGACCTGCGAAAGCTGCTCGTCATAAGGAGGATAGCATGACGGAACTGAAGAAAAAGCCCCTCTTTAACCCGGAGGGCGACCCTGATGTGCGCCTGCGGCGCATGATCGGCGGCAATACCACCAACCTCAACGACTTCAACAATATGAAGTACGCTTGGGTCAGCGACTGGTACCGGCAGGCCATGAACAACTTTTGGATCCCTGAGGAGATCAATCTCTCGCAGGATGTGAAGGACTATCCCCGCCTGCTGTCAGCCGAGCGCAGCGCCTACGATAAAATTCTGAGTTTTCTTGTCTTTTTGGATTCCATTCAGACAGCGAACCTGCCTAATATCGGCGCCTACATTACCGCCAACGAGGTCAATCTCTGCCTGTCCATTCAGGCGTTTCAGGAGTGTGTCCACTCACAGAGCTACAGCTATATGCTCGACACCATCTGTTCCCCCGTGGAGCGCAATGACATCCTCTACCAATGGAAAACGGACGAGCATCTGCTGCGCCGCAACACCTTCATTGGGGACTGCTACAACGAGTTTCAGGAGCGGAAGGACGCTCCCACGCTGCTGCGCGTGATGATGGCAAACTATATTTTGGAGGGCATCTATTTTTACAGCGGCTTTATGTTCTTCTACAATCTCTCCCGAAACGGGAAGATGCCCGGCTCGGCGCAGGAGATTCGCTACATAAACCGCGATGAGAACACGCACTTGTGGCTGTTCCGCAATATCATCACGGAGCTGCAAAAGGAGCAGCCGGAGTTGTTCACCGCCGAGAGCGTACAAGCGCTGCGCGAGATGATGCGTGAGGGCGTGGAGCAGGAGATCGCATGGGGGCATTATGTAATCGGCGACGACATCCCGGGGCTGAACCGGCAGATGATCAGCGATTACATCCGCTATCTCGGCAACCTCCGCTGGACGAGCCTTGGCTATCCCGCATTGTATCCAGGCTTTGAGAGCGAACCGGAGAGCATGGAATGGGTCAGCCAGTACGCCGACGCAACATGGTCAAGACCGATTTCTTTGAGGCACGCAGTACCGCCTACGCCAAGAGCACCGCACTGATAGACGATTTATAAGAAAACCAAAGACATCAGAATAGGAGATATTACTATGAATTACAGCGCTATGATTCAAAATCGCAGATCCGTTCACGCATTCCGCGAAAAGGAAGTTCCGAGCGAGGCTATCGGCCAGCTCCGATCCTACTATGAAAAGACCTGCCCCCGTCTTGTCCCGGAGATTGCAACGGAGTTGATCGTCTTGGACAAGGATGCACAGCCGGCGCTGGAGAGCTCAGCGGGCTATAATCAATTTCTCATCGGAGCACCGCACTACCTGCTCCTTATGTCTGCCCCGCATTCCTATGCGGCCATCAACGCCGGCTACATGATGGAAGATCTCGTCCTCAAGCTGACTGAGTTGGACATTGACACCTGTTGGATGACCTTCACCGACAGCGACAAAATCAAAAAGGCACTGTCTCTCGCCACCCCGTTAGAGGTGGCGGCAATCGTTGCCTTTGGCTACGGGGAAAAGACCGCAAAAAAGCTGCGGCTGAATATCCTAAGTATGTCTCAGATCGATGTGCGGGCCGAGCAGCAGTACTACGCGCCCAAAAAGGGCGTGCACGATTTGGTTCACATGGGGAGCTGGAGCAACAAGTCTGGGCTTGACGAGATGATGGACTTCTACGACGATATGCTCTGGCAGTCCATCTACGCCGCTTCGCTCTCCCCCAGCTATCTCAACCGTCAGCCCTATGGCTTCCTTGTGCAGGATCACAGCATCTATTTGGTGCAGCAGGAGGATGCCTACACCGATAATTTGGATGCCGCATTGGATCTCGGTATTGTCATGCTCCACTTCTCCGCCGTCGCCTCCCAGTGGGCGGGGCAGGTACGCTGGGAACTTTCACCTGCTGCGCCCGACGGCCTGCCGGAAGGACTTCGCTCCGCTGCGGTGTACCACATGTAACGACTCTGGGGGAAGCAAGGCAACGGTGAAATGCGCGACCGTCGATCCGCGGTTGAGCGTATGTTTCATTAGAAAAGAAGAACCTATCCGTCAGAGTCTGAGTAAGGAAAATAGGAGGTATTTTTTATATGGCTACCGTCATCTCAGGATGAGGTCACAATGTGGTGTGGGGCGAGACCGGAGTCTTGAGAACACCCAAACAAAGGAAAGGAGCTGACAGATATGGCAGCTATGAATATGAATCAGGAGCAGTTTAAGCAGTTGATCCGGGAGGAAAAGCCTGTTTTGGTGGATTTCTGGGCGCCATGGTGCAGCTATTGCCGGAAGATCGGCCCTGCGTATGAGAAGATTGGAGAGGAATACGCGGACAGCCTTGCCGTCGGCAAAATCAACATTGACGAGGAGCCGCGGCTGGCGGGGGCCGAGGGGATCGAGGACATCCCAACTCTGGTGCTGTACCGGAACGGAAAGGCCGTGGATTCCATCACCGCGCCCGGCTCAAAGGCAGAAATCGACCGTTTCATTCAGGAAGCCTTGGCGAAATAACGGAGGGTTCAGATATGAACAACAATCATGTTTATGATATGCTCGTGGTGGGGGGCGGACCGGGCGGCTACACCGCCGCCCTGTACGCGGCACGGGCGGGGCTGGACACCATCGTGCTGGAAAAACTGTCCGCCGGAGGGCAGATGGCCCTGACCGAGCAGATCGACAACTATCCCGGCTTTGAGGACGGGATCGACGGCTTCTCTCTGGCGGAGAAGATGCAAAAGCAGGCGGAGCGCTTCGGGGCACGCAGCGAATACGCAGAAGTCCTCCGCATGGATCTGACGGCGGTTCCCAAGCTCGTGGAGACCAGCGAGGGGATTTTCCTGGGGAAAACCGTGGTGCTGGCCACCGGTGCGAACCCCAGAACGCTGGGCGTGGCCAGAGAGTTGGAACTGGTGGGCCGAGGCGTGGCCTACTGCGCCGCCTGCGACGGGATGTTTTACAAGGGCAAAACGGTGGTCGTGGTGGGCGGCGGCAATTCCGCCGCGGCAGATGCCCTCCTTCTCAGCCGCGTGGCGAAAAAAGTGATCCTCGTCCACCGCAGAGACACCCTGCGGGCCACCAAGATCTATCACGAGCCGCTGGCACAGGCCGAAAACGTGGAATTCCGTTGGAACAGCGTCGTTTCCGCGCTGCTTTCCGGGGACAGGCTGACCGGCGTCCGCCTGCGGGACACCGTCACCGGTGAGGAAAGCGTGGTGGACTGCGACGGCGTATTTGTCAGCGTGGGCCGACAGCCCGCCACGGCGCTGGCGGTGGGTCAACTGGCGCTGGACGGCGGCGGCTATATCGTGGCCGGAGAGACCACGGAAACCAGTATTCCCGGCGTTTACGCCGTGGGCGACGTGCGGACGAAGCCCCTCCGTCAGGTGGTCACCGCCGTGGCGGACGGCGCGGTGGCAGTTCACATGGCGGAGAAATATATCGCGGAAAACCGATAAGGGAGGTAGATTGAAAAAGCCATGTTTAAGGTCAGGCCGGATACGACCGCAGTGGGGATGCCGACATATCTGCAAGGCAAACTGCCAGAGTGATGGCAGATAAGAAACCCATGTAAGATCGGGAGATATGTTGTCTCTCCATATCCAGTCCACGCAACAGTAAGCAACTGAACACAAAACACAGCCACAGATGTATGAACTGCAC
>ENA-OPZY01000026-OPZY01000026.1-human-gut-metagenome-genome-assembly--contig:-NODE-26-length-13019-cov-1.385588_pt1 | contig 13019 bp, 21 predicted proteins | sample MGYA00242488_ERZ504513 | MGnify/ENA primary metagenome ERZ504513 (study PRJEB26092, sample SAMD00036247) | human gut metagenome | host: Homo sapiens | study: EMG produced TPA metagenomics assembly of...
AGAAATCAAACGAGAGCAAACGCAGGAGCAGAGAACAGAAAAGGATAGCATGTATGAAACTGTCCGCAAAAAAATGACCGACTGATTTGGAACAAAGGGAAGGCAGAATCAATAGATTTAAGTGTCTGGCAATAAGACAGAATGTTGCTGATAAATATGGTAAGGCAGATGGTATCACATTTAAGCGAGACATATGGACAGAAATGTTTGAAGCTGCTAAAGCGGAAAAGCAGAATGACCAGTCAGAGCTTGTACCATTCTGGTGTTTCGGAAAAAATCAGAGTGTTAAAATAGAAAGGCTTGTGCCAATGTATCCTATGAGTAAGGATGAGGTTAATTATGAAAGGCTGATAAAGATTCTGTCTCTTTACAATGCAATTGCAAACTCATCTGATTGTGTCTTACTTCCTGCAGGGATTAGATCAAGAAAGGTACAATGGGAAGTCCCAAGAAAATCAAATGGTTGGGCTTATGGATTTGGACGGGCAAATGTGTGGTATGCAAGTGAAGAAGATAGCAGGTTACAAGATTATCTTACGAGATTAGTAAAACAGATTGATGAATATGATGGCGAAAATTGGATTGACAAGTACGCTGAGTAATGAGGTACACATATTATGGGAAACGAATCAGGTGAATGGATTATGCATGGCATGAATTGGGACAACCCGGATTGCATCCATTCTGTAGATGAAGCAATCAAGTATATAAATGAATTTGGCTTTTTACCATTATTTAAGAATGACATAGATGGGTTTTCACTTGAAGAAAGAACTGTTCCAGAGTACTGGTGGAGTGATAATCCGGAGATTGATCCATGGATGTGGCGGGCTATTATAGCAAGGCGGCATGATATCGTCTATGGAAAGTTCTTTGATAAGAAGGCAGGATTTATATCAAAAAATTGGTTTCCTGTATTTGCTAATTATCGCCGGGATGGATATGATTTTGATGCATTATATGATGATGGAAAAGCGCCTAATAAGCATAAAAAGATAATGGTCAATTTTATGGAAGATAATGCTGATTCAGAGATTTATTCAAATGAATTGAAAAAACAAGCTGGATTTGGTAAGGATGGAGAAAAGGGATTTGATGGTGCAATAACGAATCTTATGATGCAGACATATCTGTGCAACTGCGATTTTAAGAAGAGAGTGAATAAAAGAGGTATTGAATATGGATGGGATGTGGCAGTGTATTCATCTATTGAGCATATCTATGGATACGATTATGTGACTTCCTGCTACAAGGATAATCCACAGGATTCATGGAAGCAGATTGTAGATTATATGCATGAGATGTATCCGGAGGCAACGGATAAGCAGATAAGGAAAGTGTTAAAATAAAACAGTGAATTTTTGAGGTGAATATACATAAAATGAATGTAAAAAAATCCGCAGCTTATTGCAAGCTGATAGAAAATGTAAAAAAACAAATATCGTAAAAATCCTATATACACAAAGAACCTGACACTTGGCTGGTGCGATTTACGTCAGGGAGAAGATTTGTGTCAGGAAATTAACCTATGGACATATTGGCAAGGGAGAGATTACGCCAAGAAGACACCACATATTAAGTATATGCTGATAGGTCAGGATTTTGGACCGCCTGAAAAGGAAGAGATAAAGGGTACGATTGCAAATGTCCGTAAGATGAATGATGGCGTAGATGTGATGTTCCATGAAAATGTAGATTTGGAAGCAAGGGATTCACAGACGGATAAAAATATTGTCAGATACTTTGAACTGCTTGGTAAAAATGAAATTGACAAGAAAAAATATCCAGATTTGTTTTTCTGCAATTGTAATTTGGGCTATCGCAGAGATAAGTATTCTGGAAATATGACCAGAAAGATATTGGCAAATGATGCAGCGAAATAAAATCACTGATTGACATTATAGAGCCAGAAAACATAATCTGTATGGGTCTTGATACATCCGTGGTTGTAATACGAACTCTGATTGATAAAGAGTTTTCCTGTAATAGAGTATCTGAACTTATAGGAACTGGAGAACCTTATATTTATGGGGAAACACATATATACCTGTAGCACATCCGGGGTATTGGGGTACAAGAACAAGAGGGGAAGATAATGTTATTGCAGATTGGATGAGAATTAGAAAATAAGGAGGTGCCACAATGCCATTTAAGATTGTTCGCAACGATATAACAAAGGTAAAAGCAGATGTAATCGTAAATACTGCTAATCCAAATCCGATATGTGCAAGTGGCACGGACTTAGCAATATATGAGGCAGCAGGAAAAGAAAAGCTTCTCGCAGAAAGAGCGAACATCGGCAAAATTGCAAGAGGTGATATTGCTGTCACTGGTGCATATAGCCTAAATGCAAAATATATTATTCATACGGTAGGACCGGTATGGACGGATGGATTGCACCATGAATTTGAAATTCTGGAGCACTGCTATCGTAAATCATTGCAAAAAGCATTGGAACTTAAGTGCGAGAGCATTGCATTTCCATTAATTTTCGACAGGAGTATATGGATTTCCGAAGGATAAGGCATTACAGATTGCTGTGTCAGTATTCAGCCAGTTTCTTACTGAAAATGAAATGGAAATTATACTGGTAGTGTTTGATAAAAGGTCTTTTCAGCTGTCCGGTCAGATTGTTGGGGATATTGATTCTTATATAGATGCTAATTACGTCAGAGAAATCCATAGAAAAGAGTATCCGTTAAGGAGCAGAAGAAGTACTCATGTAAAAGAATTGGCAGAAGAAGATTTCAATGAAGAAATGCTTCAAAGAGAAGAAGACAACTATCCACTTGAGGAAATGACAGATACTGGCATGACAGAATTGCTCATGCCGTTAGAAAATATTTCATTGGAAGATCAGCTGGCCAATATAGGAGTTTCCTTTCATGATAAATTATTTGAGCTGATTGATGAAGCACATCTTGATAATAAGGATGTGTGGAAACGGGCAAACCTTGATAGGAAACATTTTTCAAAGATTCAGTGTGATCAGAATTATCATCCAAAGAAAAAGACAGTAATGGCACTCTGTATTGCACTTCAGCTTGATCTGGAACAGTCAAGAGATTTACTTGCCAGAGCGGACTGGGCATTTAGTCCAAGCAGTAAGGTGGATCTGATCGTGCAGAAGGCTATTATAGATAAGCAGTATGATATTATGCAGCTGAATGTAACATTGTTTAAGTATACGAATGAAATTCTTGGAGTATAGGAGAAAATATTCATGAGTAGAGAGACAGATATAAAACTTTTAATGGACAATTGGGAAGAAAAACATAAAAATAATGGATATAAGCGTTTTATCAGAGATGGTATAGTGTGTGAAGAAAAATGGGAAGCACAGCATACACCAAGAGTATGTTATTTCTTAAAGGAAGCATACACTTCTAATGAAAATGGTTATAATCTGGTAGAAGATTTGCATGATTGTGAACGTCCATGGACTATGTGGAGAAAGGTAGCAATATGGACACAGGCAATATATAATGATATAGATATTGAGGCAGACGATATTAATGTTACTGATACGGCAACTGTAATATGGGAAATTGCATAAAGAGGAAGATATAAATAGATTAGACGAAAAGCAAGAGGCACCGTTAAAGTAGGTACCTCCTTCTTTTTAGAGAGTTAGCTCTTTTTCTGATATGGGAATTTGCATCTCCGGAGCATTAAGTAGTGCTGTGAAATTCTGTCTAATGATATTCAGTGTCTTCTGCTTTTTCTGCAATTCTTGTTTTTCCCGGACAGTAGCAGCTTGTTCAGATTCAAGATTTTCTATCCTCTTCTGGATTTTATTAGAGCTTGGGATTTTGGTAACACCGAGATCCTGAAGCTCTTTTTTTAGTGAATCGTGCAGTTGGTATTCTGCTTGATGTTTGGTTCGGTATGCTTTTGGATTTTTAGCAGATTTGCAATCTTCAATCACTTTTCGGCAGAGACGGTAAGAATCACAGTGTTTTTGAATGATTTTCTGTGTGCTCAGCTCACTGTTGATTTGCGTTATTCTTTGATCAGCCGCTTTAACAGAAGCATCAACATCAGAAACATGCTGTTGGAAATCTTCATAATTCAGCAGGTTATTTTCGGAAAGATAGTTGAAGGTGCGTGCCGCTTCTTTCAGGTTATTTAGTTTTGCCCATCGTTCAAATCCTTCTCGATTGCCGGTCGTAACATAAGTGGAGATATTGATATACAGGCGAGCTTCTCTGGACAGATGCCTTGGAGCTTTTATTTTGTTACGGTTTTTTGCCAAACGGATGCGGACATTTTCTTCTGAATAATAGCTTCCAAGAGATTTCATATAAGTGAAGTTTTTCTGTTCCGGTGCACGGAAGGACAGGTGTTTTCCCTGTCGGACTTCATATCCGGCTAACTGCATTTTTTGTAAAAATTCCTCATAGTTGATGGAAGTCCAGATTGCTTTATCAACTGCAACACGTAGCTTGGCTTTCCAGCTGGTGCCACGATGATATTCCATGTTCTCCTTATAACTTTTGCCTTTTTCTCCGGTTGGCATACTGGTGGCAAGTCCATTTTCATGGCAGATACGATTACTGATCCGGCAGATTTTATGGTAGCTCCGCTTATTGGAAACATACTTGTGATGATCAACAAAACTTGCTGCATTAAAGATGATGTGGTTATGGATATGATTTTTATCAACATGGGTGCTTATCACATATTCATATTTTCCTTTCAGTACTTCGTTTGCAAATTGTTGCCCTAAGCGATGGGCAGTTTCGGCATCAACTTCTCCAGGTTTAAATGACTGGATCAGATGAAATGCCAGGTTATCACCTTTGTCCATTCCATTCTTTTTTGCCATTTCTCTTGTCATAGAAAATTCAAGATCTGCAGTTTCCGGGGAACAGCCAAAACTGGAAACTAACAGTTTTTCATCTGTTTTATCTGGATTCGTGATGTAGTCCAGAGCTTTCTTGTCTGTTACTTTAATTGGGAAGATCTTAAGATACGCCATAATTCTTTCACCATCTCTTTTAATTCTTGCTTTTCTTCCGGATACAGATCACCGGTGCTGTTTACTTTTTTGGCAATCTGATTAATATTCACACCGATCTTATGCATTTCCTCATACTGTTTCTTCAGTGGAGTGGTATCGGTGTTGACGATGTAACCGTCGATTGCCATTTTACGAAGATAAGCTCCCATATTTTTTGTCTTTGATTCAATCATCTTTCTACGAATAAGCTTTTTTTCTTCTGGGGAAACACAAAACAAAATCTGTATATTTCTTTTTCTCTTTGCCATAGGCAGATTCTCCTTTCTTTGGTTCTTCGAAGTAGTGACTTCTGTGTTTTTAATTTAGGGCAGGGTTCCCTAAATTGCTGGTTTTCCGGAAGTGTATATACACTTCCTGTCCTTGCTATTTACCGGTGGCACAGCCGCCGGAAGAGAGTCTTAAAAAAGAACCCTCTATAAATAAGGTACTGAGAGAAGAAAAAGAGGACATCGAAGCTCAGAAGTATGACGCAAGCATGATTCTGTGGTATAGTAAAATCTGAATGAAAAAGAAGAAAAGAGGTCAAACCGATGTCACGGAAAAACCATAAGATGATAGATGGGAGATTACTGCAAACGAATAAGAAGTATTCCCAGTTAAAAATGAAGCAGAAAGAAAAGATTGCGGAATGGATGTTTCAGGCAACCAGAGATTATTATATGAAAAAATGTACTTTTCCGAGTGACAAACATCTGGAAGAAGTGGTGGATTCTGTTTATGAAAAAATTGAAGATGCAGAAATCTGGATTCCGTATGGAGAGGTCTTCAAGCATTATAAATCCAAACGATCGGATATCAACAAACGTGTCAGAAAATCTCTGAATGAAAAAGAAGAGAGTCAGATTGAGAAGGTCTGTTTTATGAATATGTGTATGATTCAGGATCATAAAGGGAATGTACTGGCTCTGGATAAAGTAAATGATAGCTATACCGGTACAACTTTTCCAGGCGGTCACGTAGAAGCAAATGAGATTTTTCAGAAATCTATGATTCGGGAAGTCTGGGAAGAAACAGGACTTACGGTTGAAGCACCGAAGCTTGGAGGATTATATCATTGGCATAAGAGCGGAGTGCACTATGTTATTACCTTGTATAAAGCGGATAAGTTTACCGGAGAATTAAAGAGTTCTGAGGAAGGAAGAGTTTATTGGATTCCGCTGGAAGAGTTAAAAACAAAAGAACTTGCTACAGGTATGGAACACGTTTTGCGGATTCTGGAATCAGAGAAGGTGGACGAGTGCTATATGCATCTGGAAGCAGATGGATATGTGGGAGACTTGTATTAAAGAATTACATGAGAAATGGCTGCCTGCTCATTGGAGAAAAGACAGCCATTCTTTATAAGATACATCATTCATCTATTCTGTTTTTTGCGGTTCGTTTTTTGGAAGTGAAATTAATATATTTGGCACGTTGTAAAATTGAAATAACTGCATCAATGCTTTCAGGATTGGAGAAGCTCATGATAAAAGGTTCTTCTTTAAATTCCATGGGTCGAACCAGGATTCTGATCTGGATTCTTGAGTATATGGATGGGACGTGCACTCTGATTATAAAATGCCAGTTGTGCGGAATCTGTAGTGTTACCGATGACACCAATGCCTACATCCCCTTTTCCAAAGTCTATTCTATGTTTATTTAAGTTGATCATTTTCAAAAATAGCATATTTAGTAATTTTCTATTATTCCCGAAGTAGGGATATCTTTTAAAAAGTCACTGTTGGAAGTAATCGGAGAATCTACAATCTGAACACCGCTACGTTTCATCATTCGGAATTTGAAATCAAGAAGTTCCGGTGGAACTTTCAGTTCAGCTGCAGCCTGGAAAAATGACATATCAGCGTTAAGCATCTCCAGGACATCTTCATCCTCCAGAAGATAATCAGCGGCAAAGCAATTCGCTTCATATTCACATTGTGATACTCCATCGAATAATTCAAAATCATGAAAACACTTGATCTGAAGGGTTTTCTGATGAAGGAGTGCGTGCCCAATCTCGTGGATCAGGATAATCTGCTGTATGATTTCCGGCAGATCGCTGTTAATGACGATGCAGGTCTTTCGACATTCCCGCATACAGAAGCCTTTACAACAGTTTGGATCAGTTCCAAGCGGAAGCTTCTTAACAATAATATGCATAGCGGCTGCAAGGCGGTACGGATCACTTTCCTGATATTTTGTTTTTACTTTATTAACAGTGTCTCTTATACATTTTGAACTCATAAAAACACCTCGATATTTCATAAGATAGTTTGCTACAAGTATAGAGTAGCAAAAGTGCTGTACGAAAATACGGACACCTATGAATCACTTTCCGTTTCAGTGTTTTTCTTTTTCCGTCCAAATGTCTTTTTAGCTTCCATCTTACAGGAAAGATATGCTTTGGTTACAGCTTGATAGAAAGCATCTTTTGCTTCTTCGTCAAGTTCGCCACCAGCGAAAAGAGCACGGTTGGCTTCGAGAATCTCATTGATGTCCTTGGCTCCTTTTTCACCAAGCTGTCCATTGACTTCATCAATATAATCCATTTTTTCAATTCCATAAGAAGGATCTGTAATCTCGTCATGTTTTAAATAATCATAAGAGACATTTAATGCATGAGCGAGCTTTCTCATAGTAGAGATTCGTGCGATGGTGCCGGAACTTTCATAAGCTGCGATTGCACGCTGTGATACGCCGACCAGTTCTGCAAGTTCTTTCTGCGTCAGATGATTCTGTTCTCGTTGAAATTTAATCTTGTCTGAAAAATTCATAGTGGGATCCTTTCCAATTTTTTTGAAGCTGTAACTTCATCAACTTCATAAAATCTATTGACAGAGTTTCATAAGGTGTATAAAATACAAACAAACGTTCGTGAAGTTAGTAGAAATTATAATTCAAAAACTTCACAAAGTCAATATGAAGCAAAGAAGTTTTATTACGATTTTTAGACTGGTAGGTGAATGTTATGAGCAGGACAATTCTTCATTCAGATATGAATTGCTTTTACGCAAGTGTCGAGATGTTGCATCATCCGGAACTTGCCGGAAAGCCGATGGCAGTTGGGGGCGATCCGGAAGCAAGACATGGAATTGTGCTGACTGCGAATTATATTGCAAAGCGAGCCGGAGTAAAAACAGGTATGGCATTGTGGCAGGCAAGGCAGGTTTGCCCGGAAATAATTTTTGTACCGCCTCGCATGGATCTTTATTTGAGGTTTTCCAGAATGGCACAGGAGATTTACAGTGAATACACAGATCAGAGAGAACCATTTGGGATTGATGAAAGCTGGCTGGATGTAACTGCCAGCACTTCTGTCAAGGGAGACGGAATGAAGATTGCAAAAGAGATCAGCAGTCGGATTAAATATGAACTAGGTGTTACCGTAAGTATTGGTGTTTCCTGGAATAAGATATTTGCAAAGCTCGGTTCTGATTATAAAAAGCCAGATGCCATTACAGAGTTTTCCAAAGACAATTACAAGGATATTGCATGGAAACTTCCAGTAGGAGATTTACTTATGGTCGGACGAAGTACTGAACGGACGATGAAGAAACTTGGCATTTGTACGATTGGAGATTTGGCAGGAGCAGAATCTTCTATATTAGAAACATATCTTGGAAAGATGGGATTGGTACTTCATACCTTTGCAAATGGATGGGATGAAACTCCAGTTTCGGTAGAAGGATATAAAGCACCAATCAAGTCTATCGGGAACAGCACAACAACGCCAAGAGATCTTGTTAGTGAATTGGATGTCAAGATTATTTTGATGGCTCTTTCAGAGAGTGTAGGAGCCAGGCTGCGTGAAAATGGTTTTCAATGCAGGACAGTAGAAATCTCGATTCGGGATAATGGTCTGTATCATTTCACGAGACAGTGCAAGCTGGACAGGGCAAGTAATCTTACAGAAGAAATTGCCAGAACTGCATTTGAGTTATTTCAGAAAAATTATAACTGGGAACATCCGATTCGTAGTCTTGGTGTTCGAGGATGTGATCTGGTATCAGAAGAGATGCCTTATCAGCTTGATTTATTTATGGATGAAACAAAAAGAGAAAAAATCAAAAAGATGGACCAGGTGGTAGATGAGATCCGTGGAAGGTTTGGCTATCAGAGTATTCAGAGAGCATTTATGTATCAGGATAAGATACTGGCACAGCTGAATGCTAAGGAACATACGGTTCATCCACAAGCATATTTTCATGGATAGGAGAGAGCAGGTGTTTTGTAATGACAGCTAAAGTGTATGTAGATGTCCTGGCGGTATTTAGCCGGGAAGGAGAATTGATCCCTACAGCGTTTGTCTGGGAAGATGGACGTAAGTATGCGATTGATAAGGTTTCAAAACCGGAGCGTTGTGCCAGTCGAAAAGCTGGTGGAACCGGATATCGTTATACCTGTCAGGTGGGCGGGAAAATCTGTCATCTGACTTATGAAGAAAATTACAGATGGTTTATGGAACGTAAATAGATTTAAATAGATTTAAAAAGTAGTATTGACACTAGCTTTACTTTTTGGTATCATTGGAAATGTGGTAGTGATGATGTGAGCTTTAAAAGGAGGTAGATAATATGAGATGTCAGGTTTACATTCCAAAGGAACTGGAAGAGGTGTTGTTAAATGATGCTAAAAAAGCAGGTGTTAATGTATCAGAAATTATTATTAGAATATTGAAAAAAAATTATAAAACAAAGAATAGCGAAACACTAGATTATATTGCACTTAAAGATATTGTTTTTAAAGAAATAGAAGAATATATTTCAACATTAAATATCAATGATGAATTCGAGTTATATGATGCATCTGAAACATTTCGCAATATTCCGATGACAAAAGAGGGGAAGCCTAATGTTAATCGGGCAAAGCTTGGTAGATTGTTTGGTCAGTCTATTGGCAAAAAACCATTTGAAAATGTGGAAAGAGTTTATATTGCAAACGGTAATGTTAAGAAATCAAGATACAATAAAGCTACAATGTTTAAACGAACAAAATAGTTGTAATACAAAATATTGTAACGTGCTCCAAAGGGAGCCCTGAATCAGGGCCCCCTTTGGAGAGATAGATATTCGATGAGAACATCAGCAGTCGGGGATACATCCTTTCCCGTGAGAACCGATTGCTTTCAATAGATCATACAGTTGCCGGTCAGCCAGAAATAGAAGCTATCCCACAGCGGATATTTCTGCGGAATCTGCATGAAGAGATGTTAGGACAGTGACAGACTGTGAATGGAACAAACAATACAATGATTGGTCTGGCTGCGGAAGCGGTCGGGAAGGAGGACAATTATGCAGAGAATACAGGATATGTTTATCAATATGGAAGAAGTGGCAGAGGATGCTTATAAGAATACGGAATTATTGCTGAGTCAGTATACCAAGGTAATGTTCCGTATTGAGAAGAATCTTGTGGATATAGATTATGAAATGTATGCAGAAGAAGGGAAGCATCTGAAGGAAATGTTATATGATCTGGTAGATTTCGATGCGACTGCAGAGAAACGCAGAATTCAGGAAAAGCTTCTGAATAATGATATGAATCTCTGTTTGCTGGAAATAATGAGAGATTCCCTGATAGCTTTGAGGGATTATCCAAAGAATGGACAGCTGTATTATCGGCTTTTGAAATATAGATATTTTGAAGCAGGAAATACCAATGAAGATGTGATGCTGATGCTGGATGATATGCCAAGCACCACTTACTATCGAAACCGTAAGAAAGCAATCCGGTTGTATGCAACAATGCTCTGGGCATTTACACGACCGGAAAAGATACAGAATAAGATGGAGGAAATAAACTGGAAGAAAAGTGGAAGTAAAGTGGCAGTGAACTGACAGTAAACTGGCATGTGAATGGTATTACAATGAAAATACGTGCATGTTAGAATTGATATGCTGAGAGAAATAGACCTTCGCAGACGTAATGTTTGCGGAGGTTTTTCTTTTCTCAAATTATAAGGCGTCAGGCTGTGCCCGGAAGGGCATGGCCTTTTTTTATACCCAAAAACAGGTTGCAGATTTGAAAAAGCTTCCTTTTTAACAGGTAGATGCCGGAAAGGAAGAGCATATCAAGATGCAGGGAAGAGGCAGGCATTATGCCAGATATCCATGATTTTCGATTTGTCACAAATCAACAAAAACGACAAATCGGAGGAACAATCATGGAAAAAGAAAATACACATTTTTACGACAGATACCAGAAGGTGAAATACTCTAATATTACTGCAGAGGAGCTGGAAGTTCTTAATATTTCTTATAATAAGGAACATTATATGTTTGATCAGCAGCATCAGAGAAATAATACAGTATTATTTTGTGGTTTAGAGTCAGAAAACGGTTGTGCGACAGACTTTATCGCAGATAGCGGACGTGACATTGCATCGGATATCACAACCGAGATCTTCTTCAAAGAACTCTTCAGTGATCTGACAGAGAAAGAAAAGAAAATCGTGAGCGATTATTTTATTATGGGAAAACAGGTTAAGGAAACAGCAGAGGAACTGGGCATCAGCACACGTCAGGTGAGTAGAGACAAAAACAGTGCTTTGGCAAAAATGTTAAAGAGAATGAAAGCAGCTGGATATGAATCATATGCTGAGGCGGCAGGTGTATTTCTGAGCAGGAAAGTGATTATATTCCAACACAGATGGAGACGCAGAATTCTATTATGAAGAAAAGGACCGGAGAAGTGAGACTGCCATCGGATCATAATGGTAATAAATAAAGTTAATTGAATATCCAATCATCAAAAAGGGCATTGGAGAAAATCCAATGCCTACTTAATTTCAGTATATCATTCGGTGTGCAGTCCAGAAATTCACAGAGTTTTGCAAGTATTGTGAAGTCAATCCTGGTTACTTTATTTTTGCAGTAGTTGTTAAGCTGTGTGCGCTGTAAATTACAGGCTTCACAAAGCTTATTTTTGCTGATATTCTTTTCTTTAAGTAGATTTTCCAAATCCATATATACAATCATAACGGCACCTCGTCTTTTCCTACAATTATAAATACAACTGTATTGAAAAATAAGCTGTGCTGTCATACACTTGTATTATGATACAGGGCTATAAAGGAGCGAGAAGATGAGAAAAAGGTGGTTTATCAGTCTGATAATCGGTATAATAATTACAGGTGGTTGTCTGGGATATCTCCAGTTTGGAAGAGATATGGATGTGTATGGTTCCCATGCAATGACAGCGGACAATTACCATGAGGAGCGTTTGACGGTAGTGGTAAATAAACTGTATGTAGAGGATCAGAAAGTATGTGCAGAAGAAATCGTGAAACGTTGCAGGGAAAATTCATTTAAAAGTGTGCGGTTCAGCTACGATCAGTCGATTCCGAATGCGTTATATGTGACTGTATATTCATCAAAGCGACAGGCAGAAAAAGGAACACAGATGTTTTCGTTTTCTTACTTGCCGGAGGATGGCGATCGAACGTATAATATTGTTAATGATTCGGATAAATTTATGTTGAAGCTGGAGAAATAACACAGCTGATGATACATGGTCATTCTAAGATCCGGAATAAGGGAATTGCCAATATATTCAGCCAGATGGGACTTGTTGAAGCATGGGGAAGCGGAATAAAAGGAATCTTTAATGCGGCAGAAGAGTATGGACTTCCAAAGCCGAGATTTCAGGAATTCGATAATATGTTTCGGGTAGAGCTGTTCCGTAGTTCATTTCCGATGACAAATGAAAAAGAAAACATCGGAGAAGCATCGGAGAAACATCGGCGGTAGTGTGGAGAACAGACCTCAACGATACACAGCAAAAGATTATAAAGTTGCTTTCAGAAGATCATCAATTATCAGCGGTCAAGTTAGCTGAGAAAATCGGGGTTGCCAGTCGAAATATTGAGAACAATATTAAGAAGTTAAAAGAGTATGGTATTCTTATAAGACATGGATCTCCAAAGAATGGTTACTGGGAGATTGTGGATAAAGATCTACAGGAGTGAGAAGTAAATTAGTCCAAGATAGCTCAAGATTAGTCCAAGAGAATATATATA
>ENA-OPZY01000027-OPZY01000027.1-human-gut-metagenome-genome-assembly--contig:-NODE-27-length-12780-cov-1.120288_pt1 | contig 12780 bp, 8 predicted proteins | sample MGYA00242488_ERZ504513 | MGnify/ENA primary metagenome ERZ504513 (study PRJEB26092, sample SAMD00036247) | human gut metagenome | host: Homo sapiens | study: EMG produced TPA metagenomics assembly of the...
ATTGTCTTGTTTTAAGCAAACCATCCTGGTTATAATAACCTACCGATACGCGGATTGGCCAGTTCGGGGCGATACGTCCTGCCAAACTCAGGTTGTTATCTGTTCCGAAAGCGTTATGATAAACCTGGTCGTTCCAGTCAGTGTTTGCCGTTCCCAATAAAGCTTGCTGGGCAGCACTTCCTTGCGTTTTTACTACGTTTACAAACTGGTCATAGCTCAGCATGTCTGCCATTCTTGTGCGGGTCTGAATGGAATTGGTTGTACTGAACGTTACTTTCAACTTGTCGGAGTTCCCTTTTTTAGTAGTGATGATGATAACACCATTTGAAGCACGTGAGCCATAGATTGCCGTAGAAGAAGCATCTTTCAGAATGGTCATGCTTTCAATGTCATTCGGATTAATCAGACTGAGGAAGTTTCCATCGTTTCCGCTGATACCTCCTTGTTCCAATGGCACACCATCCAGCACGATAAGCGGGTCGTTGCTGGCGTTCAGCGAAGCACCTCCACGTACACGGATGGTACTACCTGCCGTAGGCGAACCACTGTTCGACATAATCTGTACACCGGAGATTTTCCCATTGATAAGCTGCTCCGGCGAGCTGACCAGTCCCGTATTGAAATCTTCGCTCGACACGTTGGTAACCGAGCCGGTCAAAATCGCTTTTTACGCTGTGTACCGTAACCGATGACTACCACATCGCTCAGCATTTCTGTATCCGATTTCAGTCGAATGTTTAATACGTTGGCAGACACATTTACTGTTTGAGAAGCGTATCCGATGTACGAAAATTGAAGTTGCTTGCTTCCTGCCGGAAGTTCTACTGAGTAGTTTCCATCGAAATCGGTGATAGTCCCGGTTGTGGTACCTACTACCAATACACTGACTCCGATAAGAGGTTCTTGATTTTCATCATCGATAACTTGTCCGGTGATGATTCTTTTTCCGCTTTGTTGCGCGGAAAGTGTGATTGTGTTTCCGCCTCCTGTTATTATCAGAAAGAACAGGAACACTTTCAGCAGATTAAAAATGTTGTTTTTCATGTTACGTATTATGTTTTTTTGTTCGTGGCAAAGGTAGAATACAACCTGCTACTTCAAAGAAACATATCGGACATATAACAAAAGAAATCGGACAACTGTTGTAAAACAGCTTTTTTCAGTCTTCTGAAGCGTATTGCTTGGGGGTTTTACCAAATACTCCCTGAAAACATTTCGAGAAATAAGACGCATTAGAATAACCTACCATGTACATGATCTCCGATACGGTAAATTTCCGCTGCTGTAACAGCATTGCGGCTTTCTTCATTCGGATGGATTTGATATATTCCACCGGAGACATGCCCGTGAGCTGTTTTACTTTCCGGTAGATTTGTTTGCTTCCTACACCGGAAAGATTGCAAAGCGCATTGACATTCAAGTCGGAGTCAGATATATGGTCCTCAATAAGCTGGGTTATAGCTGTCAAAAACTTTTCGTCCTGCGAGGCTATTTCTTCAATTGGCTTGGGGGAAGAAATCTTTTCCATCCGTGCCTTCGTTTCGTAGGCAACCCTGTTATGCAACAGCTGGGAAACTTTGAAGTAAAGAATCTCAGCATCGAAAGGTTTGGCGATGAAAGCATCTATCTGCGACTGCAAGCTCTTGCGTTCTGTTTGTTTATCATCTTTTGCGGTCAGCATGATGATAGGAATCACGGCAGTAGTCAGGTTTTTCTTTAATATGCGACTCATTTCAATGCCGTCCATGACGGGCATCATCAAGTCGGAAATAATTAAGTCGGGCTGCTGGTTGTTTACAACCTCCAGCCCTTCTTTCCCATTGGCTGCGAATACACACCGGTAACCATCAGCCAGGATGGTTTGGATGACATTGCGCATTTCCGGATTGTCATCTACAATCAGAATCAACGGCTTGAGTTCGTGGCTATCTGCTTCTTCTCTGGTTTCCGGCTCCTGGGTTGAGGATACGGACAAGTTGAGCGATTCATCTACGGGAAAAGTCACGGTGAAAGTTGTTCCTTTTTGGATAGTTGATGCTACTTCAACTTTTCCGTGATGTAGTTCCGTATAAGTTTTACCAGGTAAAGTCCGATTCCGGTGCCTTCGTATTGCTGTTTAGTGCGTGAAGACTGATAAAAACGCTGGAAGACATAAGGCAGCTCATTTTCGGCAATGCCTATTCCGGTGTCAGCGATACGGATGCTTACAGCCTGCAAATTTTCATGATATTCAATTACAATACTGATAGTGCCGCCCCGCGGCGTATATTTAGTTGCATTCGAAAGCAGGTTGGTTATTATTGACTTAAGTTTGATGACATCCATGTCCATAAACAAAGAATTGGTGTTGCAGGAAAGATTCCATTGATATTTTTCTTCCACATCCGCTTCTTTATAAACGGCATATATGTTCTTGACAAACGAAACCAGTTCGATACGCGACACGATAAGCATAGAGTCTTCTTTCCGGTCTATACGGTTAAATTCCAACAGCTTATGAATCATTTCATTCAGACTGACCGCATTTCGGTAAACCACTTCCAACATTGATTTTTGATGATAGTCTTTCACATCAATCAGTAATTTGCTTATCGGAGTGACAATCATGCTGATCGGGTTTTTCAGGTCGTGGGAAATATTTGATAAGAAATCTAATTTTTGCTGCGACTGTTCCATTATCTGGCGTTTTTCCATCTGTTCCAGTTTCAGACGGTTTTTTACCATGAAAAAGTTGATTATCCATCCGACCAATCCTCCGATAATAAGGAAATAAGCCATTTTTGCCCACAAAGTTTGATACCACGGCGGAAGAATGGTAACCGAAAGCATGGAAGCAGTTTTTTGTCTGTCCCCGGCATGCCGTATGAACAGGGTATATTTGCCGTGAGGAATATTGGTATAGGAAATGCGGTTAGAACGTTCGTCCACCTGATGCCAGTCCTTGTCCAATCCTTCTAATTTTATATACAAAGTTACCTTTCTTTATATGGTCATACGAGTAATCAGAAAATTCGAACGACAGATTATTTTCTTTGTAACTTAATTCGATGTTTTGTGTGTACCGCACACTGCTGTCGGTAGTTATCTTTTGGTTGTTGGCTGTTATTGCAGTGATGTGGACAGGAAGATACTTTGCTGCTTTGCTAGCGGCCGAAAGAGTACACAGCCCGATACCATCATAACCTCCCAAAAATACACGCCGGTCAGTCTTATCGTAGCAGACGCATGTAAACATCTGGTCACCGACAGGGATGCGTGATACCGCATTGTTCTTTTTGTCAATTCCCCATAATCCTTTGGTTGTAGAAACCCAAATGCTGCTTTCAACTTCTGCCATGGAAAGAATATTACAATTCTTCTGGTTCAAATTGATTTCCGTGACTGTCTCCGTGACGGGATTGATACGCAACACTTTATTGTGGCATCCTGCCCAAAGATATCCTTCACTGTCGCTCATCAGAAAATCGGTAGTGATTTCTTCATTTGTTCTTGGCAGGCGGAATGCGGTGAATTTCCCACTCTTCGGATTCAGTTTCTGAATCCCGTTATTATATAACATAATCCACACGTTGCCGCTACGGTCTTCTACCACTTGGTTGATAAACATACTTTTCAGTCCGTCTTGGGTCGTATAGTTCTTGTCGGCCACACAATAACCCGATGCGGAATGTAACAATTTATCTTTCCGGATAACAAAAAGTCCGCCCAGACAAGTGCTTATCCAGAAATTCCCGTCAAGGTCTTCAAACATATAGTAAGCCCAATTCGCGTTATACGAACGTGTCCGGTCGACGATTGTATATGGGATGAATTGGTGAGTCGATTCATCATACCGCTCTATGCCACCGTCTGTAGCAATCCATAAATTCCCTGTCCGGTCTTCATAAATATGGCGTATGCGGTTATGGGATAACGGATAATCTTTTTTGTTCATCTTATACCACCGTGTTTGCGGATTATTGTTTATCGAGCCGTGTTCTACGAATAATAATCCGTCCGTACCTCCCAGCCAGTAATTTCCTTTGCTGTCGCGGAAAATGGAGTGGAACAAATTTCCCTCGCTACTGTGCGTCAGTTGCCATACGGGTATGAATAAATAAGGATGAGTATTGCGGGCAAGGGATACGCCATTGTCCGTACCCAGCCAGATGTTAGCGTCTTTGTCGGAAAAGATACTCCATACGATATTGTTTGACAGTGAGTGACTGTTGCGTGAATCGTGGAACAGATGGCTATGTTTTCCGGTAGTGGGGTTATAAATGTATAGTCCGTTGTCTGTTCCTATCAGTAAATTTTTATCGACATCAAAGACCAGCGATTTCACCGAATTATCCTGAAAGAGAGGAATACTTTCTGCCCGTCCGTAGTGCAGGCAAATCAGTTCGCCTTCTGTTCCAATCCATAAACATTTGCGTTCTTCGTCTTCCAGCATGTATTGGCAAAAAAATTCTTTTCGCGCCGGGCGGCGGGAATGCCGATGAGATAGAAATCATTGCCGGTCTCATCCAACCGGCATACCCCGTCATAAGTACCGATGTACAGTTCACCGTCAGATGTATGCAGCAGGGAGTAGACAGCATCATGGGGGAGGTGGCTGTTACGGGGAGTAAACCCTTTCAGTTCGTGTGTATCAAGCGTATAGCGGTAAAGCCCGTTTAGCGTCCCTATCCAAAGGTTGTTTTTGTAGAAAGCAAGGCTGCGCACATCGCTTGGAAAAGATACTTCCGTAGTAACGTAGCGGTCGGTTTTGTAATTATATATCAATAACCCGTTGTCTGCTCCAAGAAAAATAGAGTCTCCCGCAGTGACACCGCAATAGATACGCACATTACTGTTTTTCCCGTATTCAAAGTGAGATTGTATGGTATATCCGTCATAACTAAGCAAGCCAGCATTCGACCCCATCCAAATAAGACCACTTTGATCTTGCAAAATACAACTGATAGTTGAAGCATCGGCTTGTAAAGGAATACGGTCTAATTGGAGGTAAGACATTTGCTGCCCGTACAATCCCTGTATTGCCGACACAAGCATGTATAGGATGAGAAGAAAGTACTTTTTCATGTTACACAAAGATAAAGAGATGAAACAGACACGAAAACAAAGATATGAATTCTTACCGAATCATGCAAAGGCAGATAAACATAACAAAAAATCTATGCTGATATATAGCACCTAATTTACCCTTTCACCAAGGATATACAAAATATGAATATACACCTATGAGACGTTTTTGTGGCAGTAAGTGTTCAATAGAAAAAAGTTATGAGGCTCTGAAATACGAATAATAACCGCTTGCAAACGTCTATCCTATATAAAAGTTGCTTCACTCTAAAAGCTAACAATATCATTACAAACGCATTAAAAATAATTCAAACCAAGATAATTTTCTTTCAAACGTCAAGACAAATTCTCTGTTTCACACTGTGGGATACAAAAACCACAGTGTGGGATACATATTTCACACTGTGAAATACAAATCCCGCACTGTGGAACAGAGAATATACAAAGGGATTTCAAAAAATACTTACCCGAACTTCAATTAATTCTGCCGACAAATCAAATTAATCCTGAATCACTGTCATATTATACAGATAGTAATCAAATCAATCCGATGAAGTTTCCGGCGCATACTCCTGCAAAGTCAATTCTCCTCGCAGCACTCCCAAGGCATTCATGGCCAATGCTCCCATTTCATCCTCACCAGGAATTACCACAATCGGAGCCAGGCCTTCCAGCCATTCACGCAACCCCTGGATGCAATAGTCATTGAAAGCGATACCTCCAGTCAGAATCACAGCATCAGTCTGTCCGTGAAGTGCGATGTGCATGGCACCGACCTGCTTGGCTACCGTATAAAGCATGGCATCCAGCACCAGCTTGTGCTTTTCGGCTCCGGCATGTGCCCAACGGATAATACTCTGCACATCGGTGGTACCCAAATGAGCCACCAGACCTCCCCGACCGTTTATCATCTTACGGATTTCGGCATAGGTATATTTCCCGCTGAAACACATATCTACCAACTGCCGGGCCGGCAACGTTCCTGCCCGCTCCGGACTGAAAGGTCCCTCCCCATTCAAAGCATTATTGACATCGACCACCTTTCCATAATGATGGGCACTGACCGAGATGCCTCCTCCCAAATGGGCTACAATCAGATTTAGCTCTTCATACTTTCGTCCGATACGAGCTGCATAACTACGGGAAACAGCCCGACTGTTCAGTGCATGAAAAATGGAGATGCGCGGCAATTCCGGAATACCGGAGATACGGGCCAAATCACGCAACTCATCAGTCACCACCGGATCGGCCAAATAAGAAGGACAACCGGCACAATGCGCAATCTCATCGGCAATCCAGGCCGCCAGATTCGATGCGTGTTCCATATCGGCATGCCATAAATCATGCTTGATTCGCTCGTTAATCTGATACACTCCTCCGGGAGTAGGTTTCAACAAGCCTCCACGGGCAATCACGGCATCAAAGACAAGCGGAATGCCAGCCTTCTCCAGCGTATCGTGCACACACTTGCGACGGTACTCATATTGTTCATTGATATGGTGAAAGTCGGCCAACTCCTTGGAAGGATGCGCAATGCTTTCACGCCAGATAGGATTCTCATTCTCGTAGACTGCCAGCTTCGTAGAAGTGGAGCCCGGGTTGATGACAAGTATCTTCATAAGGTCTAGTTTTATTCTTTTCGTGTCCCTGCCAGACATGCCAGTACCAGACTGTAGTATTTGGAGTTTCCGGAGTCACTCCGCGAAGGCACCACTACCGGTGCGATGGTACCCGTCAGCATACCTGCCATATTCGCATCGCCAAACAGAGACAGGGTTTTGTAAAACGTATTGCCCGATTCTATATTAGGGAAAATCAGAATATCTGCATTGCCTACACTGGCGAGGAAAGTCCTTTTATCTCCCGCTGTGCTTGTCGCAGGCGGTCTTGGCATCCATCGGCCCGTCGATAAAGACTTTTCCGAAACGGCCTTCCTGCGCTTCTTTTTTCAGTTCCACGTAGCTCAGGGTATGAGGAAATTTCTCGTTGATTTTCTCCGTGCAGTGTATCAGTGCCACCCGGGGTTCTTCGCATCCCAACGTACGACACAAAGCCAGGTCGTTGGCAATCATTGAACGGTATTGTTCCAAAGTAGGACGAGGAATTACTGCCGCATCCGAGAAAAACAGCAGTTTATGATACAAAGGAACCTGCGCCACGGCCACATGGCTCAGCACCCCTCCTTCGGGTAACAGTCCCTCTCCTTTTTTCAGGACTGCACGCAGCAGGTTGTCGGTGTTGATAAGTCCCTTCATCAGGACTTCCGCCTCGCCCGTGCGCACCAGTTGCACAGCCAGCGCAGCCGCTTCATCCGGTGTTCCAGCCTCGTAAATGCGTACAAAGTCGGGAGAAGCTGCCCGCAAATCGAGCGCTTCTTTCAAGTGAGCAGAATCTGTGACCAGCAGATATTCGGCAATCTCCTCTCTCAGGCTACGGATAATGACATATTCCGTGTGCGGATCGTTCGGGCAGACCACCGCCACTTTCCGTCGTATGCCGCGCGAACGCAGGCAGTTGACCATCTGAGAAAGGGTTCGAATCAGTTCCATATCATTAGATTTTAAACAAATATGAGAAAATAATTTGAATAAATATCTATTCAGGATGCTAATTAATGCTATAGAGCCGGAGAAGGAAAAATCCTCCCAACGTCAATTTGTCGATAAAATCCTACGAAGTACGTATTATATGCTACAACCGTGCAAGGAGATATACCTACTTTTGCAAAAAATTATACATAATACTTACCATGAAAAATATATTCTGCTTTTTAACCTTATTGCTCAGTCTGGGTGCAAATGCTCAAATCACAGAGCGTACATTACCTGTCGAATGGAAAAACCTTATTGATGGAGGACGGTTTAAAGACCGGTTCCTGCCTATGCCCGACGGGAAGTCCGGCGAAAATGTGTGGGGAACTGACTCGGTACGTCTCCGGTACGTTGACAACGGGATTGAGAATCCGGAACTTTCTTTCTGGGGAGGAAACATTCTCAAAGGTAAGGATAACAAATACCATCTCTTTGTCTGCGGATGGCCGGAAAACTCGCCCAAAGGCCACATGACATGGCCCAAATCTACCGTATTCCATACGACAAGTGACTGTTTAAGCGGACCTTATACCATCTGTGACACGATTGGGAAGGGACATAATCCGGAAGCATTTATACTAAAAGACGGACGCCCCGTAGTGTACGTTATCGACGGATATTACATTGCGGACAGCCTGAATGGGCCGTGGACGTACAGTCATTTCACCTTCGACAAGAGAAACAGAAAAATCATCGAGGGACTGTCTAACCTGACCTTTGCCAGAAGAAGTGACGGTTCTTATCTGATGGTATGTCGTGGAGGAGGGGTATGGATCAGTGAAAACGGTATCTCTCCCTATCAACAGGTAAGTGACAGAAGTGTGTATCCGGACGTGAACGGGGAATTTGAAGATCCGGTTATCTGGAAAGACAGCTTGCAATATCACCTTATCGTCAACGACTGGCTGGGAAGAATCGCCTACTACCAGCGCTCCATTGACGGTATCCACTGGATTACGGAGGAAGGCGAAGCTTACACTCCGGGAATAGCCGCTCACAAGGATGGTTACAAGGAAAACTGGTTTAAGTATGAGCGCATGAAAGTGTTTCAGGATGAATACGGACGCCCCATTCAGGCCAACTTTGCCGTTATCGATACCATCAAATGGGAGGACCTTCCAAACGACCGGCACAGTTCAAAGAATATATGCATCCCTCTGAACAAAGGATTGCGCTTGTCTGTCCTGAACGAAGATACGATTACCGCCCAGACCAAGGAAATCAAGGTACTGGTGAAAGCGGAGGAAGGAGTTGACTTCAAGGATTTCGACATGAAATCGCTGAGATTCGGAAGCTCCTCGGACGTAAATTACGGAAAGGGATGCAAGGCTGTCAAACGTATCGCTTCGGGCAAGGACCTGATTCTCGTATTCGATGGCAGAAACAATACCATCAGAAAAGATGAATTTGCTCCCAAACTGCTCGGAAAGACGAAAAAAGGAGATTTGCTGTACGGATATGCCAGACTGCCTTACGTCAATTATCATCCGGCATGCCTGTCGGCGGCATATCCTATGGCGTATGACAAGCAATTGGAACTGGAAGTGAAGAATTTCGGTTTGTCCACCTCTGAAGAAACAGACCTGACCGTACTGGTCAATGGAGTAAAACTGGCAGAAGGACAAGTGAAAACGCTTTCACCGTATGAAAGTGTAAAACTTAGCCTGCCTTGCATAAACGCAGCTAAGATTGACAACCAGACTTTATTTACGATTGTGTACAGCCAGTACGGTAAGGAAATCCGCAAAGAGACCATACAGAATTTCGACTGATAACACATTACCTTATACACATGAACGGGGAATACGAGCTCCTTTTTTAGAAGGTATTGTATTCCCTTTTTTATGAGACTCTATCTCTTTTGTCAATTATTTACTTTATTCCTTCTTTTCTTGTGCACGTAATTCGCAAGTTCTCTCTATATTTGCCTTACTTGGTAAATAAAGAAGGAACACATGAAAACAAATTTTTCTTTCGATATGCAGGCCCTCGACGAGGGCATTCACAGCCGCTTCCCCAATCATAAGGAAGCACCGCTTATCGGACTTACCGGGAACTTCAGCGACGGTAATCTGACATTGGCTCCGGGGTATTATCAGTCTATCATTCAGGCCGGAGGGGTGCCGGTGGTCATTCCTCCTTACGAGGATACGAACTTGCTGATTAATACGCTTGAGCAGCTTGACGGGCTGTTGCTCACCGGAGGAGGCGACTTGAATCCGTTATTCCTGCACGAAGATCCTATCCGGGAACTTCACAGCATCAATCCGTACCGCGACCGCCAGGAACTGCTTCTGACACGCCTGGCTGCCAACCGACAGATTCCGATATTAGGTATCTGCCGAGGGATGCAGGTCATCAATGCGGCATTGGGAGGCACACTCTATCAGGACATCTATGCACAGAAGGATACCCCATCGATTAAACACAGCCAGGATTTGGAACGGAGTTTCCCATCGCACAAGGTAGAGTTAGCAGAAGGCAGTCTGTTGGCTCGTATCTTAAACGCCAAGGAGGTAGCCGTAAATTCTTTCCATCATCAGGCCGTGAAAGAAGCTGCTCCGGGTTTCCGTGTATCGGCCACGGCACCCGATGGAGTAATAGAGGCAATAGAAAGCACAGAATACAAATCTATTATAGGGGTGCAATGGCATCCGGAATGTTTCATTCTGAATCAGGACAAGTGTATGATGCCGTTGTTCGGATGGCTCATCCGTGAAGCTGGTTCATTCCAGAAGGCCAAGAAGCTGCATGAGCGTCTGCTGATTCTCGACACACACTGCGATACTCCGATGTTCTTCGACCAGCACATCCGCTTCCACGCACGGGATCCGAAGATTAAAGTGGACCTACATAAAATGACGGAGGGACGACAGGATGCGACCATCATGGTGGCTTACCTGGAACAGAAAGAACGTACGGATGAAGCGCTGCTGGCTGCAACGGCCAAGGCGGACCGTCTGCTGAACGAGATTGAGGAGATGGTGGCTATGAACTGTACGGCTGTGGACATCGCTTATTCTCCCAACGACTTATACCGTCTGAAACGGGAAGGAAAGAAGGCCATCATGTTAGGCATTGAAAACGGATATGCCATCGGAAAGGATTTAAGCCGGGTAGCACATTTCCGGAAACGGGGAGTAGTGTATATGACGCTCTGCCACAATGGAAACAATGACATCTGTGGTTCTGCACGCTACAATGAAGAAAACTTGGGAGTTACTCCGTTTGGGGAGCAGGTTATTCAGGAGATGAACCGCCTGGGAATGATGGTAGATTTGTCACACAGTGGAGAACGGACATTCTACGAGACACTGGACATCAGCAGCCAACCGGTGGTTTGTTCGCATTCTTCCAGCCGTGCGCTCTGCGACCATCCCCGTAACCTGACCGACGACCAGCTTCGTGCCATAGCCCGCAAGGGAGGCGTGGTACAGGTATGCTTGTATAGCGGCTTCCTCCGTAAAGAGCGTCCGGCTCATATCTTGGATGCCATCGAACACCTGAATCACATGGTGAACGTGATGGGTATCGAACATGTGGGAATCGGCAGTGACTTTGACGGTGACGGAGGTATTATCGGATGCAACGACTCTTCGGAAATGATCAATCTGACTCGTCAGTTGCTTCATGAACGGTACAACGAGGAAGACATCCGGCGCATTTGGGAGGTAACTTCTTGCGTGTCATGCAGCAAGTACAAGAGAATGGTTCCTACAAATAAAGTTTAAAACCCGATTGCCGTTGCAAGGCGTGTACAAAAATAAGTTTACCTTTGCACCACAATCAAAACAAATGAATTATGATTTCAATAAAGAATCTGCTGGCAGTAACTGCTTTAATGACAGGAGGGGCCTTCATCTCTTGCGGGAACAGTCAAAAGAACAGCCAGCAAATAGAAGAATCTGAAGCGGCTATAGTGCAGGCACCGGCATTCAATGCGGATAGTGCATACGCTTACATTGCCGCACAGGTGCAATTCGGACCTCGTGTTCCTAATACGGAAGCTCACCGGAGATGCGGCGATTACCTGGCCACACAACTGGAGAAATTCGGGGCGAAGGTGTACAACCAGCATGCAGATTTAGTGGCCTACAATGGTACCATCCTGAAATCGCGCAACATCATCGGGCTTACCAGCCGGAAAACAAAAAGCGAGTGATGCTGTGTGCGCACTGGGATAGCCGTCCATACGCTGACCAGGATGAAAAATCTAATCACCAGAAACCGATAGATGGAGCCAACGACGGTGCCAGTGGTGTAGGTGTATTGCTCGAAATTGCCCGCCAGATCCAACAACAGGCACCACAAATCGGTATCGACCTGATATTCTTCGATTCAGAAGATTACGGCACACCGGATTTCTACGAAGGTACTTATAAACCAGATACCTGGTGTCTGGGTTCGCAGTACTGGGGCCGCATTCCTCACGTACCTGATTACAAGGCTCGGTTTGGTATCTTGCTCGATATGGTAGGCGGAAAGAATGCCACATTCTACTACGAAGCGTTCTCCAAGCAGACGGCAAACAATGCCATGAAGAAAATCTGGAAAATGGCCGACCATCTGGGTTACAGCAATTACTTCATCAAGGAAGACGGCGGTCAGGTTACCGACGACCATGTGTATGTAAACCAGTACCGCCAGATTCCGTGCGTAGATATTATTCACTACGACACGCAAAGCAACACTGGCTTTAACCCGACCTGGCACACACTGGACGACAGCTTAGAGAATATTGACAAAGCCACTCTTCAAGCCGTAGGACAAACGGTGATGGGGGTAATTTATAACGAAAAATAATTAAACACTACCGCAATGAAAACTATCAATGAACTCCAGGACGAAGTGATCGAAGAATTCAGCGACTTCGACGATTGGATGGACAAATATCAGCTGCTGATTGATTTAGGCAATGACCAGCAGCCGCTTGACCCGAAATATAAAACCGAACAGAACCTGATTGACGGCTGTCAGAGCCGCGTTTGGTTACAAGCTGATCTGGTAGACGGCAAGGTGGTATTTCAGGCAGAGAGCGACGCATTAATCGTAAAAGGTATCATATCTTTACTTATCCAGGTGGTATCTGGACACACACCTGACGAAATTCTGGAATCCGACCTTT
>ENA-OPZY01000028-OPZY01000028.1-human-gut-metagenome-genome-assembly--contig:-NODE-28-length-12515-cov-1.121892_pt1 | contig 12515 bp, 14 predicted proteins | sample MGYA00242488_ERZ504513 | MGnify/ENA primary metagenome ERZ504513 (study PRJEB26092, sample SAMD00036247) | human gut metagenome | host: Homo sapiens | study: EMG produced TPA metagenomics assembly of...
TGATAGTTCATTTTTTTCAGGAAAGTGTATGATAATCGAGGAACATGTATAATAATCCATGCTCCTTTCAATTCAAGATGCGTAACTTTGCTGAAACAAGGACAACATTTTATCAAGAACTATGAATTCACTGAAATCATTTGTGACTGGATTTTTTGTATGGGCATTTTAGGAGGTATTTCTGCACAAGACAAAGTACTTTCTTTCTCTATGCCCGATGGAGCAGGCACACTCCGATAGGCGTTATTGAAAATAATTCAAGCCGATGGCTGGATGAAAAACAAACACAACTGCATATCGATTGCCAGCCACTCAGTAATACAAAAGGATTCATTCTGGAAATCGAAAATAAGAGAGAAGATATTACATTGGGATGGGCTTTCGGGGGATGCGATGCAATCGCTCCCGAACCAGGTATTCAACCTCAATATTGCAAAGACAACGTTTTCAATGTAGAAGGTACACAGGTTACAATCTACCACGGAAAAGTCATGCAACTAAGAGTGACCAATCTCATAGTTCCTTCAGCTTCTTCCATTCGTTTATCCGACGGACATAAGCAAGATACTCCGTTGACACTTCTCACCTCTGGAAAGAAAACGGATGCACCCGTACTGGCAGCAACCTGCCTTATTCGAAAAGGAGAGAAGGTGTACTTCTGCGCATACAAGCAAAATGCAAAGGCCGACTATGCTGACTATATGTTACCTGAATTGTTTTACCAAGAAAAACAACAACCATGAATAAGACAATCATCATCTGCCTGTGGATTTTGTTTCTCTGTACAAACATGCTGCAAGCAAAAATCTATAACGTAAAAGATTTTGGAGCCGTTGGCGACGGACAGCACATTGATTCTGAGGCTATCAACCAGGCTATCGTGCAAGCTGCCCGCGAAGGAGGTGGAACAATATATATTCCCGCTGGAGAGTATGCCTGTTATTCTATCCGGCTTGCCAACCAGATTCATCTGTACCTGGAACAAGGCGCTACAGTTGTGGCCGCTTTCCCTACGGCCGAACAGGGATATGACAAGGCAGAGCCTAATCCTCATAACAGCTTCCAGGATTTCGGACACAGCCACTGGAAAAATTCCCTTATCTGGGGAATTAACCTGCAAGATATTACAATCAGTGGTCCTGGAAAAATTGACGGAAAAGGATTGACACGCGAAGAAAGCCGACGCGACGGAGTAGGCAATAAAGCCATCAGTCTAAAAGAATGCAAGAATGTTACACTGAAAGATTTGTCCATGTTCCGCTGCGGCCATTTTGCTCTACTGGCTACTGGAGTAGACAACTTGACCCTCGACAATCTGAAAGTAGATACCAACCGTGACGGATTTGACATCGACTGTTGCAAAAATGTACGTATCAGCCGATGCAGTGTCAATACTCCATGGGATGATGCTATTGTACTAAAATCATCTTATGCGTTAGGATACTTTAAAGATACAGAAAACGTAACAATCTCTGATTGTTACGTCAGCGGATACGATCGTGGAACCATGCTCAGCGGTACTTGGGAACTGGATGAGCCTCAGGCGCCGGACCATGGCTACCGTACAGGACGTATCAAACTGGGTACAGAATCTAGCGGAGGATTCAAGAACATTACAGTAACCAACTGCATTTTCGAACACTGCAGGGGACTGGCTTTGGAAACAGTAGACGGAGGGCATCTGGAAGACATCGAAATCAGCCATATCACCATGCGACACATTGTCAATGCCGGTATCTTTCTCCGTCTGGAGCCCGTATGCGAAGCCCCGAAGGAACTCCAGCCGGAAGCATGAAGCGTATCCGTATCAGTCACATCAATGCATACGATGTAGATTCTCGTTATTCCTCCATTATCAGCGGTATCCCTAATGGAATTATAGAAGATGTTACCTTCGACCATATTCACTTGTACTATAAAAGGAGGATATACAAAAGAGGATGGAAAAAGAGAACTCCCGGAACAAGAAAAGGTATATCCTGAACCGTGGATGTTCGGTACTATCCCGGCAAAAGGCTTCTACATTTCACATGCAAAGAATATCTCGTTTCATCACATCAATTTCTATTATGAGAAACCGGATGGACGTCCTTTATTCGTAACCAAAGATGTAGAAAACATCCGTTTTACAGATATTCGGGAGAATGGAGAAGATGTTTCAATCACAATAAATCAATAATCAAATATCACATAAAATGAAGACACAAAGGAAGTGGCTCATGGCATTGGCTGCCTGCAGCCTGGGAGTATTCAGCTCCGCACAAACAAATTATGATTTTAGTAAACTACAGCGAGAAAAACTCGGAAGAGGAGTTGTCGCCGTCAGAGAGAACACACAAAAAGTAGCCGTTTCATGGAGATATCTTTCTTCCGACCCAATGGAAACCGCATTCAATGTTTACCGGAACGGAAAAAAGATTGCACAAGTTCCAGCTGGAACAGGAACTTTTTATACAGACAATTATTCAGGAAACCAGAAAGTGGTCTATACGGTAAAACCTGTGGTCAATGGAAAAGAAACTTCAAATGAAGGGAGCTATACCCTTCCGGGAAATGCTCCTTCAGGATACATTGACATTCCACTGGACAGACCTGCAGACGGTGTCACACCTGCTGGAGAAAAATACAGCTACAGCCCCAACGATGCTTCCATCGGTGATGTAGATGGAGATGGAAATTATGAAATTATCCTGAAATGGGACCCATCAAACGCACACGACAATGCACACGATGGCTACACAGGAAACGTATACTTCGACTGCTACCGCCTGACCGGAGAAAAACTATGGCGCATCGATATGGGAAAGAACATACGTGCCGGCGCTCACTACACTCAGTTCATGGTATATGACCTGGATGGAGACGGAAAGGCTGAAATTGTAATGAAAACTTCCGACGGTACCATAGATGGAAAAGGAAAAGTAATTGGAGATGCCACAGCCGATTATCGCGAACCGGGAGATCCGAACCAGCCCAAAGGAGGAGATTTCTCTCCGAATGATCCACGAAGCAAAGGAAAGCCTACCGATCCTCTTCGTAACCAGGGACGTATACTGACTGGAAATGAATACCTGACTGTTTTCAACGGACTGACAGGCGAGGCCATGCAAACCATTGACTATATTCCATTACGTGGCGATTTGAAAGGCTGGGGAGACGAGCGTGCCAACCGTAGTGACCGTTTTCTGGCATGCGTTGCTTACCTAGACGGAGTTCATCCTAGCGTAGTCATGTGCCGTGGATATTATACACGTACCGTGCTGGCTGCATTCGACTGGAACGGAAAAGAACTGAAAAATCGCTGGGTATTCGATAGTAACAACCCGGGATGTGAGAAATATGCCGGACAAGGTAACCATAACCTCCGTGTAGGAGATATTGATCAGGACGGATGCGATGAAATCGTATATGGTTCCTGCACATTCGACCACGACGGGAAAGGACTTTATTCCACAGGAATGGGACACGGAGACGCCATGCACCTCACTCAATTTGATCCAGCTTCAGCCAGTCTGCAAGTATGGGCCTGCCATGAAAACCGGAAAGACGGTTCTTCATTCCGCGATGCAAAAACCGGAAAAGTATTACTTCAATATCCCGACAAGACCGATGTAGGACGTTGTATGGCTGCCGAAATTGACCCGACAAGTCCCGGTGTAGAAATGTGGTCACTAGCCTCTGGAGGTATTCGTAACATCAAAGGAGAAGTAGTAGCAGAAAAAGTTCCCGGACTGTCTTACAACATGGCAGTATGGTGGGATGGCGACTTGCTCCGTGAACTGCTTGACAAAGGAAAAGTAAGCAAATACGACTGGAAAAACAAACGCTGCGACACTATCTTCACATTAGAAGGGTGCGCATTTAACAACGGCACGAAATCTAACCCTTCACTTCAGGGCGATCTTATCGGTGATTGGAGAGAAGAAGTGCTGGTTCGTACGGACGACAATAAGTCTCTCCGCTTGTATGTAACTACAATTCCTACCGAATACCGCTTCCATACTTTCCTGGAAGACCCTGTATATAGAATCAGCATTGCTACACAGAACGTGGCTTACAACCAACCCACCCAGCCTGGTTCTATATCGGGCCGGAACTGAAAGGCACTTTCAGAGGATATACATTCAAATAACCCATTACGCTTACATTTAAAATTAGTTATATGAATAAACTCGTCTTAAACTTCGCACTGCTGGCGGCTCTTTCTGCCGGTCTTAGTGCCCATGCACAAAAGAAAAAGGAAGTCATCAATGACTCCAATACTCCACTTCATCTTTGCAGCCTGATTATCAGGTAGGATATGGTATTGTATCAGCAGAAGACATCAAAAAAGACATGGACCGTGTCTTGAGATACCTGGAAAGTAACACACCGACCAGAGTAGTCGATAAACGTAACGGAAAAGTCATTACCGACTATGCGAACATGGATACCAATGCACAATTGGAAAGAGGAACTTTCCGTCTGGCCAGTTATGAATGGGGGGTTACTTATTCGGCCATGCTGGCTGCCGCAGAAGCTACGGGTGACGAAGCCTACAAAAAATATGTATACGACCGTTTCAAATTCTTATCGGAAGTAGCTCCTTACTTTAAGAAAGTATATGAAAAATACGGTACAACCGATGCACAGATGCTTCAGATTCTGACTCCTCACGCCTTGGATGATGCAGGAGCCGTATGTGCGGCAATGATGAAAGCACAGATGAAAGACAAAAGCCTGAAATTGCAGGACATGATTGACAATTACTTCCATTTCATCATGTACAAAGAGCATCGTCTGGCCGACGGCACATTTGCCCGTAACCGTCCTTACCACAACACATTGTGGCTGGACGACATGTTCATGGGCATCCCCTCTGTTGCTCTGATGGGACGCTATGCATCCGACCACAATGACAAATATTATCAGGAAGCCGTACGCCAGGTACTGCAGTTTGCAGAGCGCATGTTTGTTCCGGAAAAAGGCTTGTTCCGTCATGGATGGGTAGAAGGTATGAAAGATCATCCGGCTTTCCATTGGGGACGTGCCAACGGATGGGCTATTCTTACCATGTGTGAAGTGCTGGATGTACTTCCGACCGACTATCCCGGACGCGATAAGATTATCAACCTGTTGCAGGCACACGTTCGCGGACTGGCTGCCTGTCAAAGCAAAGACGGTTTCTGGCACCAGTTACTCGACCGCAATGATTCTTACCTGGAATCTTCTGCCACTGCCCTCTACGTATACTGTATGGCACATGCCATCAACAAAGGATGGATTGACGCCATGGCATACGGTCCGGTAGTGCAATTGGGATGGCATGCCGTATCTTCTGCCATCAACGCCCAGGGACAGGTAGAAATGACCTGCGTAGGAACCGGTATGGGATATGACCCGGCATTCTATTACTACCGCCCGGTAAATGTATATGCAGCCCATGGATATGGTCCTGTCATCTGGGCCGGAGCCGAAATGCTCAATTTACTGAAGCACCAGCATCCGCGAATGAACGACAGCGCTGTGCATTTCTATCCTACAGAACAGCAGACGAAAGAACCTATTTTCTTCTATTCTGAGCCGGGAAATCCACGTGAATTTGTAGCAGGAGTAAGCCGTATCAACGAAAAGAGTCCTGTCGCTTTCCTGATTGGAGACTCTACCGTAAAATGTGGAGCCGGTAACGGAGAAGATAACAAATGGGGATGGGGAAGCTACTTGCAAAATTACTTTGACACAACCCGCATCAGCATTGAAAACTGTGCATTAGGCGGAAGAAGCAGCCGTACTTATTTCACGGAAGGTCTTTGGAACCGTGTACTCCCTGCCATCAAACCGGGTGATTATGTATTGATTGATTTCGGACACAATGACGGTGGCCCGATGAATACCGGACGTGCACGCGCTTCTCTGCCAGGCACTGGAGATGACTCTAAAAAAGTAGTCATGGAAAAAGACGGAAGCACGGAAGAAGTATACAGCTTCGGCCACTACATCCGTATGTATATCCGCCAGGCAAAAGCTAAAGGAGCAAAAGTCATCGTGATGTCACACACTCCGGGTAATCGCTGGACCGACAACCGCATGAACCGCTGCGACAAGACTTACGGCAAATGGTCAAAAGAAGTGGCAGAGCAGGAAGGTGTAAACTTTATCGACTTGAACGACCTGACTGCCAAGAAATTTGAAGCCATGGGAAAAGAAAAGACTGCCGCTTACTATGCTGACTCTGTACACAACACGCAGGAAGGTGCTGTATTGAATGCAGAATCAGTAGTAGAAGGTATCCGTTCGCTCCAGAACTGCGACCTGAAAGACTATCTGAAATAAGCATTTACAGATAAAATCAATGCCCCGCGCTGAATTGGTAGTGCGGGGCATTTTTATAAGATACTATTTTTACTTCTTTACTTCTAGAATTCAGCCCAGTCTGTCAGACGCATGTCACCTTTATTGATAAACACCTGATGCATACCCAATGCAGCAGATAAGCTGTGACAAGTCTGTCCTTTCGTAGAAATCTTCAGATAATCCCAAAGCAGTTGCTTGTAATCAGGGTGTGCACAGTTTTCAATAACCGCTTCCGCCCGTTCCATCGGGCTCTTTCCACGCAAGTCGGCTATACCCTGTTCGGTGATAATGACATTGACTGAATGCTCGCTGTGGTCCAGATGAGATACCATCGGTACGATAGAGCTGATGCAACCTCCCTTGGCAGTCGACGGACAAGAGAAAATAGAAATATAGGCACTGCGGGTAAAGTCGCCAGAACCTCCGATACCGTTCATCATCTTGGTTCCGCAAATATGAGTGGAATTGACATTACCATAAATATCTGCTTCAATAGCGGTATTCATTGAAATCACTCCAATACGGCGAACTACTTCCGGACAGTTGGAAATTTCAGAAGGACGCAGCACCAGTTTATGACGGAAAAAGTCCATATTGTCATAAATATCTTGCAGACAGTCATTCGTCACACTCAAAGAACAGGTACTACCAAACTTGATTCTGCCTTCTTTCACCAGTTTTATTACCGAATTCTGAATTACTTCAGTATACATTTCAAAAGGAGGAATGCTGGGGTCCTTGCCCAACGCACTCAGCACGGCATTGGCAATATTTCCTACTCCCGACTGCAAGGGAAGGAAGGTAGAAGGAATAATTCCCCTGCGCATGTCCGAAGCCAAGAACTCAGCCACATTCTGACCGATTTTTATCTGTCACGGGGTCAGATTCATGGAAACCACGCGCCTCATCCGGCATATTGGTTTCTACCACGCCAGCAATCTTGGAAGGGTCTACCTGAATATAAGGAAGGCCAATGCGGTCGCTCGGACGCACGATAGGAATCGGACGACGATAAGGAGGACGTTCCATTTCATACAAATCGTGCATGCCTATCAGGCTTTTACTGTGTGCGGCATTCAATTCCACAATGACTTTATCAGCCAGTCGTGCAATGGTCGGCGTAATACCCACTCCCGCAGTCAGGTAAATACGTCCGTCTTCCGTAATTTCACAAGCTTCTATGATAGCCACACTTACATGTCCCAAGAAGCCGGAACGCAAACGCTGAGCTACCTGTGACAGATGAATGTCTGTATAATTGATTTCGCCGTTATTCACAGCCTTCCGGAAGTCCGCATTGGTAGTATAAGGAGCACGGAACTTAATGGCATGTGCACGTGTCAGCATCCCGTCACAAGAATCTCCCGTCGAAGCTCCTGTAATCAAGCCAATCTGAAAAGATTCTCCCCTTGCGTGTTTTTCTTCTGCTATTTTCGCTAACTCTGCAGTCACAGCCTTCGGACTTCCGGCAGGGGTGAAGCCACTCAGTCCAACAATGTCTCCATCCTTAATATAGCTGGCAGCTTCGGCTGCCGTAATAAAGTTAAAGCTCATAGTATCAAGTGTTTTTTATGTTAGTATTAAAAAAGTTAGTCAATCAGTCATATTTACGGCGAAAAATCTCGGAATAGATAAAAGCCCTCCTTGCATCTGCTGCATTACGAAAAGCTATATCAGGCTTCTGCTCCTCTTTTTTCGGTACATTCAATGCTTGTTCTTTCGGAGTGGAAGGTTGGGCAGAAGTATATCTCCGTTTCTTCCTTGCTTCGGGTACAGGAGCCAGAATCACCTCTTCAGGAACCTCCTCTTCCACAGAAAAAGATGCTGCCGGAGGTGCCTGTCTTACGGTCTTTACACGCTTCGGCTTCTTCTGTTTCTGGGTCCTGGCCTGAAAAAGTCCCCAGCCAATTATACCTAAAAAAACAAGAATTTGAATTACATCCATAAATATTAAGTGTTAAGGTTTTCTTCAAAGATACGAATAAAATCTATATCTCCCATCCTTTTTATGGAAGTTAACCAAGAAACAGATATCTTTGCAAGCAAATTTTTAATATAGAAAACCTTATGACAAAAGAAGCTACAGGAGCAGACTTTAAATCTGCAACTGAAAACGAAAGCAAGAAATTATTTATCGAGACCTACGGATGCCAGATGAATGTGGCAGACAGTGAAGTAATTGCATCTATCATGCAAATGGCCGGATTGATTCTCCTTTGTGACACTTTAGAGGAGGCCGATGCCGTGTTCATGAACACCTGCTCCATCCGCGACAATGCGGAACAGAAAATTCTGAACCGACTGGAGTTTTTCCATTCTTTGCGCAAAAAGCGGAAACACCTGATTGTGGGCGTATTGGGATGTATGGCCGAACGAGTGAAAAACGAACTGATTGAAAAACATCATGTAGACTTAGTAGCCGGTCCGGATGCCTACCTGACCTTACCCGACCTGATTGCAGCCGTAGAAGCAGGAGAAAAAGCCATCAATGTGGAACTTTCTACTACGGAAACTTACCGTGACGTAATTCCTTCACGTATTTGCGGAAACCATATTTCAGGATTCGTTTCCATCATGCGAGGATGTAACAATTTCTGCCATTACTGTATTGTGCCTTATACACGCGGACGTGAACGCAGCCGTGACGTGGAAAGTATCCTGAACGAAGTACGCGACCTGCAACGAAAAGGCTATAAGGAAGTAACCCTGTTGGGACAGAACGTCAACTCATACCGTTTTGAAAAAGACGGCCAAACAGTAACCTTTCCTATGCTGCTCCGTATCGTGGCCGAAGCGGTGCCCGACATGCGCGTACGTTTCACCACTTCACACCCCAAAGACATGAGTGACGAAACGCTTCATGTCATTGCAGAAGTGCCCAATGTATGCAAGCACATCCACCTGCCCGTACAGAGCGGAAGCTCACGCATCCTGAAACTGATGAACCGTAAATATACCCGCGAATGGTATCTGGAAAGAGTAGCCGCTATCCGGAGAATCATCCCCGACTGCGGACTCAGTACCGATATTTTCTCGGGCTTCCATTCTGAAACAGAAGAAGACCATCAGATGTCTTTGTCGCTGATGCGCGAATGTGCGTACGACTCGGCTTTCATGTTCAAATATTCTGAACGTCCGGGTACATACGCTTCCAAACACCTTCCGGACGACGTACCCGAAGAAATCAAAATCCGCCGACTGAATGAAATGATTGAACTGCAGAACCAGCTTTCTGCCGAAAGTAATGCCAAAGATGTAGGAAAAACTTTCGAAGTATTGGTAGAAGGCGTATCCAAACGCTCTAAAGAACAGCTGTTCGGTCGTACGGAACAAAACAAAGTAGTAGTCTTTGACCGTGGCAGCCACCGCATCGGTGATTTTGTAAAAGTAAAAATCACGGAATCAAGCTCTGCTACTCTGAAAGGCACAGAAGTAACCGAATAACTCTCCCAGAAATAGCTCTGAGAAGACAATATAAAAAACTGCAGACATCTTTTTCAGGATGCTTGCAGGTTTTTTATGTTTCACAAAGCAGAAACCTACGTTTCCGGCGTGCGAAACATAGGTTTCCGCTCCGCAAAACGTATGTTTCGCGCGAGGAAAACCTAAATACTTACAGCCCGTATGCCTATTGATACAAGCCTGTTTTTTAATTATTCTCTCCTGGCTTCCGGCATGATCAGCCAAAGAATCAGATAAACCAGTCCACCGGAAAAAGCTGTAAAAAATGTAGCCAATACGTAAATAATACGCACCAAAGTAATATCCCATTCAAAATAATCGGCTATCCCAGCACAAACCCCACCTATCATACGATTGTTTGACCGTGTCAATCTTTTTTTCTCCATAATCTATTGGCAAATATTCATTATTCGGGGCTAAGTTACAAAAAACATACATAAAGCATTCTATACTCTTAAAAACTTTTAAAGAAAATCATGCCATAGGCTTTTTATTTGTTATTTTGCAGCAAATTAGGGAATAAAGTGAATATACTGAAAATAGATAAATGTCCACTTTGTGGAGGAAACCACTTTGAAGAGGTAATGACATGTACAGACCACTATGCTTCCGGTGAGTCCTTTCAGATTTGTCGTTGCAAAGACTGCGGTTTCCAGTTCACTCATCCTGTTCCGGTTGAAGCAGAAATAGGACGCTACTACGAAACTCCAGATTATATTTCACACAGCGATACGCACAAAGGTTGATGAACCGTGTATATCACTGGGTGCGTCGCGTGATGCTTGCCCGTAAAGCACGCCTTGTCAAGCATAACTCCCGATTAAGTCAGGGCAGCCTGCTGGACATCGGTACCGGCACAGGCTACTTTCCGCATTTCATGCAGGAAAGAGGATGGCACGTTTCTGCCATCGAAAAAAGCCCTCAGGCCCGTCAGTTTGCCAAAGAGCATTTTGAACTGGACGTGGCAGCTCCGGAAGCCCTCAATGAGTTTGCCGACAAGTCGTTCGATGTCATCACGTTGTGGCATGTCATGGAGCATCTGGAACATTTGAATGAAACCTGGGAGACACTGAAACGTATTCTGAAAGACCAGGGCATACTCATTATAGCTGTGCCCAACCCTACTTCATTCGATGCCGAAAAATACAAAGAAATGTGGGGTGCCTACGATGTTCCCCGACACTTGTGGCATTTCAGTCCCTCCGTCATGCAGCAGTTTGGAGCCAAACACGACTTTATTCTCTGCGAACGGCATCCGATGCCTTTTGATGCGTTTTACGTATCCATGCTGAGCGAGAAGTACCGGAAGAGTGCTTTCCCGTTCATAAAAGGCCTGATTACCGGAGCGGAAGCATGGATTGTTTCACTGGCCAAGAAAGACCGGAGCAGTTCCATGATTTATGTATTCAGAAAAAAATAAGAAATTATGAGTCAGAAGTCGGGTAGCCTTTTCGATATGCAATTCATTACCTCCTGCATCAGTACAATGCTGGTACTGCTGTTGTTGGGTATGGTGATCTTTTTTGTCATGACCGCCAACAATCTTTCTGTATACGTACGCGAGAATATCAACTTTTCCGTTCTTCTCAACGACGACATGAAAGAAGCAGAAGCCATCCGCTTCCAAAAGCAGCTGGAAGAAGAGCCTTTTGTGAAGCAGGCCACCTACATATCGAAAGCACAGGCTCTGAAAGAACAGACAGAAGCCATGGGAACAGATCCGGCTGAATTCTTAGGCTATAATCCGTTTACGGCTTCCATCGAAATCAAGCTCAATGCGGCATACGCCAATTCTGACAGCCTGAGCTGGATTCAGGAAAAACTGCTGGACAATAAAAAAAGTCATTGAAGTAAATTATCCGCAGGACCTGATTGATACCATCAACCAGAACATACGCAAAATCAGCATGTTCCTGTTAGGGCTGGCTGCTTTGCTCACCCTCATTTCATTTGCATTGATCAACAAATACCATACGACTGACCATTTACTCCAAACGTTTTCTGATTCACACCATGAAGCTGGTAGGTGCAAGCTGGTCATTCATCCGGCGACCGTTCATTGTCAGAAATGTCTGGATAGCATTCTTGCGGCGGCCATGGCCAATGCCCTGCTCATCAGCCTGTCTTACATGCTTGTCAACTATGAGCCGGGACTGCTGGAACTCATTACTCCCGAAGTAATGCTTTGTGTAATGGGGGCTGTTTTCATCTCGGGCATCCTCATTGCCACCTTGTGTGCCTACATCTCCATCAACAAATATTTGAAGATGAAAGCCGGAGATTTATATCGCCTTTAATGTTCAAACTAAATAGACAAAATTCATTTATGGACAAAAAAAGTTTTGCTTTTGATAAAACCAACTTCATACTGCTTGCCATAGGTATGATAGTCATTATCATCGGATTCCTGTTAATGAGCGGACCCGGCTCTACTGAAACAGCCTTTGAACCGGATATTTTCAGTGTACGCCGCATCAAAGTGGCTCCCGTTGTTTGCTTTTTGGGATTCATTTTCATGATTTATGGTATCCTGAGAAAACCGAAAGATAAAGAAATAACTACAAAAGAAGAGGAAAGACTGTAATGGAAGGAGATTTAAGCTTATTTCAAACGATTGTAATTGCCATTGTAGAAGGACTTACCGAGTTTCTTCCTGTGTCATCTACAGGCCACATGATTATTACCCAGCCATATTTTAGGGGTAGAAAGTACGGATTTTG
>ENA-OPZY01000029-OPZY01000029.1-human-gut-metagenome-genome-assembly--contig:-NODE-29-length-12470-cov-0.864134_pt1 | contig 12470 bp, 15 predicted proteins | sample MGYA00242488_ERZ504513 | MGnify/ENA primary metagenome ERZ504513 (study PRJEB26092, sample SAMD00036247) | human gut metagenome | host: Homo sapiens | study: EMG produced TPA metagenomics assembly of...
CATGCTTGGTTCCACCTTCACTCTCCAGCACAACCTTCCATGACGGTAGCATTTCATATTTTTTAGGGTCATGGAGCTTGCTGTGGGCAATCTCGTGGACTGTGGCCGAAACCGTCTGCACCTCACTCATGCCCTGACGAATGGCGATTTTCTGATGATCGGCAGAAAAATAGCCGTCCGTATCGGCGGCCATTGCTTCAAAAGTGATCGGCACCGGCGCACTGCGGCGCAGAGCCTCTATGAATGCCTCATAATTGGGCACATTTCCGGAAAGGGAGGAAGCAAGCTCCGGCAAAGGTTTCCCGTCAGTCTGGCTCACATCAAAGACCTTGACCGGGCGGAACATGGGGATTTCGATTTCTTTTTCCTCTGTAACGATCTTTCCGTCTTTATCCAGAATCGGAGCCTTGGTATCCGGGTCCAGTTTCTGCTCCTCGATTTTCTTCTTGTACGGTGTGGGGGCGATGATGGTAATGCCATGCTCGCCCTTTTTTACATGACGCTCAAACTGGTCTTTCCACTTATTGTATCCGGCTACCAAAGTGGCGTCCGGCTTCTGCATATAGATGAGCATGGTATTGTTTACCGAATAGCGGTGGAAGCGGGACATGACGGACAGATAGCGCATATACTTTTCACTCTCGAACAGTTCCTTGATGCCCTGCTCGATGCCGTCTGTGATTTCCCTTAGCCTCTCTCGGTTGGTGGGTTTGTTCTCAGCCATGATTTTCAATCTCCTTTCCAAGTGTGTGATTTCTGCTGTGTGTTCTGCAATCCATGCCTTTTGTTCTTCTTCACTTTCATAAAGAAAAAGGTCCAACAGGTACTCTACATAGGTTTTCTTCTGGATTGCTTCCACAAAACGGGGGTGCGGTTCTTCCTCCGGTGTCCGGGGAGAATTGTCGATCTCCCATTTTTTCAGCAGATAGTAGTAATCGGACAGTACGCGATAACACCGCTGCCGGTCCTCCCGAAACTGCTGTGCCTCGGTTTTCTGCCGGACATACCTCCTGCGGGGAGGGGCCTGACTGTCATAGATCAGGCCAAAGTCCTGTGCCATTTTCTCCGCCGCTTCTTTTGGGGAGAGGTCAAAGAGCTTTGCGGTAAAGTCGATCACATCCCCATCTGCACCGCAGCCAAAGCAGTGGAACCGCTGGTCTACCTTCATGCTGGGGTTCTTATCATCGTGAAAGGGACAGCAGGCCATACCATTTCGTTTGACCTCGATCCCATAAAACGCTGCCGCATCTCTGGTGCTGACCGACTGCTTGACTGCTTCAAATACATTCTCTGCCATGTGCCTTTAACTGCTGGACTTTCTCACAGGGGGCTGGTATCCGGCGGCTTTCGCACGCTCACTGGCAGCTTTGCGACGCTCGGCACTGTATGGCTCCCTGACTGATACACACCGCTTGGGGACGGTAAAGTTATGGGCGTCCTTTCGGGTGATCTGGTCGGGGTGCTTTTTTGCCAGCAGTTCCAGCTTCTCCATCAGACGGGGATCGTGGGTGTAGACCTCAGCCATTGGTTCTGCCTGGTTATAGAGGAGAATGGTTTCCCGTTCCACTAAAGAGAGCTTCATCGGCTGCCTCCTTTCCGCTGGTCAAATTCCAGCTTGAAGTTGGCGTACTGTCCATCGTCCTCCAAAACCACAGTGGCATCGTAGGTCTTGCCGGTTTTCTCCGAATATAGGCCCGTTACACGGACACGGCCATCTTTCAGCAGTGCAGACACCACAGCCTTGGTCGGCTGTTTTTTTCTTGGCAGCCCACCATTTGTTTATTTTTCCAGATTGCAAATTGCAAGAATCATTCTGACAGAAGAAGCCTTTTTGCAGTTCTGCAACTTCACCGCCGCAGCGAGGGCATTTGCCTACCACCTCACGGGGCGGAGTGAACAGGTACTCGGTTCCCTTGATGACCTGATAAGTTCCCACCAGATCTTTCAGCATGGTGCTGATCCCGTCCAGAAACTCCTCCGGGGCAAGCTGCCCGCGCTCGATCTCGCCCAGTCGGTACTCCCACTCGGCAGTCAGAAGCGGCGATTGCAGCTGTTCTGGCAGAACGGTGATAAGGGAAACTGCATCGTGGGAAGGGAGAAGCTGCACCGTTTTCCTGCTCTTTTTTCGTTCCAGAAAACCGGCAGATACCAGCTTTTCCAAAATACCGGCACGGGTGGCCGGTGTCCCCAGACCTTTTCGCTCGGCATCCTCCGGCATATCCTCTTTTCCGGCAGTCTCCATCGCAGACAATAGGGTGTCCTCAGTAAAGTGCTGAGGCGGACTGCTTTTGCCTACTTTGACGATTGCCGCAGCAACCGAAAGGGTCTGTCCTTCGGTCAGCTCCGGCAGGGCTTTCTCTGCGCCCTCTTTTTTCGGCTCTGCATCCTTCATTTTGGCACGGTAGGCGTTCTCCAGTGCTTTCCATCCGGGGTGCTTTACCGTTTTCCCTTTGGCGGTAAACTCCCCGCCGGCACAATCGGCAGTTACAACCGTTTCCGAATAGATGTGTGGCTGGGCTACGGCGCACAGCAGACGCAGGGCTACCAGCTCCAGCACCGCCTTTTCTCCCGCTGGAAGGGAAGAAATATCTGCATCCTTGAGATTTCTGGTAGGGATTACTGCGTGGTGGTCGGTTACTTTCTTATCATTGATGACCTGGGCCGCATCGCAGAAAATGGCGATCCCTTTGCGAAACGGCATGGCGTTGGCAACCAGATTGACTAGCACCGGCAGGCTATCTGCCATATCGCCGGTCAGATAGCGGCTGTCGGTACGGGGATAGGTGCAGAGCTTCTTTTCATACAGGCTTTGCAGATAGTCCAGGGTCTGCTGGGCCGTAAATCCAAGCAGGCGGTTGGCATCTCTTTGCAGAGTAGTCAGGTCATAGAGGGCAGGCGGCTTTTCGGACTTTTCCTTGTGCTCCACCTTTTTGATCGTGACAGCTGCACCCTGGCAGACTTCTTTCAGCTGCTCAGCAGCAGCCTTATCCGCCATGCGCTCCCCGGATACGGTAAGACCGGGCAGCTCCAGTGCCACGGTATAAAAGGGAACGGCTTAAAGGTGTCGATCTCAGCTTCTCGCTGGACAATAAGCGCCAGCGTCGGGGACATCACGCGCCCGATGTTGAGGGTTCGGTGATACAGCACGGAAAAAAGCCTTGTGGCATTGATCCCCACCAGCCAGTCGGCCTTGGCACGGCAGAGGGCAGCATCCCGAAGTCCGTCATAATCCGCACCGGGGCGCAGGTTTGCAAAGCCTTCCCTTATGGCAGAGTCTTCCATCGAAGAAATCCAGAGCCTTTTCATCGGCTTTTGGCAGCCTGCCAGCTCATAGACGCTGCGGAAGATCAGCTCGCCCTCGCGTCCGGCATCACAGGCATTTACCACCTCTGTCACATCCGGGGCGTTCATCAGCTTTTTGAGAACATCAAACTGTTTCTTTTTATCCTTGCCACCACCATCTGCCAATGTTCCGGCAGGATAGGCAGGTCATCATATCGCCACTTGGCGTACTTGGGGTCATAGCTATCTGCGTCCGCAAGACCTGCCAGATGGCCCACGCACCAGCTGACACGCCAGCCGTTGCCTCCAGATACCCGTCCTTACGGGCAGTTGCACCGATCACCGCAGCCAAACTCTGGGCAACCGACGGTTTTTCAGCGATTACCAGCTATATCTCATCTTCTTCATCCTCCCATTCTTCCAGCACAGGCGTGTGCAGTTTTTCTCTATGCTGTTTTCCTCATCCAACAGCAGGTTATAACCGAACCGGTAGTCATAGCGTACAGTTTCCCCAAAAGGTCATTGATGATGATGCGGCAAGCCAGAATGACACGGGTTTTATCCACCTGCATCAGCTGGTAGCGTTGATAATTACTGTAATATTCTTCATAGCGATGGGTATTGCGGACGGTATCTTCAAGCAAAATATCTACTGCGTCCTGACAACCATCTTCTTTTTCCCCTTCCATGCAGTTCAGAAGTTCCATCATCAAAGGAAAGCTCTGTTCATCCATAGGAGCTTCTGCTGCAAGAAAACCGATCAGAGCGGATAAGAGCAGATGAGCCGCCGTCTGTTCTTGTTCCGTCAAAACGGCCATTGTTTTCTCCGCATTTGGCAGGATCTTTTCTTCCACAAAATCTGCCGCGTCACCGGAATAAAGCTGACGGATAGAATCTATGGACAATGAAACTGTCATGGTATCTAAGGAGAAATCAAAGGGGTCATCTTGCTTTGGCTTTCTCCAAAGTTTGTTTAACATGGTAGAAAGAATGTCGCCGCCAAAATACACGGCGATCACCAGCAGGTCAAAAACAGCAATCAGCTTGATAAATATAATCAGAACACTCATTTTTTTCGTTTCCTTTCTTTGAGCCAGCGTTCCATCTCACGGTGGCAAACGCCTACGCAGGGACTTCCATAACTCCCGCAACCATAGCAGGGGTGGTTGTGGGATAAAGAATGAGGACGGGAAGTTTCCCTCCCGCCCTCCGGCCTGCGTGTCATCATGCGTTCATAGGACTGTCTGTGAAACGGGTCATTTCACGCTGTCCTCGTCATCTTCTTCTGTGCTGCCCCCATCAGCGTCCGGTTCGTCCGACTCCTCATCCTCGGTTTCCCATTCCTCGGAATCTTCCTCGCCATAATCATAATCGTCCAGACTGTCATTGCCCTTGATCTTAGGCTTATTCTTAACGAGCTTCAAGTAGGCAAATACGCCACCGCCACCCAGCAGAGCCAGCAGGAGGATCAGCGCAGCCGGGTTCAGTCCGGCAGGCTTTTCTTTTTCCGGCTCCGGTGTTTCTGCCGGAGGTTCCGGTGCTTTGCCCGTACATTTACTCTTATCAGTTGCACAGACCGGGCAGGCCGTATTGACTGCCCCTGCTTCACATTTTGTTGAACAGCTACACACAGCAGCCGGCTCCTCTTTGACATTTTCATCTTCCATCAGTGCCATCAAATCCGCTTCATCCACCTGGTTCAGAAAGTGAACAGCAGTCTTTTTATCTTCGTTGGCCCTGTCGATCAGGATATAAAAATAGTTGCCTGCCTTGGTGGGTAACGGTAATGAGCTGCTTGTTGCCACCAAAAATCATCCACCAGAGCGGCGTTGCCATCCGGGGTCAGCGGAGGTGCTTTTTCCGTTTCTTCCACCACCACATTGCTGTCATTGGTGGTATCCTCTGCCGGGGGCGGCGCTGCGCCCTGGGCAAAAGCGGGAACGGTAAAGCCTGATACCAAAACCAGCGTCAGGCAAAGGGTGGAAAGTGTTCGGATCAGTCGTTTATTCCTCATAACTGTTTCCCTCCTGTTCGTTGTTGTCATTCGCCAAACTGCCGGGAACTGTGCCACCGGACAGCATGGCGCTCAGCTGGACCGGGGTCATATGCAAAGCGCGCACCATTTGGACGATCTCCAGATTTTCTGCCTCGGTTTTCTGTGCTTCCAGCGCCTTGAGCTTTTCCTGATACTCTGCGATCTTCTCGCGGACCTTTGCAATCTCCTGGTCAATGCGTTCAATTTTGTTCTTTGCCATCGTCTATCACTCCTTCTAAAAATCTCTGTTACCAATTCATCAGGCCGTAGCCCTTGATACTCTGATAATTCAGGTCATAACTCTTGATCTTGCAGGCATCGCCGGAATTTCCCTCCACGGTATAAACACGGCTGCCATCGGTGCCGACAACGATTCCCACATGGTCAGCAGTACCGTCCAGATCCCAATCGAAGAAAATGGCATCGCCGGGGGCAATGTTCTCATACCCCCGTGCGCCCCACTGTCCATGAGACTGGAACCACGGAACGCCCTGCCACTCACAGCCTGCAAAGCGCGGCTCACTTTTTCCTGCCTGGTTATAGCACCAGGATACGAAGCAGGCGCACCATTCCACACGGGAGTCAAAGCCGTACCAGCTCCAGTAGGGATAACCGCCCACATTGCCCACCTGACGCTTGGCCAGTTCCACCAGCTGAGGATTGCCGGGGCGGGTACCGTTAATGAACTGCACACCGGACAGATCTTCCGAACCGCTGGTATCAGGGGAGCCGCCGCCAAACAACAGCGGCTTATTGCCCATGGTCTGCCGGTAAACCTGATACATTTTCATCTGCTCCGGGGTCAGAAGTTCCGACGCCACAGCGGAAATGGGCTTGCTGGTGAGTTTCACATTCAGAATGTAATACTCATAGGGTACTTCTTCTGAGGTAGTCTCGCCGGTCTCCGGGTCGGTGGAGGTCTCCGTGCGATAGCGGATCTCCACTTCCTCGGTAAGCGTCAGCTGATACTGTGCTACAAAACACACGCGCCAGCTCTGCCTGGGCGCTTTGCCGGGTATAGCCCTGCAAGACAGCAGAGAGGAATGCCGCCAGCTCATGAGGGTCATGGCCGATCATGCCAAGGTCATACCGATACTCGTCATACCCTGGGTGGCTGCTTTCGATGTTGTCAATTTCCTCCTGCAACTGGGCTTCTCTGGCTGCATAATCTGCCTCCACTGCCAGCATTTCCGGGTCATCCGACGGATAGGTGGTGCCGGATAGAACGGAACCGATGCTCTGCGCCATCATGGAACAAGAGGACATGGTATTCATCAGCATACAGGCGATGAGGAACAAAACCCCTGCGATCAAGAAGCCCTTTTTGTCGGCGCATGACGAATGCCCCTGCCTGCTGTGCCTTTTCTTTTACCGTCCTTGCGGCTTTTCCTGTTTTGGATGCAGCCTGGGCGGTATTTCCAGCAGTCTGACCGGCATGTTTGGCGGCGGCATACTGCTTTTTGATGGCCTGCTTTTGCTGCCAGCAGGAAAGTGGATTGCTGGCAAACTGGGGATTTTCCTGCAAAGATTTCTGGTACAGGACATTTACATTTGCCTTTTCCAGTTGACGCTCTGCCTGGCTGCTTTGCGGTACGGCTTCAGCTTGTGGCTGCGGTAGCCCTCCCGCACCAGATAAGCGCCGGTCTCCACCGCCTCCTCGGACTTGTGGGCGCTTTCCACGCCCACATTGTCCTGTTCTGTTTCCCGGATTTCTTTGTGGAGCTTGCCCGCGACCAGATGGACAGGAGCTTCCTTGATCCCTTGAGAAACTTTGGAGGGTGGCTTTTTCTTGTCCTCAAAGGTCAGCTTCGAGGTCTTTTTTCCGGTATCCGGGTCGATGACCGTCTGCCTGACCTTTTTCTTTGGGATATTGGCCTGCGCCTTATCTGCTCTGGCCGCAGCTTTCTCCGCTTTACGAATCGGCTTTTCCAGTGCAGGGTCAGACCGTTCCTCATCAGTAAAGCGCAGGCGCGGCTCCTTATTCAAACCATTCTCCCAGCATGAGGGAGGACATCATGTAGTGCAGCTCTGCATAAATGGCCATCCCCACAGGATCGTTGAACATACAGCCGGACAGGTAGGCATAAAACTGTGCCACCACATCAGACAGGATCTTGCTTCGGTTCCTTCCAGAACCAGACCGCCCATGCCTTCCTTGGCACGGATGGCGCTCCAGACCTCTGCCAGACGGAGAAGCCCCACCTGACCGGTCTCATTCAGTTCGGCTGCCTGATCTGCCGCCGTGCGGCACTCACTTACCGCATCAGCCATGACCGTAAGCAGCTGGCTGCGTTGGGCATTTACCGCCCTGTCAAAAAACATCAGCGAGTTTTTATTCAAAATGTTGGGGTTCATCATCATTCATCCTCCTTTTTTTTCAGTTCCTGGGGTTTGGTGGTCATAATGCGGTACAGCTCGGTATTCTTCGGGAAGTGGTCCACGAAAGGCAGAATTGTGGAGCCATAGAACAGCAGGCCCTCGCCCTCACCGGAGTGGGTCACATAGCTAAGCTGGTGCGTGGAAATGCCCAGCTGCTTGGCGAGAATCTGGCGGTCTCCGCCTGCCTGGTTGAGCATATACACGAAGTCGGAGTTTTCAAAGATGTTCTCCACCTCACGGCTGGAAAGCAGGTCTTTGACATTCTGGGTGATACCTGTGGGAATGCCGCCCCACTTACGGAATCGCTTCCAGATTTCCACCGTATAAGCGGCGGTCTGTTCCTCTTTCAGAAGCAGGTGCATCTCGTCGATGTAGTAACGGGTGGACTTGTGAGCGGCACGGTTGATGGTAACGCGGTTCCACACCTGATCCTGGACCACCAGCATACCGATTTTCTTGAGCTGCTTGCCCAGCTCCTTAATGTCATAGCAGACAATGCGGTTATTGATGTCCACATTGCTCTGGTGATTGAACACATTGAGGGAGCCGGTTACATAGATTTCAAGGGCCGTGGCGATATACTGGGCTTCCTTTTCCTCCTGTGAACGCAGCAGGTTATATAGATCCTCCAGAATCGGCATATTCTCCGGGCACGGGTCATTGAGATAGGTCTGATAGACCAGACGCACACAACGGTCGATGATGGTTTTCTGCACCGGCTGCAATCCGTCCTTGCCGCCCACGATCAGCTCACACAAGCTGAGGATAAAGTCAGACTTGAGTGACAGCGGGCTTTCATCATCCGAATAGTCCAGATTCAGATCCATCGGATTGATGTAGTTGGTGGAGGTAGGCGAGATCTTGATGACCTGCCCATGCAGACGCTCCACCAGAGGTGCGTACTCTGCTTCCGGGTCACAGATGATAACATCATCGCTGGTAAGCAAAAAGCAGTTGGCAATTTCTCGTTTTGCGCTGAAGGACTTACCGGAACCCGGCGTACCCAAAATCAAGCCGTTGGGGTTTTTCAGCAGCTTTCGATCCACCATGATGAGGTTGTTGGATAGAGCATTGATGCCATAGTACAGAGCTTCTTTGCCGTTCTGGAATAATTCCTGTGTGGTGAACGGTACAAAGATAGCCGTAGAACTGGTGGTCAGTCCTCGCTGGATCTCGATCTGATTGAGTCCCAGGGGCAGACAGCTCATCAGCCTTCTTCCTGCTGGAAGTCCAGCCTGGTCAGCTGACAGTTATACTTCTGGGCAATGGAGCCTGCCTGGAAAATGTTGTTGCCAAGCTGACGGGGATTGTCCGCTGTGTTCAGCACCAAAAAGGAGACAAGGAACATTCTCTCGTTTCGGCTCTGCAAATCCTGCAACAGCTTTTTCGCTTCACTGCCGTAGGTGGCAAGGTCAGAGGGAATGATGTCCATGTCGTATCCGGCACGGACTGCTTTTTTCTGTTCCTCGATCTTGCTGCGGTCCAGGTCGGTAATCTTGCGCTTTACCGTTTTGATGGCTTTCACCTGATCCACCGACTGAATGTGCATACTCACAATGAGCGAGCTTTCCATATCCAGAAAATCAGCCAGCAGACGGTCATTCAGCTCCGGTGCGAGAATCTGCAAAAAAGAAACAGCCCCGTATTTCTTGCCCATACGGAACTGCTTGCCGGTGCGGAACTCAAAGGAGCTTGGTGCAATAAAATCCTTTGTGGACAGACCGGAAGGAGCCAGCCAGTCCCATTCAAACTGAAACGGGAGTTGTTCATCCATGTGGAATACCGCATGAAGCTGAAAAAGCCTTTCTTTACCGTCCAGCGTTCTGGCAGCTACACCAAGACGCTTGAAGTTATTAAGTATATCGGTCTCAATACGCTCCAGACGGGGCTTGGCGGCTTTTATGCTGTCCGCGTCTATACCAAAGGTCAGGTATTTGGTCTTGATGAGACCGTTGTTACCTCTGGCCAGCTGATTTTGCAGCATTGTGGTATATTCTTCGCGGATACTGTCAAAGGCGTCCCTCTGGGGCGGGATGGAAATGGAGTTAGCAAAGGTCTCCTCCGATGCCGCAAGGTTCAAAAAAGACAGCTGGAAATGAATCGAGCTGTCAAAATAATTGAGGAAATCACACCACCCCTCAAAGATTGCCGTCTTATCTTCGTTTTGGGAGAGCTGATAGTTGATGTCCTGAAACTGGATGGTCTTTGTGTAGTGGCTGTCCGATACGCGGCAGATTCCGTCCGGCCACATCCGTTCATAAGGGATACTGTCCTGCGCAGATTTTCCTTTTTTGTCCGTGCGGTTAGCGCGGGCAATGGCCGCTTCGATCTGCTTCTTATCGGCGCGGGACAGCTTTTTCTTTGTCTTTACCGGCTGCACAGTTTTTTCCTCGGTTTTTCCGAACATCCGATGCAGCCATTTTTTTATTGCGGTGAACAATGTCATACACCTCCTTATCGAGCATTTCCTGCCGCTTTAATACGGCATAAAAGTTATTGGTCTGGTAGGGACGCTGCTTGGGACGGATCACAGCTACTTTGAGAATGTTGCCCACGATCTTTTCCAGGGGCTGTCCATGCTTTTCGTACATAGCCAGCATAAAGAAGGGCAGCATAACCAGCATCATACACATAGCCGCTACACTGTTTCCGGTAGGTTTTCTGAGCAAAAAGAAAAGCGGTACGCCAATAAGCGCTCCGCCCGTGAAGCAGATAAGCTGCCGCTTGGTCAGATTGAACATGACCTTTGTTTTGACTTTTGTTAAGTCCTTGGGTACGGGTACATAAGCCAATGTGGAAACCTCCTTCCGTTTTAGTGCGCCTGAAAGACTGATTTGGCGAGACTGCCGGTTTTGAACAGCGTAAAACATAGCAGTACGGTGTAGCCCACGCAGCTCCAGATTGCCATGATGATGTCATCTTCCAGAGCGATGTTCTGCACCAGCACAGCATAAATTGCCACGCAGACGATAATGAGAAACGCCTGAAAGCCCAGCGCCAGCAGGGATCGGAGGTAATTCTGTCCCATACCGCCCCATTCTTTACCCATCATTGCAGCCATTGGAACGGGAGCCACCGAAGTCACAAGGTAGATCTCGATCATACGGCCATAAATAACGATAAAGATACAGATATACAACGCCCACATGGTAATGCCAATAAAGAGGGATTGGAACCACAGTCCGAACAGCGGTCCCAAATCCATTTCCATCAGCCTCGGTTCCAGATCGGTCATAACTGAGGAAATGTCAATGGACGCATCCGAATTGATAATCCCTGCCGCCTGCGCCACCACGCTCTGCGCCATATCAAAGACGCCCATCACGATATTCCATGTGTTTGTGACAATGAGGATGGCGGCAGCTGATTTGAACACCCACTTGAAAATCATCCAGGTATCCACATCATGCAGGTTATTCTTGTCTGCAATCATCTGGATCAGGTCTACGGTCATCACGATAGCCAGGATCACACCTGCAATCGGCACCATGATGGAGTTGGACAGATTCTCAATCATGCTGAAAATACTGCCATTCCATCCCTGTGGGGTCTGTCCTACCTGTACGGATATATCCGCGACCTGTTGGTTTACGCTGTCAAACATCCCCGAAAGGTTGCTCATAATACCGCCCACCAGCATTTCTTTCAGCCAATTTGTCAGGGCTTCAAGTAAGAAATCCATACGGTGTCAACCTCCTTTCCGCCGCCCCCGCAGAGCTGCGGGAGCGGCAAGGATTTCATGCAGGAACGCTTAGACAGAGAACAGCCCGGAGAGCAGAGGTACAAGGACCATGCCGACTACGGCTACACCAGCGCCGGCCATGAGCTGCTTCATGCCCTGAGATTTTGCTTATATGTGATAAAGAAGTAATAGAAGTGTAAAAAAATTTTGCCTTTCCTATCCGATACTTGCCTTTGATATCGGATAGGGCGGGCGGTCATTCGGGCAAGTCCACCTTGCCGACGAAAGAATAGTAAATCTCAATATCCTGTCTGCGTGTGCCGTTTTCATCGTAGCTGCACTCATGCACAACGATTTTCTCTACAAACTCACGCAAGAGGGTGTGGGTCAGTTCTTCAAAGTTCATGTGCTTGCGGACAATGTTCATAAACTTTTCTGCGTTTACGGTAGCTTCCTGTGCTTTGGAAAGCTCCGCCTGTATTCTGGCAACACGCTCTTTCAATTCCTGCTGTTCGGCTTCATAGTCTGCCGAAAGCTCCGTGAAACGCTCGTCAGAAATGCGACCGCTTACGCTGTCCTCATACAGCCGCTTGAAAATAGCGGAAAGTTCACCGATACGCTTTTCGGCAGCTTCCAGTTCCTTTTTCTTGGCGGCGTTCCGGCGTTTGCCGCCGTCCTCGTTCTGCTCGATCAGCAGCTTCATAAACCGGGCTTCATGCTTTGCCGCATAGCTCGTCACTTTCCGTAGATTGGAGAGAACGCCCGCAGTCAAAAGGTCGGTGCGGATAAAATGTGCGGTGCAGTCATGGGTGCGCTTTTTGTAGTTCCCGCAGATATAGCAGTCCTGTTTCCGCTTATCGGTCTGGTAACGCTGCTGATACATGACGCTGCCGCAGTCCGCGCAAAAGAGCATACCAGAGAACAAGCCCACTTCATCATAGCGGTTCGGACGCTTGCGCTGTTTGCGTAATTCCTGCACACGCTCCCATGTCTGGGTGTCGATGATAGGCTCATGGTGGTTCTCGAAAATTGCCTGTTTCTCAATGGGATTTTCTATGCTGTGCTTGGTCTTGTAGGACGGTTTCTCCGTCT
>ENA-OPZY01000030-OPZY01000030.1-human-gut-metagenome-genome-assembly--contig:-NODE-30-length-12429-cov-1.174524_pt1 | contig 12429 bp, 12 predicted proteins | sample MGYA00242488_ERZ504513 | MGnify/ENA primary metagenome ERZ504513 (study PRJEB26092, sample SAMD00036247) | human gut metagenome | host: Homo sapiens | study: EMG produced TPA metagenomics assembly of...
ATGTCAGTCGGTTAGGTGGAGGAACAATGCCTAAAGTCGATGATTATTCCAACTTCCATTTAGTAGTTCAATACGGTCAGACGGTAAAGGCTATTCAGAAGCTGACGGCACAATCGGTAGAAGAGGTTCGTCCGGGCATCTTTGTGTACGACATGGGGCAGAATATGGTGGGAGTGCCGGAAATCACGCTCAAAGGAATGAAGGCTGGACAGGAAATCAATCTGCGTTATGCTGAGGTAAAATATCCCGACCTGCCACGCTATGCCGGAAACGAGGGGATGATTATGCTGGAAAATATCCGTGCAGCTATGGCGCAGGATAAATACATCACGAAAGGAGGAAATGAAACGATTGCCCCGAGATTTACCTATCATGGATATCGCTTCATTGAGATTACGGGCATAGACAAGGCTTTGCCGCTGGAGGATGTAAAAGGAGTGGTGTTGAGTTCGATTGACGGACTGGCATCCAAGTATGAAACGTCTAATGAAAAGGTCAACCAGTTGTGGCACAATATTGTGTGGTCTACTTATGCCAATTTCTTCTCTATCCCGACCGATTGTCCGCAGCGTAACGAGCGTTTGGGATGGGCGGGTGATATATCGGTATTCTCCCGTACGGCTACTTATCTGGCAGATGTTCCGCAGTTCTTGCGTCGTTATTTGTGTGCCATGAGGGATGTACAGCGTGAGGATGGCCGTTTCCCGGATGTGGCTCCTCTAGGTGGCGGATTTGGTGGTCTACTGTGGGGAAGTGCAGGTATTACAGTGCCGTGGGAAGTGTATCGAGCAATATGGTGACAAGAGCTTGCTGGCAGACGCACTATGAGGCGATGTGCCGCTATGTGGATTATGTACGGACCAAGAATATCAATCCGGAGACGGGCATATTGGAACAGGAAAAGGTCTGGGGAAACTTGGGAGATTGGCTGGGACCGGAGGACAACAAGAATGACAAAACACTGATGTGGGAGGCATACTTCCTTTATGATTTGGACATTATGAAAAAAGTGGCTCAAATTTTAGGTAAAAAGGAGGATGCAGAAAAGTTTGAGAAGTTGTATGACGAACGTAAGGCGTTCTTCAACCGTACATATATTGACCCGCAAACAGCGAAAACGATTTCTTCCGGGGCAAACGGTCCGGAAAAGGGAAAACTGGTGGATATACAGACCTCGTACGTGCTTCCTTTGTCTTTCGACATTGTGAATCCGGAATGGAAAGAGCAGTTTGCGGCTAATTTGGCGCATACGGTGCAGCGGGAGAATGTGGCGGATGATGGAAAGACTTATCCGGCTTACTCGCTGATGACGGGATTTATCGGTACGGCATGGATTAGCAAGGCACTTTCTGACAATGGATATGATGAGGTAGCCTATAACTTGCTGCAACAGAAGACTTATCCTTCGTGGCTGTATTCTGTAGAACAGGGAGCTACTACCATTTGGGAACGTCTGAACTCATATACGCATGTCGACGGATTTGGCGAGAACAACCGGATGAACTCGTTTAACCATTATTCCTTTGGAGCCGTCGGGGCATGGATGTATGCCTATTCGCTGGGTATTATGCGGGATGAGAACCATCCGGGATTCAAGCATTTTGTACTTTGTCCGAAGGTAGACCCTACAGGAAAGATGACTTTTGCCAGAGGATATTATGATTCGTTGTACGGACGTATAGAAAGTGCATGGGAAGTGAAAGACGGAGAAGTGAGATATTCATTCACGGTTCCGGCAAATACCAGTGCGACACTTTATTTGCCTACTGCCTCTATGGATAGCGTAACTGAAAATGGCCGTACACTCCAGGCTGGAAAAGAGGGCATAAAAGACGTGTCGTATCAGAATGGAATGTGTAAGGCGGAATTGTTGTCGGGAACTTACCATTTTGTAGTGAAATAATTCCCGGCTATATATTGGTATAAAACAAAACAACCTCCTTCTGCTTACGGTGAGTGATTCTTCAGTGCAGAAGGAGGTTGCTTTTTATTCTCTTCCAAATTTTTTTCGGTAGGATTGCGGAGTGTATCCTGTATATTTCTTGAAAACCTTGGTAAAATAAGGTATATCGTCAAAGGTCAGGTAGTAGGCTATTTCTTTGGTACTTCGTTGAGTGGTGGCCAGCAAATCTTTGGCCTGCTGGATTTTCAGTTCCTGAATGTAGTGTGCCGGAGAAAGTCCGGTATACTCTTTGAATAGTTTCCGGAACCAGGAATAACTCATGTGCAGGGAATCGGCTACTTCTTCCGGGCCGATACCTTTTAACAGGTTCTCGCGGATGAATACCTTGGCTTTGCTAATCTGCTCGGTGGCTTTGTTGTCGAACTCGTAGTTCTGCGAGTAGTACATGGTCATGCCTAAGATAAGATTGGCAATGCCAGCCAGATATTGTTGACAGGCCGCTTTTTCTTCCATGGCCACTTGAATGGCTTGTTCGTAAAGTTTAACGATACTGTCCTGCACACCGATGTGATATACAATCTGGTCTTTCGCAAAGAAGTTGTTTTGGAAACGGCTGTCCATGTTGATTCCCTGAAATCCGATCCAGTATTCCTGCCAGCCGGTTTTTTTATCGGGAAAATAGCTGTGCCATACGTGAGGCTGGAGAATCAAGATGTCTCCTTCCTTGATTTCGATAAATGTGTCGGGAGAGGTATAGAAATAGCCTTTTCCGTGAGTGATGTATAATAGCTGGTAGCTGTCCAGCACACGGCCGCGTGAGGGAGTGAAATAAAAGGCATCCGGATGTCCGGTACGAGGTGGGTACACCGGGTAATTGGGTGGTATGGGTTCCGAGCCTACGGTGTCCACGGTAATTCCCCAGTCTATATCGCGCGGACTTCGTACCAGATATTTTATAGTTTACGCTGTTCTTTTTCCATTTTTTTGTCCCTTTCTTCGCAAAGATAAAAAAATCCCTGATAAACTCCTGAATTTTCGTTAGCAGGAAAAATCAAAAACTTATATTTTAAAGTCATTTCTTCCGCAAGAAGGGAATTTTTTCTTTCTACTTTTGCCACAGTAGTTAACCAAATAAACTTTTAGCATGGATTCCAAATATTTTATTGCATTTGATTTAGGAGCAACTAGCGGAAGAACCATATTGGGGACGCTGACCGGTGATAAATTGACACTGGAAGAAGTTACCCGCTTCCCGAACCAGATGCTGCAACTCAACGGACATTTTTACTGGAATATTTTTTCCTTGTATGAGAATTTGAAGAGAGGGCTGGCTGCCGTGGCACAGAAAAAAGTACCTGTCACTTCTATCGGTATTGATACATGGGGAGTGGATTTTGCTTTTGTGAACGAGGAAGGGGCATTGATAGCCTTCCGTATGCGTATCGTGACCCGCAGACCATCGGTAAGAAGGAAGAGTTCTTTGAAAAGGTGATGCCGGCAGATGAGTTATATGGAAAGACGGGAATCCAGCACATGGATTTCAACAGTATTTTCCAGTTGTACACGTTGAAACAACGGAAGGACTTCGGACTGACGCACGCCAGTCGTCTGCTCTTTATGCCGGATGCGCTTTCTTACTTGTTGACAGGCAAGATGGTGACAGAATATACCATTGCATCTACTTCTCAGTTGCTGAATCCGGAAACACGCAAATTAGATGAAAAATTGTTGGAAGTCCTGGGTGTCAGCAAATCCTTGTTTGCGGATATGGTGGAACCGGGAGCTAAAATCGGTATGCTGACTGAGGATTTGTGTGAAGAACTTCAGATAGAATCTGTTCCGGTAATTGCTGTGGCCGGACACGATACTGCTTCTGCCGTAGCGGCTGTACCGGCTGCCAACAAGAACTTTGCTTACCTGAGTTCAGGTACATGGTCATTGATGGGAATTGAAACAGATGGTCCGGTTGTGAATGAAAAGACAACTCACTATAATATTACTAACGAAGGAGGAGTAGACGGTACCATTCGCTTGCTGAAGAATATCACAGGTATGTGGATTGTAGAACAATGTCTGAAGAAATGGCATAAGGAAGGAACGGATTATACTTATCCGCAGATGGTGGAACTGGCTCAGGCTGCTCGCCCGTTTGCTTGCTTCATCAATCCGGATGATCCGGGATTTACCAATCCACAGGATATGCCTAAAGCCATTTGTGAGTATTGTGCACGTACCGGACAGAACGCACCGCAGACACATGGTGAGTTTATCCGTATCATCTTTGAGAGTCTGGCATTGAAATACCGTGAGGTACTCGATGTATTCCGTGAACTTTCCGTAAATCCGATTGAAAAGTTGCATATTATTGGAGGAGGTTCACGCAACAAGCTGCTGAATCAGTTTACTTCAAATGCTATCGGCTTGCCGGTTGTGGCCGGACCGAGCGAGGCATCTTCAATTGGAAATATCATGCTTCAGGCTAAAGCAGCCGGAGTAGTAAGTACGTTGCAGGAAATGCGTAACGTGATTTCTGTCAATGTGGAACCGGATTATTTCTCACCGGCGGATGCGGAAGTGTGGAATGAAGCTTATCAGAAATATATATCAATCATTAAAAAATAATTTGCCATGAAAGAACAACAGATTATCAATGCGTATGAAATAGCGAAAAGAACGCTATGCCAAATTGGGTATCGATACGGATGCCGTAATGGAAACTTTACAGTCTGTACCTATGTCTATGCACTGCTGGCAGGCAGACGATGTGACCGGATTCGAATCACAGGGTTCACTGACCGGAGGTATTCAGGCTACCGGAAATTATCCGGGAAAGGCTCGTAACATTGAAGAATTGCGTGCAGATATCCTGAAGGCTGCTTCTTACGTACCGGGAAAACATCGCTTGAACTTGCACGAAATATATGGTGAATTCGGCGGACAGTTTGTTGACCGTGACCAGGTGGAAGTAAAACATTTTGAAGGCTGGATGCAGTGGTCAAAAGAGAATGACATGAAGCTGGATTTCAACTCTACTTCTTTCTCTCACCCGAAGTCTGGAAACTTGTCTTTGTCAAATCCTGACAAGGCTATCCGTGATTTCTGGATTGAACATACCAAACGCTGCCGTGCCATTGCTGAAGAAATGGGTAAGCGTCAGGGAGATCCTTGTATCATGAACTTGTGGGTACACGATGGTAGCAAGGATATTACCGTAAACCGTATGAAGTACCGTGCATTGCTGAAAGATTCTTTGGACCAGATTTTTGCACAGAAGTACGATCACATGAAGGACTGCATCGAATCAAAAGTATTCGGTATTGGTCTGGAAAGCTATACAGTGGGTTCTAACGACTTCTATATTGGTTATGGTGTACAGAACCAGAAACTGATTACACTCGATACCGGTCACTTCCATCCGACAGAAAGCGTGGCTGATAAGGTTTCTTCTCTGTTGCTCTATGTACCGGAACTGATGTTGCATGTAAGCCGTCCGGTTCGTTGGGACTCAGACCATGTAACTATCATGAACGACGATACACTCGATTTGTGCAAGGAAATCGTACGTTGCAATGCGTTGAACCGTGTTCACATCGGTTTGGATTACTTCGATGCTTCTATCAACCGTATCGGTGCGTATGTAATCGGTATGCGTGCTACACAGAAGTGCCTGTTGCAGGCGTTGCTCGAACCGCTGAACACGCTGCGTGACTATGAAGAAACTGACCGTGGCTTCCAGCGTCTGGCATTGCTCGAAGAATGCAAGTCATTGCCTTGGGGAGCTGTATGGGATATGTTCTGCTTGAAGAACAATGTACCTGTAGGCGAAGAATACATTGCTGAAGTAGAAAAATACAGAAGCAGAAGTAACTTCTAAGAGAAATTAATCTTACAGCCGGATGGCGGGAAAAGCTTGTCTTGTCCGTTGTCCGGCTGGCTTAATTTATAGGCTATGGAAATCATTATCGGATTGTTGATTATTGCAGTGGGAGCATTCTGCCAGTCGAGCTGCTATGTACCCATCAATAAAATAAAGAACTGGAGCTGGGAATCTTACTGGATTGTGCAGGGAGTTTTTGCCTGGCTTGTTTTTCCTTTCTTGGGCGCGTTGCTGGCTGTTCCGGACGGACACAGCCTTTTTGAGGTTTATGCAGCTCATCCAGCCGATACGCTTTGGGCGATGTTCTTCGGTGTACTCTGGGGAGTGGGTGGTCTGACATTTGGTTTGAGTATGCGCTACCTTGGAGTAGCATTGGGACAGTCTATCTCGCTGGGTACCTGTGCCGGACTGGGAACAATCTTGACGCCCATATTTACTGGTCATATGGAGGAACTGACCATGCCGGTGATTGTGGGAGTGATTGTGACTTTGCTGGGTATTGGCATCATCGGTTATGCCGGAAATATGAAGTCTGCCAGTCTGAGCGAGGAAGAAAAGAAAAAAGCTGTGAAAGATTTCAATTTTACTAAAGGAATTTTCGTAGCTTTATTGGCCGGTTTCATGAGCGCCTGTTTCAGCATCGGATTAGGATTCGGACAGAGTTTGTGTTTCCCGGAAAGCGCAGAAGTGTATAAAACTTTGCCGGCTACTCTTATGGTAACTGCCGGAGGTTTCCTTACCAACATGGTGTATTGTTTTTATCAGAATGCAAAGAACAAGACATGGGGTGACTATGGAAAGATCTCGCTGTATGTAAACAACATTCTGTTCTGTGCGTTGGCCGGTGTGTTATGGTATAGTCAGTTCTTTGGCTTGAGTCTGGGAAAAGGTTTCCTGATAGCTTCACCGGTACTGCTTACGTTCTCCTGGTGTATCCTGATGTCGCTAAACGTGACATTCTCGAATGTGTGGGGAATTATTTTGAAGGAATGGAAAGGATGTTCTGCAAAGACCATCTGGGTACTGGTACTGGGACTGATTGTCCTGATTGTATCTTCTTTCCTTCCGCAGTTATTGAAATAAAAATCAAATTTAAATACATAATATAATGAAATCAATTCTTGAAGGACGTCCGGGTTTGGCCCGTGAAATCAATAAAGTGGCTGAAGTGGCCGGATATTTGTGGCAAAAAGGATGGGCTGAACGCAACGGTGGAAATATCACGATCAATGTAACAGAGTTTGTGGACGATGAAATCCGTCAGATGCCGGCCATCAGTGAACCGAAACAGATTGGAGCAGTATTACCGCATCTGAAAGGCTGTTACTTCTTCTGCAAAGGTACACAGAAACGTATGCGCGACCTGGCTCGCTGGCCGATGGAAAACGGTTCAGTGATTCGTATCTGCGACGATTGTGCCAGCTATGTCATTATTGCTGATCAGCCGGTCATGCCGACTTCGGAAGTGGCTTCTCACCTGACGGTTCACAATACGCTGATTGCGGAAGGTGCCCAGAAAAAGGCTACTGTACATACACACCCCATCGAACTGGTGGCCATGAGCCATACTCCGAAGTTCCTGGAAAAAGATGTACTGACTTATCTGTTGTGGAGTATGATTCCGGAAACAAAGGCATTCTGTCCGCGTGGATTGGGTATCGTACCTTATAAAATGCCGAGCTCAGTAGAACTGGCAGATGCTACACTGAAGGAACTGGACGACTATGATGTGGTAATGTGGGAAAAACACGGTGTGTTTGCTGTCGGTACCGATGTAATGGATGCATTCGACCAGATTGACGTGCTGACCAAGGCTGCCCAGATTTACATCAATGCCCGTTGTATGGGATTTGAACCGGACGGTATGACGAAAGAACAAATGCAGGAACTGACGGACGTGTTCCATCTTCCGAAATAAATATTAAATCTAACCTTTTAAAACCATGAAATTATGTACAGAATGATTTTGAACGAAACTTCTTACTTTGGTGCCGGATGTCGCGAAGCTATCGCTACAGAAGCAGGCCGTAGAGGTTTCAAGAAAGCTTTTTTTGTGACTGACAAGGACCTGATTCGTTTTCACGTAGCCGACAAGGTAGTGGAAGTATTCGAAAAGGCAGGTATTCCTTACGAAATATACAGTGATGTAAAAGCCAACCCCACCATTGCCAATGTACAGAACGGTGTGGCTGCTTTCAAGGCTTCCGGTGCCGACTTTATCGTCGCATTGGGTGGCGGTTCTTCCATTGACACGGCGAAAGGTATCGGTATCGTAGTAAACAATCCGGAATTTGCCGATGTGCGTTCATTGGAAGGAGTAGCAGATACGCGCCATAAAGCAGTGCCGACTTTTGCTCTGCCTACTACTGCCGGAACTGCAGCTGAGGTAACCATCAACTATGTGATTATTGATGAGGCTGCTACCAAGAAAATGGTATGTGTAGACCCGAACGATATTCCGTCGGTAGCTATCGTAGACCCTGAACTGATGTATTCTATGCCGAAGGGCCTGGACTGCGGCTACAGGTATGGATGCCCTGACACATGCCATTGAAAGCTACATTACTCCGGGAGCTTGGGTGATGTCAGATATGTTTGAACTGAAAGCCATTGAGATGATTGCCAAGAACCTGAAGGCTGCCGTAGACAATGGCAGTGATCCGGTAGCTCGTGAAGCCATGTCGCAGGCACAGTATATTGCCGGAATGGGATTCAGCAACGTAGGTTTGGGAATCGTTCACTCTATGGCTCATCCTCTCGGTGCACACTATGACACTCCGCACGGCGTAGCCAATGCATTGCTGTTGCCTTACGTCATGGAATACAATGCAGAATCTCCTGCTGCACCGAAATACCTGGATATTGCCAAGGCAATGGGAGTAGATACTGCCGGCATGAGCGAAGCAGAAGGTGTAAAAGCTGCGGTAGAAGCTGTTCGCCAGCTTTCTTTGAGCATCGGTATTCCACAGAAGTTGCATGAAATCGGTGTGAAGGAAGAAGACTTGCATCAGTTTGGCTATCGATTGCATTCAATCGATGTCTGCACTGGAAGGCAATCCGCGTCAGACTTCAGTAGAAGACATTGAAGCACTCTACCATAAGGCTTTCTAGCATCGCATATTATTTTATATACAAAACGTCCGCAGTTTCCGGTGAGTTTTCCGGGACTGTGGACGTTATTTTTTGAAGACTCCTTCCTGGTAAAAAAAACGCCTTTACGTTTGGATTGAAACGCAAGGGCGTTTAAGATGAAATGTACTTGCGTTTGGTTTCAAACGTCCTTGCGTTTTAGAGTAAACGTAATTGCGTTTTTGGGCAGGCATTTTCTCCTTAATTTTCCTTGCTCTTTCGCTGTACAATGCGGGCATCGGCAGGTACACTTTCCGTCACCCAGATGTTACCTCCAATGGTAGCTCCTTCACCGATGGTGATGCGTCCTAATATGGTGGCATTGGAGTAGACAATTACATTGTCTTCCAGTATCGGGTGGCGTGGAATACCCTTGATGGGGTTTCCCTGTTCGTCGCAAGGGAAACTCTTGGCACCCAATGTGACACCCTGGTACAGTTTCACGTGATTGCCGATGATGCAGGTCGCACCGATTACGACACCCGTACCGTGGTCAATGGTAAAATGATGTCCGATTTGCGCACCCGGATGGATGTCGATTCCGGTTTCAGAGTGAGCCATTTCCGTGATGATACGCGGAATAAGAGGTACGTTGAGGCGGTGAAGTTCGTGGGCAATCCGGTAGTTAGTCACTGCACGGATAACGGGGTAACAGCAGATGATTTCACCAAAGCAGGTGGCAGCCGGATCACCATAGTACGCAGCTTCTACGTCTGTAGCCAAAATCCGGCGGATTTCCGGCAGACGGCTGATAAACTCAGCCGCTAATTGAGTAGCCGTGGCACGGCAAGGTGACTGACAGTCACACTGGCCTGAGTTTTCCACTCCGAAGCACAGTCCGGCCTGTATCTGTTCAATAAGCAGAGAGAACAGTTCTTCAATATTGACACCAATGTGGTAATTGATGGTCTGGCTGTTGATGGTAGAATTGCCAAAGTAGCCGGGGAACAAGATGGCACGTGACAGTTCTACGATGCGTTCCAGTGATTTTCCGGAAGGAAGCGGTTCACCTTCTCTGTGCTGATGGAACAGCCCACGGTAAGATTGGCTGTCGGAAAGTTCGTCAACAGCCTTTGTCAGTATATGTGTGTAATCAATTGGGCTCATAAGCATTCCTTTTTGATAATTGGCAAAAGTAACGATATTTTGTGATGAATCCAATAAAATCTTATTTTTGTAGAAAAATCAGAATGGTATGGTAGTAAACAAGAAAAATCCGTTTGCTTTCAAGGCAAAGCAGAGCAATAAGAAAAAGACAAGTGGAAAACGGGTGGGAAAGTCCCGTCCGGAGAAAGCGAATAACCAGTTGAACCGCAGGGTGAAATAATAAAAATCCCCGCTTCCTTTTAGAACGTTTTTTGTACTCTAAAAAGAAGCGGGGGAAATTATTTATTTAAACGCGGTTCGTCAAGTTTCAGCCAATACGAAATCCAGCTGTTTCTTAGCCAGGTTAGCACGGGCTACCTTAATCTTAATCGGGTCGCCAAGACTGAATTTCTGGTGGTGACGACGTCCGATGAGACAGTAGTTCTTTTCGTCGAACTCGTAGAAGTCGTTGCCGAGGTCGCGCATGGCAATCATACCCTCGCACTTGTTTTCGTTGATTTCCACGTAGAGTCCCCATTCTGTCACACCGGAAATTACACCATCGTACACTTCTCCGATACGTTCACCCATAAATTCCACCTGTTTGTATTTCACGGATGCGCGTTCTGCACTGGCTGCAGTCTGCTCCATTGCCGAACTGTGTTCGCAGAGAGTTTCATACTTGTCGGCTTGTGCGCTTCGTCCTCCTGCCAGGTAACGGGTAAGCAGCCGGTGTACCATCAAGTCCGGATAACGGCGGATAGGAGAGGTGAAGTGCGTGTAGTAATCGAATGCCAGTCCGTAGTGTCCGATGTTATAAATTGAATAGCGTGCTTTCTGCATGGCGCGTAAAGACACTGTTTCTATCAAGTTCTGTTCTTTCTTTCCTTCAATTTCGCCTAACAAGTGATTGATGGACTTGGATACTTCTGCTTTGCTACCTCCTGTGCGGATTTTGTAACCGAAGCGGGCGATAAACTGATTCAGGTTATCCAGCTTGTCAGGTTCGGGCAGGTCGTGGATACGATAAGGAAGTACCTTCGGCTTTTTGTTCTTAGGAACTTTTCCTACGTATTCTGCCACCGTTTTGTTGGCTAACAGCATGAATTCTTCAATCAGCTTGTTGGCTTCTTTAGACACCTTGAAGTATACGCTGAGCGGTTTACCGGTCTCGTCAATTTCAAATTTTACTTCACAGCGGTCAAAGTTGATAGAGCCGGCAGCCATTCGTTTCTCTCGCAGAATCTGTGCCAGACGATTCAGTTGAAGTACCTCTTCCTTGTAGTCACCTTCTCCTGTTTCAATGATTTGCTGTGCTTCTTCGTACGTGAACCGACGGTTGGATTTGATTACCGTATGACGGATGCGGTAGTTTTTCACTTCCGCCTTTTCATTCATTTCGAAAATGACAGAATAAGCCAGTTTTTCTTCATCAGGACGCAGGGAGCAAATAAAGTTGCACAAACGTTCCGGCAGCATCGGGATGGTACGGTCTACCAGATAGACAGAAGTCGCACGTTTGGCTGCTTCCTTGTCGATGATGCTTCCTTCTTTTACATAGTGTGATACGTCCGCAATATGCACACCTACTTCCCATAAGCCGGGTTTCAGGGTGCGGATGGACAACGCATCGTCAAAGTCTTTGGCATCTTTCGGGTCGATGGTGAATGTCACGACATCGCGGAAATCTTCGCGTTCGGCATAATCTTCCGGCGTGATGTCGGCCGATAGTTTCTCTGCTGCAGCTTCTACTGCCTGCGGATATACGTACGGCAATCCGTATTCAGCCAGAATAGCGTGCATTTCAGTAGTGTTGTCACCCGCTTTTCCGAGGATGTCGATCACTTCACCAAACGGATTCTTTGCTTCTTCCGGCCATTCGGTAATGCGGACAATAGCCTTATCGCCGTTCTTCCCGCCTTTCAGCTTGTCTTTCGGGATAAAGATGTCGTTAGCCAGGGTGCTGGTTTCCGTAAGCAGGAACGCATAATTCTTACTGACTTTCAATACGCCGACAAAGGTTTCGTTGGCGTGTTCCAAAATCTCGATTACCTGCGCTTCCAGCTGATGCTTTTTACGTTTGGCACACAAGGCAACTTTCACCTTGTCATTGTTCATTGCATGGGCAGAGTTGCGTTCCGCAATGAAAATGGGTTCTCCTCCCTCTTCAGGGATAAACGAGTTCTTTCCATTGCTTTTACGTACGAAGGTTCCGGTCAGAATCTGTCCTTTGTCATTGATTTTATAGCGCCCTTTTTCGATTTCAATCAGGAAGTTGTCTTCCAACATTTCTTCCACTACATCGATGCAGAGCATTTTTCCTGGATGGGTTGTAAGTTTTAGAGCTTGGAACAACTGCTTGAGGCTGAATTGCTTCATTCGGCTTTGTACGGAAATAGTTGAGCAGTATCTCTACGAGCTCTTTTTTCTTCAG
>ENA-OPZY01000031-OPZY01000031.1-human-gut-metagenome-genome-assembly--contig:-NODE-31-length-12144-cov-0.769660_pt1 | contig 12144 bp, 8 predicted proteins | sample MGYA00242488_ERZ504513 | MGnify/ENA primary metagenome ERZ504513 (study PRJEB26092, sample SAMD00036247) | human gut metagenome | host: Homo sapiens | study: EMG produced TPA metagenomics assembly of the...
CTTATCCCGTACAGAGGGACGGGGTGGTTGTGTCTTTTCTCCCTGCGTGCGGCTGCGCTGCTGTTCTTCCCGCACCAGATCAATAAAGCCATCCAGCACAGCAGGATGGCTGTTTAGGGCATAACCACAACGGACAGTTTCGGGGTTCTCGTTGGGAATGGTCTTAGCCCATTCTTTGTTGCGTCGGGAGTAGCGCCCATCCCAGTCCTGAAGCTGAACGGTGTTAGCCAGAACCAGAGACACACGCTCCATGCCGTAGGTCTCGATCACACCCTTTGCCGCATCGTGACTGAGATACATTCCGTCGAAGTGTTTCCGCACCGCCGCTTCAATAGCCTCCTTGCATTGAAGATTTACATTGTTGGAAGCACGGTACTGCTCCAGCTCCCCATGTTCTTTTGCATAGGCAGCAGAATGGAGATAGACCGGCGTTGTTTGCAGTTCCTTTTTGGCTCTGCATACATCATCGGCACGGTTCTCAATGCTGTCCCTTATTACATCCATATAGCCGGTCTCCAGCTTTTCAAAATAGCGGTACACATCCGCCAGCGGAGAGGGAGATCCCAAAAGCGCCTGTGCCTGTGCATCTGTCAGCTCCAGTTCCTCCATCGCCATCACGATGTCCTCACGGATGGTGTACTCATAGGTGTGATTCAGGATTTCTTCCGGGGGCTGGCTTTTCAGCCAGTCCCGGAACTTGTCCTGTTCGGCAGCCATCTTTTCATAAAGGGCTGTATTCAGATCGTTGGTATTCATGTTATCGCACCTCCTCATGCTGTTTGGGTTTCTTGTCGGTACTGCGGGGCGGCACCGGGCGTTTCAGATGGTCCAATACCGAGGCCGTGTGCTTTTGGCAACGACAGCTTCATCGTGTGCCGGTCCCTTTCCGTCGATGTTGAGCAGGGTATCCAGCTCCACCAGACGGGCGTTTTTGCTTTTCAGTTCTTCTTCATAAAGGAATGGCTTTCCGACTTCCTCCTTTGCGGCAGCCTGCTGCTGATAGAGGTTATCCAGCTGGGCCTTTGCCGCCTCCAGACGCTGGGGCATCTGCGCCAGTGCGTTGTCGATACGGGTAAGGTTTCCGCGCGGGTCTGTACCAAGGGTTGCCCGGTGGGTCATCTGCCTTTCAGCAGGAGCGCATATTCCTGTTTCCAGGCGGAAAATTCCACGGACATGGCATAGCCCCGGTAGCTGCCGATCTGCACCGGATCGGAGGTTTTGACCTCCTTGCAGGCGTCCAAAAGGGCTGCACCGGCGTTCTCCTTATCGGTCAGCAGGTCGCCCCGGATCTCCATACCGGCAAAGCCGTCCTCCGGGTGCGGGTGAGCTGCCAAAACCTCCAGGTCAGATTCAAAGCCCTTGATAAAGCCTTTGTGCTTTTCAATCTCCTCCGGGAAGTATTTGAGCAGCTGGTCCTCCAGACGATATTGCTTGCTCTGGTGGTCGGCTTTCATCAGCTTCAGGCGGGATACCTCCACATCCAAATCCATACGCTCTTTGATACGGGGATCTCCGGCGCACAGAGCCTTGATCTCGGCAAAGGAAAGCGCTGTTTCATCCACATCGTCGCAGCTTCTCACAGGCGATTTAGAAGTCATAATCTGGCTGATGAATTTTTGTTTGTTTTCGACGGTTTGCCACAGGTAGGCATCGAAAGTTCCCTCGGTAACATAGCGGTACACATGGACAAGAGGGTTCTGGTTGCCTGTCGCTCGATACGGCCCTTACGCTGGGCAAGGTCTCCCGGCCTCCACGGGCAGTCCAGGTCATGCAGCGCCACAAGACGGTCCTGCACATTGGTGCCTGCGCCCATCTTGGCGGTGCTGCCCATAAGCACACGCACCTGACCGGTACGGACTTTGGAGAACAGCTCCTTCTTCCGCACTTCGGTGTTTGCTTCATGGATAAAAGCGATCTGGTCGGCAGGCATCCCCTGAGCAATGAGTTTCTGACGAATATCGTCATATACCGTAAAGACCGGTTCCTGCTCCGGCAGAGGCACAGCGCCTTCCAGTGCGTGAAGCAGTGGATTATCCAGCGTTTTCGCCGCCTTGCTTGCAGGAGCTTTTGCCTGTGGTGTAGAAATGTCGCAGAACACCAGCTGGGTCAGCTTGTCAGCTTCGCCGTCCCGCCAGATCTGCATGATGTTGTCCACGCACTGATTGACCTTTGTGCCAGGTTCGTCCGGCAGCATCTGGTTGACGATCCTCTGGTCAAGCCCCAACTTACGGCCATCCGAGGTAATCTTGAGCATGTTATCCTGGGACGGGTCAACAGTTCCGCTGTGTACCAGCGATGCACGCTCCGAAAGAGCTTTGACCATTTCCTGCTGATGTTCGGTGGGCTGCGCCACGATGTTGTGGTACTCCACTTCCGGGGTAGGGAGATTTAACTGGTCGGCAGTCTTAATGTCCGCCACTTCTTTGAACAGGTTCATCAGCTCCGGCAGATTAAAGAACTTGCTGAATCTCGTTCTTGCCCGGTAGCCGGTGCCTTCCGGTGCCAGCTCCAATGCTGTGACGGTCTCCCCAAATCGGGAAGCCCAGCAGTCGAAGTGGGTCATGTTCAGTTCTTGCAGGCGTTCATACTGAAGATAACGCTGCATGGTGTAAAGCTCGGTCATGGAGTTGCTGACCGGTGTGCCGGTGGCAAAGATCACGCCACGGTTTCCAGTGATCTCATCCATGTAGCGGCACTTGGCAAACATATCGGAGGATTTCTGCGCATCCGATGTGGAAAGACCAGCCACATTCCGCATTTTTGTGTATAGAAACAGTTTTTATAGTTGTGGGCCTCGTCCACAAACAGCCGGTCCACACCCAGCTGCTCAAAAGTTACCACATCATCTTTTCGCCCCTCGGCTTGCAGCTTTTCCAGTCTGGCTTCCAGAGACTTTCTGGTACGCTCCAGCTGCTTGACGGTAAAACGCTCGCCGCCGCTGGCCTGCACCTCTGCGATACCCTCGGTGATCTCGTCGATCTGCTCATAGAGAAGCCGTTCCTGACGCTCCCGGCTGATGGGGATACGCTCAAACTGGCTGTGTCCCATGATGATGGCGTCATAGTCCCCGGTGGCGATACGGGCGCAGAACTTCTTGCGGTTATGGGTCTCAAAGTCCTTTTTGGTGGTAACTAAGATGTTGGCAGAAGGATAGAGGCGCAGAAACTCCGACGCCCACTGCTCGGTCAGGTGGTTTGGAACCACAAAGAGAGATTTCTGGCACAGCCCCAGGCGTTTGGCTTCCATAGCAGCCGCCACCATCTCAAAGGTCTTGCCTGCGCCTACCTCGTGTGCCAGCAGGGTGTTTCCGCCATACAGCACATGGGCGATGGCGCTTTTCTGGTGTTCCCGCAGAGTAATGGCCGGGTTCATGCCGCCAAAAGTGATATGGCTGCCATCATACTCGCGGGGACGGGTGGAGTTCATTTCTTCGTTGTACTGGCGCACCAAAGTCTGGCGGCGCTCCGGGTCTCTCCAGATCCAGTCCTTAAAGGCTTCCCGGATGGCCTGCTGTTTTTGAGCGGCCAGGGTGGTCTCCTTGGCATTCAGCACACGGCGCTCTTTTCCGTCTGCGTCCTCTATGGTGTCATAGATACGGACATCCCGCAGGTTTAAGGAATCCTCCAAAATCTTGTAGGCATTGGCGCGGCTGGTCCCGTAGGTGGTGTAAGCTGCCACATCGTTGTAGGATACGGAAGATTTCCCCTTGATCTGCCATTCAGCGGTAAAGGAGGAATAGTTGACCTCAATGCTGCGCTGGAGATAAAACGGGGTGTTGAAGGTCTCGTACATAAACTGCTGGATGTACTCTTTGTCGATCCAGGTAGCGCCCAGACGCACCTCGATCTCCGACGCATCCAGGTCTTTGGGCTGGGCGGCGGTAAGAGCTTCCACATTGACTGCAAAAGAAGAGTCCTGCTGTGCCGCCCGCTGCGCCTGACGCAGTTTGCGGCGTACATTGCCGGAAAGGTATTCATCAGCAGTCACATAATGGGGTGTGCCATCTTTCTCCAGCTGTCCCGGTACACGGAAGATCACGCCTTGCAGTTCTCCGGCCAGTGCTTCTTTTGTTTTTCCGGTAAGCCGACTCATATAGCTCATATCTACGCAGGCTTTTTCCGAGATGGACACCGCCAGTGCTTCGCTTGCCGTATCCACGGCAGCCACCGCCTGATGGGGCTTGATGGTCCGTTTGGTAAACATATCCGCCTTGCGCTCCAGCTTTCCGTCCTCGTCGATGACTTCCAACGCACAGAGCAGATAATAGGAAGAATCGTCTGCATAGGCCAGGCGGTTTGCACGGTCATTGATGAGACCGTATTTGGCAGAAAAGCTGTCATAGAGGCTGTTCAGTTCCGCCTGCTTCTCCCCGAATGGTGCTGTCCGGAACCGCTGCATCCATCTGAAGGTCGATCAGTTCCTGCACACAATCACGCAGTCCCACAAGACCTTTCACGCGGGCTTCGGCGGTGGCGTTGAGGTCAGGGCGCACCATGCGGCTGTTTTCCCGGTAGTACACCTGCCCGTCTACAATGGCATAGGAATAGTTCTTCACATTGGGGTCGGCAGGAATGGAGGTGTCAATGGCTTCGCCTTCGCCCAGTTCCGGCAGCTCTGCCTCCTGATAGGTGCCATGAATGTACTTCACAGCATCATGCAGCTGGTCGGAAAGCTCCAGCCCCTCAATGGGATTCACGGTGTAATCCATACCATGAGCAGTGCTTACCGGCTCCTGTCTGCCCAGCACCATTTCCGGGTGGTCGATAAAATACCGGTTGATGGCAAACCCGTCCTCCGTCTGTCCGGTCTGCGTCCATTCCGGCACGATGTCCAGCGGTCGGTCCCTCTTTTTGGAGGAAGATGATGTCCGATACCACCTCGGCACCGGCGTTCTTTTTGAACGCATCATTGGGCAGACGGATAGCTCCCAGCAGTTCAGCACGCTGGGCAAGATAGCGGCGCACGGTGGAGTCCTTGGCGTCCATAGTATAGCGGGAGGTTACAAAAGCCACCACGCCGCCGGGACGCACCTGGTCCAGTGCTTTGGCAAAAAAATAGTTATGAATTACTGAAATTCAGCTTGTTGTAGGCTTTGTCGTTGACCTGATACTGACCGAAAGGCACATTGCCGATGGCAAGGTCAAAGAAGTCACGGCGGTCAGTGGTCTCAAAGCCGCCTACTGTGATGTCCGCCTTGGGGTAGAGCTGCTTTGCGATACGCCCGGAAACCGGGTCCAGCTCCACACCGTACAGACGGCTGTTTCGCATTTCCTCCGGCAGCATCCCGAAGAAGTTGCCCACACCCATAGACGGCTCCAGAATATTTCCGGTCTCAAACCCCATACGGCCCACCGCTTCATAGATGGCCTGAATGACCGTAGGGCTGGTGTAATGGGCGTTGAGGGTAGAGCTTCTGGCGGCGGCATATTCCTCCGGGGTCAGCAGCTCTTTCAGCTGGGTATACTCGGAAGCCCATGCCGGTTTCTCTGGGTCAAAAGCATCAGGAATACCGCCCCAGCCCACATAACGGGAAAGAATCTCCTGTTGTTCGGGGCTTGCCTGCTGTCCGGCAGATTCCAGCTCTTTCAGCAAACGAATGGCATTAACATTTGCTTGGAACTTGGCTTTTGGACCGCCTTCGCCCAAATGCTCATCGGTAATGCGGAAGTTCTGTGCATTGCGGCGCAGGTTGGCCTTGTATTCCTCATAGGAGGCTTCTTCGGCAGCTTTGGCATTGGGGAAGGTCTGCCACTGGCCATTGACCCGAATGGAAACTGGGTGTTCGTCCAGCACTTCCTCAAAGGTTTTTTCCGGCTCTGTCACAGGGGCTGGCGGCTCCGGCTCCTCGATATGCAGCCGTTCCACCACCACATCATAAGGCAGATTGTTCTTATCGCCCGGATAAACGGCTACGGTCTCGGAATGGAAGGCCGGAGATTTGACAGACGGTTGGGGCTGTTCCTGTCCAAAGCCATCCAGCTGACGGGCATACATCCCGCGCAGCAAAGGCGCAACCTCATCCCAGCGGAAATACAGCACAGCCAGACGCTTTTCCTCTGCATCCATGACTTCCAGCTCCATGCCCTGTGTCGTGGTACGGTAATCGGCAATATCGCCGGTCTCCAGATTCAGAGTCTCGATCTCATGGGGATAGGCTCTACTCAGCCAGTAGGCGATCTCGCTGTTGCTCCTGCCGGATTGCAGCAGCGTGGAAATCTGCTTTTTATCCGCTTCATCCATCAGTCCATGAGCCAATACATCCCGCAAGTCTTGATCTGCCTTGTCCGGGTCAATGGGAAGAAACTCGGTATAGTAAGCATTGCGGCGGTCTGCCCGAAGCAGCTGCTCGAACTGTTCTTTGCGCTCTGCCCGATAGATGGGATATACCATGCCGGTAGGCAGAAGCTGCACGGTGTCATCCCGTAGCTCGGTGATCTGATAGGCGTCATCCTCGATATACACGGTATCGCCCACGGCATAGACCGGGGCGGCAGGGTCATAGGAGGTTCTTTGCGGAATTGGGCTGCGAACGGCGTCATATCCTCATCGGAAATGGAAACCTCGGAAGTCTGCTCTGTCTCGGCAAGCTGCAATCTGCTCTGCATCTGACATCACCTGTTGGATAAACGGATCATTGTCCAGTTTTTCCGGGTCTGCCACCTGGCCGTTGACGATCCCTCTTTCCTCCAGGGCTTCCCGGATGGCGATAGGGTCGATATTGTCAAAACGGTCCTGTTCTTCTTCGGTATAGAACCGGTCCTCCTGAATGAGCTGGGCAATCCTGCGCTGTACCTTCGGCCAGGGCAGCTGCATTTCCTCCGGGCTTCCGGCACGAGTAATGAACAGGCTGTTGCTGTTACTGCCGCCGTATTCCTGAGCCAGCCATGCAGCGGTATCTTTCTCTCTTGCATGGTCTTTCATATAGCGGACGACAGCGTGTTTACTCTCAATATTGCCGTTCCATGCACAAAGGGCAGTATCAATATCTTCTTGAGAAAGAGGGCGCAGAAGTTCATGGAGCTTTGGATAGGTTTCGTCGATCACTTCCCGGTGCAGACGCTGACGGAACTCCGGCACATCCGAATAAAGGCGGATCAGCTCCATATCCTTAGAGCCAAGAACCGCACGGCGCACAGCGGCATTGCCCTCGATGACAGCATTTTCACGGTCAGAATGACCGCAGGCATTTCGATATGCCATATCCTCAGATATGGCGGCAGTCACCACAGGCTTATACTGCTCAAACTGCTCCCGAAGGGTAGGCTTTGGCGTTTCTTCCTCCACCTCCGGCTGCTGGGCTTGGATGGCATCTTCTTCTGCCAGTTCCTTTTCAGCCTGGATTTTGTCATACTGCGCCTGTTCCTGTTCGGTAAGATAGCGGCCTTTCTGAACAAGAGAGGTAATGCGCTTGGCAACCTTTTCCCAGTTCAAGTGAACATCCGGGCAGTCCTGCTTTTTATAGTGCAGTCCTTTCCCATCGTGATCTTCGCCGCTGTGTGTTGCGCCGGACAGGGCATGAGAGCGTCCGCCAATGCCATACTCGTCTTTGAGGAATCTCACTTTTTCCTTATCCGTATGGTTTTCCATGAAGAACGCATAGATACGGCCTTTTCCTCCGGCGAAACCGCTGCCTCCGGTCATGGCGGCGTCGATCTCATCCTCGGTAATGAAGTGCTGGACGGTTGCCACTTGAGAAAGGTCCGAAGGAAAAGTCCTGCGGGGCAGGTCAAGGTCTTTCAGGTTCTCCCAGATTTCCCTTGGCCTATGGTAGTGAAAGCGCAGCAGGTCACGGTCCTGCTGATAAGCGGTCCAGAAGGCGGCGTATTCTTCCTTGAGGGTCTGGCGGAAAACCGGGTCACTCAGCTGCTCCGTCAGGCGGTGTGTCTCCTCCGGGAACCCATTGCCCTTGATCTCTGACAGGCAGGACAAATATCCGGCTTCTCTGGCGTCCTCACTGAGATCGTGATATAGGTTCCAGAGCTTTTCTGCAAGGAGGGAGCGTTCATAGCCTGCCGCTTCTGCAAGCTCAACATTGGAGGCAAACTGGCCGCTCTCCAAAAGCTCCCCGATACGCTCTGCGGCGCTCTCCCAGGAAATGACCTGGGCAGACCTGTCATAACGGACAGACTTCCCATGAGAAAGATGGATACCATCCTCGGCATACCATGCGCTCACACTGCCAAGGCCGTTGCCGCCGTGGTACAGCGTTTTCAGTATCTCGGCAATCTCAGCGGTGGTTTTCTGCTTTTCAAAGGCTGCAACCACACGCTCCCTCTGGCGGTCTGTATTGCCGCCCAAACGCAGCACATGGTCAATATCATTTTGGGCAAAAGAAAAAGCAGAGGATGTATGCGCTACATTCTCTGCTTCATCTATGGATTGGATCCGCTCCGCTTCGGAGAGGAACAGGTTTAGGGTCAGCTGTTGATAAGCTCCGCCATCAGGATCTCCTCTGCCTGGGCTTTGCAGGTGTTCATCAGCCCCACCCACTTCATGGGATCGCTGGCTTTCAGTTCCTCGGTGGCTCCCGCTTCCTTCGCCAGCTGGGGCATCATCTGTTCCAGTCTGCTCTGGGCGGTCTCGTCGATCTCGATGAGGTGCGGGTACAGCTTCTCGCTCAGCAACATCTGGTTGTAGAGGATGGGACGGTGTTCTTTCAGGTAGGTTTTCCTCATCCTGCCGTACTTGCCCAGGGGTTTCTCCGGCTGCTGGCTCAGCTTCAGGTCGGGAATCAGATAGTCTCCGTTCTGGATGTAGGTCATGGGATTGTTCATCTTGCTTGCTCCTTTCTTCTTGGGTGGCTTCGCGCTCTGCATTTCGGACGGTGACGCCGATCTGCCGCAGCACCTGCTGGTTGATCTGGCTGACCGCTGTTCCCAGCGCCCCGATGGTGGACGGGGTGTTGAAATCAAAGATCGCCATGAAATCTTCGTGGTCGAAGTAGCGTTCCGGCTCCAGTCCGCAGCGGGACATCAAAGCGTAAGTGATACTGACGGTGGCGGCTGCCTTGAACTGCACTCCGATGTTATACTCATCATATTCCTCCAAAAAGGAACCGTCAACGATATAGAAGAAGTCCTGCTGATGCTCCGTCCAGTATTCCTCAGCCAGTTTTCCGGCTACCTCGGTGAGCTGTCCGGCAAGGTCATCACCGGAAACATCATAGGTGCGCTCAAGCATGGCCTGCACCGAATCCAAATGGCGCTCCTCCAGCTGCCACAGCCAGGGAGTGCGGGAATGTTCACGGGTTCCGGTGTCGGAAATGTCAAAGACATAACGCAGGCGAGGTCTGTCCCCGGAATCATCCACCAGAGCGATTCCCTTGGAACCGCGCCTTACATAACGGCCCATCTTTTCATTCCACAAATCGTACTCCGCACAGGCGGTGGCGTCCGGTCGCTGGGCGTAGATCATCAGCTGCTCATGGAACGGGTACTTGTAAAGGCGGGAAGCAGTGGTGAGAAACCCTGCCCATTCCTGCCAGCTCCCCGTGAGCTGTGTTGCCACCTTGTCCGCCATCTGTGCATATCGTTCAGCTTTGTTTGGCATGGTGTTCTGTCCTCCTTTCGGTTTTGGGGTAAAGAGGTGGGGTGGCAGATTGCCACCCCATCCCTGCGGTTATGGTGTTTACTGGTCAAAATCCGGATACAACTCCAGCTCGGCAAACTCGGCATCACTCATGGCCTGGAGCTTGCCCAGTGCGCTGTCTGTCAACTCCCGCAGCTCGGTTTCCTCCGGGGCCAGCTCGCCGCGCATCTCACGCAGGCTGTCGATCAGTCCGGTGCGGCTGCCGGTATTGTAAATGCACATCAGGTTTATTTCCTCAAAAGTAAAGTTTCCCATATCAAATCTCCCTTTCCGCACTCTTTTTGGGTGCTGTCTTTTTGTGTTCTGCTTTGGGCTGGCTTTTCAGCTGATCCACAACGGATTTTTTCTTTTCCCGTTCCTCCCGCATAAACGGCGTCAGCCAAGTCCATCAGGGAAATGGCTGACCGCTTCGGGCCTGCTGTTCCAGCTCTGCCACCGTAGGCTCTTTTGCGCCATTGTTGATGATACCGTCGATCATGCCGTAATCGTCCTCCACGGTCATCTCCGCATTTTTCAGCGGATTTTGCGAAAAGAATCCAGGGATCTGGGTAAAACCAACGCTGTCACAGTAATGACAGGATACCTTACCGTCCTGTCTGATCGCAACGATGTCGCTGACGCTCATGGAGGGACTGTGAAAGTCCACGGGCTTTTCCAGATTGAATTGCTGATAGAGTTTTTCCAGTTGCTCCGGCACAGTGCCAGACTCCCTCAGAGGAGCTGTGTAAATGAGGTCATAATTGCTGCGGTCTATGGAAATGTTATGGGACTTTAACCAGTCCAGATTCATAAAGCGCACATTCTGCGGATCGTCACGACTTACCTGATAGATGGCAAAGCAATCTCTGTTCTGGGAGAGAAATGCCTGTTCGCGTTCCTGCTGATGTTCCTGACGCTCCATGACCTTTTCGTGGAACTGAGGGCTTTTCTCCCATTCCTCATGGTCCACACCGAAAAGACCGCCATGATCCATGATTTCCTGCGGGTCAAACACCATGCTCTCCGTATTGTCCTCATACAGCACATAGACGGTCAAACCGGCGGCATCCAGTTCCAGCGCCCGTTCTCTGGTAACAGGGAGCATCCCATCATAGGTGTAGCCATATTCCTGCATATCCGGTGTGGATACCTGCTCATCCGGCATGGGGTATTCATCCAGTGCCTGCTCCTGTGCTTCCGGCAGCTGGGAAGAAGTAGCCATCTGACTGGCCTCTGCCTGCATCTGCTGATAGGCAGCTTCCTGCAAGGTCTCAATGATGGACAACGGTGCGTATTTTACCGAGTCTTTGCCCAAATCGTTGTCATCACAAATCTGGAGAACTGCCTTCATGCGGGAAAGCTCCGGCATATCCAGCTGACCGCCATCCATCTCTTTCATGGACGCAGCATCGTAAAGGGTGTAGTCCCATCCGCTGTCACAGGGCTGGATATGAAGATAGGTGGCATCGTCGATCAGAAACAAAGCCTCCTGCTGGTTGGCGTCCGCCCCCAGCACCTCCATTTCCGGCATGGCCGCAGCCAGTTCCTTTACCGCTTTTTGCACCAGAGGATTATCACGGTAATAGTCGATTGCCTGGATGGTATCCAGGTCAATGGTCTGCCCGGTCAAAATCGGAAACGGTCCTTCATAGTCGCTTCCGTCTTTCAGCTCAAAACCAATTCCTTTGATCCCGTTCATTCGCTCTGCCGGAATTTCCTGATAGATGCGGACCGCCTCCTCCAAAGACAGGTTATCGTGGTATTCTCCGAGGTTTGGAAACTCCATGCACTCTGCCACATAGTAAGTCAGATTGCCGGTTGGCTGCTCTATCGGGGCGGTTTCCGGCTCTGCCTTTGCATGGGGATCAATCCCACGCTCTTTGCAGATTTCCTTATAGTGGCGCTCAATGTCAGAGATCAAAGTGCCGGAGGTCTTATTGATGGTCTCCAAACTGGCTCTCAGCTCTTTCAGTTCCTTGCCCTGACTCCCAGCTTGCAATATAGCCGAAGCTGTTTTCTCCGGTCTCAATGCCAAAATATTTGCAGACCGCATAGGAGATGCTTTCAGCCTCCACTTCCTCCGTGTGGCGGTCTTTCCTCTGTTCTTGCAAAAACTGGGTGAGGGTAAGAAAGCCGCCAACAAAAATTCAGCCCTTCTTCCTCGGTCAACCGAAGATACCCTTCTTTTGAAAGGTCTAAGGGTTCTGCCAGAATCACAGAGCCTGCATGATTTACACCAACTTGGTCCTCCACATAAATCGGATCGCCGGGGTCATAGTCAGAACCGCGCAGGTCGTAGCAGTAAACGCCCTCCGGCAGAGTATCACGGGCAATCCGCCCATTGGAAAACAGACCGGGTTTATCAAACAGCTCAATCTCCTGATACTTCTCGTCATTGGCAATCTGAATCTTTTTCTGATTGTGGAGCTTGCTATGGGCAATCTCGTGGACTGTGGCCGAAACCGTCTGCACCTCACTCATGCCCTGACGAATGGCGATTTTCTGATGATCGGCAGAAAAATAGCGTCCGTATCGTCGGCCATTGCTTCAAAAGTGATCGGCACCGGCGCACTGCGG
>ENA-OPZY01000033-OPZY01000033.1-human-gut-metagenome-genome-assembly--contig:-NODE-33-length-12081-cov-1.079890_pt1 | contig 12081 bp, 12 predicted proteins | sample MGYA00242488_ERZ504513 | MGnify/ENA primary metagenome ERZ504513 (study PRJEB26092, sample SAMD00036247) | human gut metagenome | host: Homo sapiens | study: EMG produced TPA metagenomics assembly of...
GGCCTTTGTTATTTTCCGGAAAATAAAGTGGTTCTAGCTGAGAATATATGAAAATACGGAGTATCTTCCAATACGCTGCTGCTTACGGCCGGAATCGTATGGCTGGTTGCCGGTATCAACATTCTCCGTATCGGCATTTCCTGCTGGATAACGGACGCGCACTACTGGCTGCTCAAGGTCTGCGAGGCCAGTCTGATATTCCTGCTGTTTTTCTGCATGATTTTCCACAAGCTTTACCGCAAGCATGCACAGCGTATCACAGCCGGTAACCCCAACAAACGCTGTCCATTCTCGTTTTTTGACGTGAAGGGTTGGCTGATGATGGCTTTCATGATTGCACTGGGTATAACTATCCGTACCGCACGCCTGCTACCGGAAAGTTTTATTGCGGTCTTTTATACCGGACTTTCCCTCGCCTTAATGGCCACAGGAGGACGTTTCATCCTGCTATATTGGAAAAGGAAATAAAACCGGGCTACGCATCAGCAAAGTACTATTTCCCCTCCTATAATGTGGAAATGACAGGTACTACACAATTATAATAGTCAATTATCAGAGTAACGAAAAACTTTAAATATACGATGCTTGCTTACATCGAATAAGCACATAAAAAAGCCGCCTCAAATGAGACGGCTCTTTTATGATAGTAATTGAGATTATTCAACTCCACTGTAATCTAATACATTCTTCTTGTTAGCCAAGATGCGATCGTATTCTTCTTTAGAACCTACCACAATCTTTTCAAACTCACGCTGACCTGTACCAGCAGGAATCAAGTGACCGCAGATTACGTTCTCTTTCATACCTTCCAGTTTATCAACCTTACCGTTGATAGCAGCTTCGTTCAATACCTTGGTAGTTTCCTGGAATGATGCAGCAGACATGAAGCTTGATGTCTGCAATGCAGCACGTGTAATACCCTGCAGAATCTGAGTAGAAGTAGCAGGAACAGCATCACGTACTTCAACCAGTTTCAAGTCACGGCGTTTCAGCATACTGTTTTCATCACGGAGCTTACGAGCTGTAACAATCTGTCCCGGCTGCAAGTTCTGAGAATCACCAGCGTCTACAACCACTTTCTTACCCCAGATACGGTCGTTTTCCTCATTGAATTCAATGCGGTCTACAACCTGCTGTTCCAAGAAGCGAGTATCACCCGGTTCGTCAATCTGTACCTTACGCATCATCTGACGAACGATGATTTCGAAGTGCTTATCGTTAATCTTCACACCCTGCAGACGGTAAACGTCCTGGATTTCATTTACGATATATTCCTGAACGGCTGTAGGACCTTTGATGGCCAAGATGTCGGCAGGAGTAATAGCACCGTCAGACAACGGAGTTCCGGCACGTACATAGTCGTTTTCCTGAACCAGAATCTGCTTAGACAAAGCAACCAGGTACTTACGAACGTCACCAGTCTTCGATGTAACGATGATTTCACGGTTACCACGTTTAATCTTACCCATCGTAATTTCACCATCGATTTCAGAAACGACAGCCGGATTAGACGGATTACGAGCTTCGAACAACTCAGTTACACGTGGAAGACCACCGGTGATATCACCCGCCTTACCTACGGCACGCGGAATCTTCACCAGAATATCACCCGACTTCACGGTTTGTTTGTCTTCTACTACTACGTGACCACCTACCGGTAAGTTGTATGTACGGATAATTCCACCGTTCTCATCCAAGATGTGCAATGACGGAATCTTCGTCTTATCCTTAGATTCAGTAATAATGATTTCACGCAAACCAGTAGCTTCATCTGATTCTACCTTATAGGTTACGTTTTCAATTACTGATTCAAAGTCAATCTTACCAGCAGCTTCTGTTACGATAACGGCGTTGAACGGATCCCACTTAGCAATCAGCTTGCCCTTTCTACCACCTCACCGTCTGAAGCATACAACTTAGAACCGTAAGGAACGTTGTGAGTAGAAAGGATGATACCTGTATTCACATCCACAAAGCGAACCTCGGCCAAACGACCTACTACAATCTTCACTGGTTCACCAGTTTCTTCTACTGCATCAACCGTACGCAATTCTTCGAATTCCAGACGAGCATCATTCTTAGCCACGATACTTGCATTGGCAGCCATGTTACCTGCGATACCTCCGGCGTGGAATGTACGCAGAGTCAACTGAGTACCCGGTTCACCGATTGACTGAGCAGCGATTACGCCGACAGCTTCACCCTTCTGTACCATACGACTGGTAGCCAGGTTACGTCCGTAACATTTCGCACATACACCCTTCTTCGATTCACAAGTCAATACAGAGCGGATTTCTACGCTTTCAATCGGAGATTTTTCGATTTCTTCTGCAATGTCTTCTGTAATCTCTTCACCAGCAGCCACAATCAGCTTACCAGTTGTCGGGTGGATAATATCATGAACAGATACACGACCCAGTATACGTTCGTACAAAGTAGCGATAACTTCATCGTTGTTCTTCAGGGCTGTACAAACCAGACCACGCAATGTACCACAGTCTTCTTCGTTGATAATCACGTCATGAGAAACGTCAACCAAACGACGAGTCAAGTATCCGGCATCGGCAGTCTTCAACGCGGTATCGGCAAGACCCTTACGAGCACGTGGGTAGAGATAAAGTATTCCAACACCGAAAGACCTTCCTTAAAGTTAGAAAGAATCGGGTTTTCAATAATCTGTGCACCCTCAGCACCAGCTTTCTGCGGTTTAGCCATCAAACCACGCATACCAGACAACTGACGAATCTGTTCCTTAGAACCACGGGCACCAGAATCCAACATCATAAATACAGAGTTAAATCCTTGGTCGTCGTTCTTAATAGTCTTATATAGAATGTCTGACAAGTCACTGTTTACGTGAGTCCAAGTATCAATTACCTGGTTGTAACGTTCGTTATCGGTGATGAATCCCATGTTATAGTTCATCATAATCTGTTCGATTTCTTCGTTACCACGTTTTACCAGTTCTTCCTTCTCCTTCGGGATAATGATATCACCCAAGTTGAATGACAGACCACCTTCGAATGCTTTCTTATAACCTAAGTTCTTGATACCATCCAAAAATTCGCAAGCACGAGCCACACCGACAGCTTTAATAACGTCGCTGATGATGTCACGCAGAGACTTCTTAGAAATAACGGTATTCAAATAACCACATTCATCTGGAACCAGTTCATTTACAATGACACGACCTACAGAAGTTTCCTTAATCAGCTTCTTCACAATATTGCCGTTTTCATCAAGGTCATTAGCCACTACGCTGATAATAGCGTGAATGTCTACCTTACCTTCATTGTAAGCAATCATTGCTTCTTCCGGTCATAGAAAATCAAACCTTCACCTTTGGCACCCTTACGTAATTTGGTGATGTAATACAATCCCAATACCATATCCTGTGCAGGCACAGTGATAGGCGCACCATTGGCAGGGTTCAAAATATTGTGTGACTGAAGCATCAACATCTGAGCTTCCAGTACAGCTTCGTTACTCAAAGGCAAGTGTACGGCCATCTGGTCACCATCAAAGTCAGCGTTGAACGCGGTACAAGCCAACGGGTGCAACTGAATAGCTTTTCCTTCGATCATCTTCGGTTGGAAAGCCTGGATACCCAAGCGGTGAAGTGTCGGAGCACGGTTCAGCAATACCGGATGTCCCTTCATTACATGTTCCAGGATATCCCAGATAACAGATTCCTTGCGGTCTACAATCTTCTTCGCTGATTTCACTGTCTTCACAATACCACGTTCAATCAACTTACGGATGATGAACGGTTTGTACAATTCTGCAGCCATCAGCTTAGGAATACCACATTCACCCATCTTCAGTTCCGGACCTACAACAATTACAGAACGAGCAGAGTAGTCAACACGTTTACCCAACAAGTTCTGACGGAAACGTCCTTGCTTACCTTTCAAACTGTCTGACAAAGATTTCAACGGACGGTTGGCATCTGTCTTCACTGCACTCGACTTACGAGAGTTGTCGAACAATGAATCGACAGCTTCCTGAAGCATACGTTTTTCATTACGCAAAATCACTTCCGGAGCCTTGATTTCAATCAGACGTTTTAAACGGTTGTTACGGATAATCACACGACGATACAAATCGTTCAAGTCTGAAGTAGCAAAGCGACCACCATCCAGCGGAACCAACGGACGCAATTCAGGCGGAATAACCGGTACAATACGTACAATCATCCATTCCGGTTTGTTGCGGCCACGAGATGCACGGAAAGATTCTACTACCTGCAAGCGCTTCAAGGCTTCGTTCTTACGCTGCTGTGAAGAATCATTGTTTGCCTTATGACGCAGTTCGTATGACAGAGCATCCAAATCAATTCCTACCAGCAAATCATAGATTGCTTCAGCACCCATCTTGGCGATGAACTTATTCGGATCGCTGTCTTCCAGGTATTGATTTTCTTTCGGAAGAGTTTCCATAATATCCAGGTACTCTTCTTCAGACAACAAGTTCATATTTACTCGATACCATCTTCAGCCTTCACACCCGGCTGGATAACTACATAACGTTCATAATAAATGATAGCATCCAGCTTCTTTGTCGGCAATCCCAGCAAATAACCAATCTTATTAGGCAATGAACGGAAATACCAAATATGAGCTACAGGTACCACCAACTGAATGTGACCACTACGCTCACGACGTACTTTCTTTTCTGTTACTTCCACACCGCATCGGTCGCAGACAATGCCTTTGTAGCGAATACGTTTGTACTTACCGCAATGACATTCGTAGTCTTTCACCGGACCGAAGATACGTTCGCAGAACAAACCGTCACGTTCCGGTTTATAAGTACGATAGTTGATGGTTTCCGGTTTCAGAACCTCACCATAAGAATTTTCCAGAATCTCTTCGGGTGATGCCAGACCGATCGTAATCTTTGAGAAATTACTTTTTATCTTAGTATCTTTTCTAAAAGCCATACTTTTTATTTTATGATAATGAAGAATTTAATCATGAAGAATGGAAGTTATCTTTTCCATTCTTCATTTGAAAAAGTTATTCCAGCGTAATGCTCAAGCACAAACCTCTAAGTTCATGCAACAATACGTTGAGAGATTCAGGAATACCCGGAGTCGGCATAGGTTCACCTTTCACAATTGCTTCGTATGCCTTAGAACGTCCTACTACATCATCAGACTTGATAGTCAAGATTTCCTGAAGTACATGAGCAGCACCGAATGCTTCGATTGCCCAAACCTCCATTTCTCCGAAACGCTGACCACCGAACTGAGCCTTACCACCAAGTGGCTGTTGAGTAATCAATGAGTACGGACCGATTGAACGGGCATGCATTTTGTCTTCAACCATGTGACCCAGTTTCAACATGTAAGTCACACCGACTGTAGCCGGCTGGTCAAACTGATCACCTGTACCACCATCATACAAGTAAGTCTTACAATAACGTGGCAGACCAGCTTTGTCAGTCCATTCATCCAAGTCATCCAAAGTAGCACCATCGAAAATCGGAGTCGCAAACTTCACACCCAATTCTTTTCCGGCACGTCCCAGTACAGCTTCGAAAATCTGACCGATGTTCATACGAGAAGGCACACCCAACGGGTTCAATACGATATCAACCGGTGTACCGTCAGCCAAGAACGGCATATCTTCCTGACGAACCACACGTGAAACGATACCCTTGTTACCGTGACGACCGGCCATCTTATCACCCACACCAATCTTACGTTTCTTAGCAATGTAAACCTTCGCCATCTGAATAATACCTGAAGGCAACTCATCACCGATTGTCAACGCAAACTTCTTACGTTTCAATTCAGCATCCAATTCCTTGTACTTCTTCAGATAGTTTACGATAAGATCACGAATCATGTCATTCTTATGAGCATCAGCAGTCCACTTGCTCAACTGAATTACGGTATAATCCAATGATTCCAAATCGTATTTAGTAAACTTAGCTCCCTTGGCAATCACTTCAGTTCCCAGATAATCCTTCACACCCTGAGAAACCTTATCAGCTGTCAATACCAGCAACTTGTCAATCAAGATTGCTTTCAGAGCTGCAGCTTTTTCTTCAAATTCTTCATTCAGTTTCGGCAGAATAGCCTTATCTGCATTTTTCTCGCTACGAGTCTTGATTACACGAGAATATAATTTCTTATCAATAACCACACCGCGCAATGATGGAGAAGCTTTCAATGAAGCATCCTTCACATCTCCCAGCCTTGTCACCAAAAATAGCACGCAACAGTTTTTCTTCTGGAGAAGGATCAGATTCTCCCTTCGGAGTAATCTTACCAATCAGGATATCACCCGGTTCAATACGTGCACCAATACGTACGATACCATTTTCATCCAAATCTTTGGTTGCTTCTTCGCTCACATTCGGAATATCAGAAGTCAATTCCTCCATACCGCGTTTAGTTTCGCGTACTTCCAGAATATATTCATCTACGTGAACAGATGTCAGAATATCTTCACGAACCACACGCTCGTTCAATACAATAGCATCCTCGTAGTTATAACCCTTCCAAGGCATGTAAGCTACCAGCAGGTTTTTACCCAGTGCCAGCTCTCCATTTGCAGTAGAATAACCTTCAGTCAGGATATCTCCCTTCTTCACGCGCTGTCCCTTATTACAAATCGGACGCAAGTCGATGGTCATGCTCTGGTTTGTCTTACGGAACTTCGGAATACGATATTCCTTCAATGCCGGTTCGAAGCTTACAAACTCTTCATCTTCTGTACGGTCGTACAAAATACGAATTGTAGTAGCATCCACAAAGTCAATCACACCATCACCTTCTGCAGCAATCTGTGTACGTGAATCTTCACACAATTGTTTTTCAATACCTGTACCTACAATCGGAGCTTCAGTCTTCAACAAAGGAACTGCCTGGCGCATCATGTTAGATCCCATCAACGCACGGTTCGCATCGTCATGTTCAAGGAACGGAATCAATGAAGCCGCAATAGATGCAATCTGCTGAGGAGCGACGTCCATCAATTCTACCTGGTCCGGAGTAACTACCGGATAATCCGCATCACGACGTGCTTTTACCTTTTCACGAATAAATGTACCGTCATCATTCAGCGGAGCATTACCCTGAGCGATAATCTTGTCTTCTTCTTCTTCTGCAGAAAGGTATTCAATACCTTCATTTGACAAGTCTACTACTCCGTCCTTTACTTTACGGTAAGGAGTAACGATAAAGCCCAGTTCATTAATCTTTGCGTAAACACACAAAGAAGAAATCAAACCGATGTTCGGACCTTCAGGAGTTTCAATCGGACACAAACGACCATAGTGAGTATAGTGTACGTCTCGAACCTCGAAACCAGCACGGTCACGTGACAAACCACCAGGTCCCAAAGCTGACAAACGACGCTTATGCGTAATTTCAGCCAACGGGTTAGTCTGGTCCATGAACTGTGACAAAGCATTCGTTCCAAAGAATGAGTTGATTACAGACGAAATAGTTTTCGCGTTAATCAAATCAATCGGAGTAAATACTTCGTTGTCGCGTACGTTCATACGTTCACGGATTGTACGTGACATACGAGCCAGACCAATTGCAAACTGATTAGACAACTGTTCACCCACTGTACGTACACGACGGTTACTCAAGTGGTCAATATCATCCACATCAGCCTTTGAGTTAATCAACTCAATGAGATATTTAATAATCTCGATAATATCTTGTTTCGTCAATACTCTGACATCCATAGGAGTATCCAGGTTCAACTTCTTGTTGATACGATAACGTCCTACATCACCCAAGTCATAACGTTTTTCTGAGAAGAACAAGTTGTTGATAACTTCGCGTGCACTTGCATCATCAGCAGGGTCTGCATTACGCAGCTGGCGATAGATATACAATACAGCTTCCTTTTCAGAGTTACTTGGGTCTTTCTGTAAAGTATTGAAGATAATAGAATAGTCAGAGGCATTTGCTTCTTCGTTGTGAACGAGGATATTCTGTACACCAGACTCGATAATCAAGTCGATATGTTCAGGTTCAATGACAGTTTCACGGTCAATTACTACCTCGTTACGTTCGATAGAAACAACTTCACCAGTATCTTCATCCACAAAATCTTCTGTCCATGTTTTCAATACACGAGCAGCCAATTTGCGTCCAATAATCTTTTTCAGGTTAGTTTTGTTAACCTTTACATCCTCAGCCAGATTGAAAATTTCAAGAATATCCTTATCATTTTCAAATCCTACAGCTCTCAACAAAGTTGTTACCGGAAGCTTCTTCTTACGGTCGATGTACGCATACATCACATTGTTGATATCCGTAGCGAACTCAATCCAAGATCCTTTAAACGGGATAATACGAGCCGAATACAATTTGGTACCATTGGCATGGATGCTCTGACCAAAGAATACACCCGGAGAACGGTGCAGCTGAGAAACAACTACACGTTCAGCACCATTAATTACAAAGGTGCCTTTCGGAGTCATATAAGGAATTGGTCCCAGATACACATCCTGAATCACTGTATCAAAATCTTCGTGATCGGGGTCGGTACAATAAAGCTTCAATTTAGCTTTCAAAGGTACACTATATGTCAAGCCACGTTCCAAACAATCATCAATTGTATAGTGAGGCGGATCAATATAGTAGTCAAGGAACTCGAGCACGAAGTTATTGCGTGTATCAGCTATAGGGAAGTTTTCCGCAAAAACCTTATACAAGCCATCATTCTTTCGTTTTTCGGGTGGGGTATCTAATTGCAAGAAGTCCTGAAATGACTTCAACTGTACTTCCAGGAAATCCGGATACTGCATCGGATTCTTAATAGAAGCAAAATTAATTCGTTGATTTTGAGTTTCTGAAGACATCTGTATGGAGTTTAAAATGTAAAAACTAGGATAATAACAGTCGGTCACTCTCACAGTTCCGACAGATGAAACCTAGTGAACTTAATATAGACGCAAAAAGGTTAAGAATCCTCTTTACAGAGGACTCTTAACCGAACTACCTGATTTACAGGATAATCTTATTTAAGTTCAACTTCAGCTCCAGCTTCTTCCAAAGTTTTCTTCAAAGATTCAGCTTCGTCTTTAGCCAAACCTTCTTTTACTGTGCTAGGAGCACCGTCAACCAAGTCTTTTGCTTCTTTCAAGCCAAGACCACAAGCTTCTTTAACGGCCTTAACAACCTGCAATTTAGCAGCACCTGCGCTCTTCAAAACTACATCGAATGAAGTTTTTTCTTCAGCAGCAGCTGCACCAGCAGCAGCAGGACCAGCAGCAACAGCTACAGCTGCAGCAGCAGGTTCAATACCGTATTCTTCTTTAAGGATAGTTGCAAGTTCATTAACTTCTTTTACTGTCAAGTTAACTAATTGTTCTGCAAAAGCTTTCAAATCTGCCATTTTTTGTATGATTTTAATTGTTTGTTACTAATTGATTATAAAATTGATTATTCGGCACGTTCGCCCAGAGTCTTAAGAACTCCATGAATGGTGTTACCACCTGATTGAAGAGCAGAAATAACATTTTTCGCCGGTGATTGCAGCAATGCAATAATATCAGCAATAACTTCATTCTTACTCTTAATGTTGCAAAGAGCATCCAGTTGATTAGCACCTACATAGAAACCTTCTTCAGCATAAGCTGCTTTCAATGCAGGAATTTCCTCTTTGTATTCTTTCAACAACTTTGCAGGAGCGTTAGCTACTTCGCTAAACATTACTGAAGTTGTACCTTTTAAAGAATCGAACAACGGAGAGAAATCAACACCTTCCATGCTCATCAGAGCTTTGTGAAGCAAAGAATTCTTCACAACAACCAGCTTAATACCTGCTTTGAAACAATTTTTCTTCTCAGTTCACTTGTCTTAGCTGCATCCATAGCAGTTGTGTCAACCAAATAGAAATGTCCGTATTGCTTAACGGTTTCAGCCAACTGACCAATAATAACGCCTTTATCTTCCTTTCTCATGATTCCTCCTTAATTATTAGATTTCGTCTACTGATTTAGGGTCAATCTTAATACCCTTACTCATAGTACTTGAAAGATAAATACTCTTGATATAAGTACCTTTAGCTGTGGTCGGTTTCAGCTTAATGATAGTAGCGATAAATTCTTTCGCATTTTCACGGATCTGCTCAGCAGAGAAAGAAACCTTACCGATTGAAGTATGAACGATACCGCTCTTATCAACCTTAAAGTCAATCTTACCTTGCTTAACTTCCTTAACAGCCTTAGCTACATCCATAGTTACAGTACCGCTTTTCGGGTTCGGCATCAATCCACGAGGACCAAGCACACGACCCAGCGCACCAATCTTACCCATGATAGACGGCATAGTGATAATCACATCAATATCAGTCCATCCACCTTTGATCTTTTCAATATATTCATCAAGACCAACATAGTCAGCTCCAGCTTCTTTTGCAGCAGCTTCAGCATCCGGTGTACACAGAACAAGCACACGTACCTGTTTTCCAGTTCCATGAGGAAGAGAAACAACGCCTCTTACCATCTGGTTAGCCTTACGAGGGTCTACACCTAAACGTACGTCAATATCTAATGAAGCATCAAACTTTGTAAAAGTAATTTCCTTTACCAATTCAGAAGCTTCCTTCAGTGAGTATGCTTTCCCTGCTTCAATCTTTTCTGCAGCCAACTTTTGATTTTTTGTCAGTTTACCCATTATCAATTGAAGTTAATTAGTTATTACCCGGGAAGTCACCTTTTACAGCGATACCCATACTTCTAGCTGTTCCTGCTACCATTGACATAGCAGATTCGATAGTAAAGCAGTTCAAGTCAACCATCTTATCCTGAGCAATTGCACGAATCTGATCCCAAGTCAGTTCAGCGACTTTCTTACGGTTAGGTTCTGCAGATCCACTCTTGATTTTGGCAGCCTCAAGCAACTGAATAGCTACAGGAGGAGTTTTGATTAACGAATCAAAAGACTTGTCTGTGTAGTAGGTAATGATTACAGGTAATACTTTACCTGCCTTGTCCTGGGTTCTGGCGTTGAATTGCTTGCAAAATTCCATGATATTGATACCCTTAGAACCCAGAGCAGGTCCAACGGGAGGTGATGGATTTGCAGCGCCTCCTTTAATCTGTAATTTGATTAGTCCAGCAACTTCTTTAGCCATTTTCTTTTGTAATTTTTTATATAAGTATTTAACGAATAGAACAATTGCACGTAACAAAATGCATTATTCCTTTTCCACATCCGTAAAGCCTAATTCCAACGGAGTTTTCCGTCCGAATATTTTGACCATTACTTTCAGCTTACGTTTTTCCGCATTTACTTCTTCAATGAGACCACTGAATCCGCTGAACGGGCCAACGCTTACTTTCACTGTTTCTCCTACGGTATAAGGGATATTCAAATCCTCTCCGCTTTCCTGAAGTTCATCTACCGTACCCAGAATACGATTCACTTCCGATTGTCTCAGAGGAACCGGGTGATCCAGTCCTCCTAAGAAGCCAATAACGTTAGGAGTATTTCTCAAATGATGAGCAACCTCTCCAACCAAAGCGGCTTCTACCAAAACGTAACCAGGAAGATAAGTTCTCTCTTTTACGATTTTCTTACCGTTACGAACCTGATACGTCTTTTCGGTAGGAATCAACACCTGAGACACGTAGTCGCTAAGGTTACCATGCTTGATGTCTGCATCAAGATATTCTTTCACCTTGTTTTCCTTTCCACTCACGGCACGTAATACGTACCATTTTTTTCAATCTCAGACATGTTTTCTTACTGTTTATTAGTGCGGATAGATAACATCTTCCATGATAAACTGGAAGGCAGAATCCATTAGAAAAACAACGAGTGCAATGAGGAGGGAAGCAGTAAAACAACCACTGCACTACTAGAAAGTTCTGAACGAGTAGGCCATGATACTTTATGGACTAGTTCGTCATAAGATTCCTTACAATAATTTGTTATCTTTGTAAACATATTCTTTTAATTTTAGCACGGGAAGAGAGGCTCGAACTCCCGACACTCGGTTTTGGAGACCGATGCTCTACCAACTGAGCTATTCCCGTAAAAAATAGTTCCCGAATTCCTCCGGGAACTATCAGTCTATCTAATTATAAGATAATTATTAGTCA
>ENA-OPZY01000035-OPZY01000035.1-human-gut-metagenome-genome-assembly--contig:-NODE-35-length-11926-cov-1.134672_pt1 | contig 11926 bp, 13 predicted proteins | sample MGYA00242488_ERZ504513 | MGnify/ENA primary metagenome ERZ504513 (study PRJEB26092, sample SAMD00036247) | human gut metagenome | host: Homo sapiens | study: EMG produced TPA metagenomics assembly of...
GGCTTGTCAAGTGAAGATGTAAAAACAGTTAATTTATATGCAACCCGATAATTAAAGTCACGTAGCTTATTGAATATAATAGGCTACGTGACTTACATCATAATATTACTATTGATATTTCATCTTTGTTTAATCCGTACAGACTAAAGACTTCTTGTTCAATTTTATCTGCTACTATTTTTTTCTCCTTTTCATCTTTTAACACCAATAAATTCTTAATCATTGTCCTAATAGCTGAATCTGTTTCTATGGATACATTGGGAATTGGCATGGGTTTTAAATATGCAGGTTTATATCTATAGTAACCATTTGCAAGAACTGTACCTGTGTTTTTTAGGAACCACCAACATAAACGAGAATTCATTATCGCTAATAATGTCTCATAACTTATACTGATGTCCTCTTTCTTAATATATCCGTAAATGGTGGTTGTACTATAATATTGACCGTTTGAATCAAACATAAAAATTCCCTCCAAAAAGATATTTCTGGAGCTAGCAATTTGGGTATTCCTCCATAGTTTATACCTTGCCCTCTACCAAACATAAACCATTTGTCATTATTAAACCTCCATTACAATATTACAATTTCCATTTAAATATGAATATAGTAAATTTCTACTAATGCCAAGTTGTTTTGCAATGTCTGTTTTGCACATACCTTCTTTTAGCATGTTATTGATTATTGATTCTTTTCCGCTAAGTTTATATTTTTTATTTTTGCTTCCTTTTGGACGACCAAGAACAACACCCTCTGCTTTCTTTCTTGCCAACGCTTCTTTTGTACGTTGGCTTATGAGATTACGTTCTATCTCTGCTGACAGACCAAACGCAAATGCTAACACTTTGCTCTGAATATCATCGCCTAAACGGTAGTTGTCCTTGATAGTCCATACGCGGCACTCCTTTGTCATACAGATATTAAGTATCTCCATTATCATAAAGAGGTTGCGTCCCAATCGTGAAAGTTCAGCACAAATGATTAGATCATCTCCCTGTACCTTGTTAAGTAATTTGCCTAACTGACGCTTGTCGTATGCCTTAGTACCACTGATGGTTTCCTCAATCCAACCATCAATCTTAATTTTTTCTCGCTCGCAGAAATTGTTTATTTCAAAGCGTTGGTTCTCTACTGTCTGCTTATCGCTGCTTACTCGAATGTATCCGTAAATCATTGTTGTTATTTATTTAGTTATATAATTTAAAAATTGTCTCATTGAATAAAGCGGATATTCAGCTAATGAAGTTAGCCCCTGTTATTATAGTAAGGTGCGAGATTTCTTCCTGTTAATTTGTGATTTAACTTGCTGGTAATTTGCAGACAAACATAAAAGCCATCAAAAATTTTCCAATAATGGGACGGAAATGCCGCCCCATTTATACTACATTGCACGTGATTTTCATGTAGCACAATATACGACCAGTCCTAATCCCAATGTATAAACGAGCAAGAATATCACCAAGACCTTCATCCAAAAGTCCGAGTACCATACACCCTCATTCCGTCTGAGGATTTTGCGCATATTGGATTCATGCTCGGTGATAAGTTTCGTTTGTTCGACTTGATGATTTTTCAACACTGAAGTCCAACTTTCTATAGAATGGTCTATGAGTTGCCTAAGTTCGGCAAGCTGTTCAGGAGTGATGGTCGCCTTGAAGTTTGTGTTTCGTTCTGCTTTCACGATGGCATTACAGATGCCATTGACAATATTATCGCAACTGCCAGCTGCCGCTTTGAGCGCACCCTCAATGCGGCATTCGGCAGCAATTGCCTTCTCCAAATCCTCATTGAACTTTATCAGCGTTTCCTTTGCCTCTCTTATTTCTATGAGAAGTTTATCAATTTCTTGTTTTTCTGACTCAACTTGTTGGTTCATTTCGACGTTCTCCAACATGTCATTGACATTTATAGGCGAAATACCCCTTGATCTTCCTATGCCCATTTCCTTATATTGATAGTAAGTGAATTATCTGTGAAGTCTTCTCCTGCGCTTGCACATTTGATTTGCCATTCTTGCGCAACGGCGTGCCCATTCAAGTTCATCTTCATCTTTATCTCGTCCCCAGCCTCCTGTGTCAGAACCGCCACCGCCACTTGAAGCAACTATGCTTGTGGCTGCATCCAAATACCCAGCAAAGAGTAATAGAGCCGTGTGTTGTATCTCTTCAATCTTAGCCAACGGCTGAGCTTCCTCCAAAGAACACTCCTGTCTGATGATATTGTCAGTGGCTTCGGATATATCCACATGGTAGCTGTGATATTCGTCTGTTGCTATATCATAGTGCTTTAAAACAGGCTGTGGAGCCATCTTGGGTTGTATAACAAAATCAGTGTTGGCTGTCCGTGTTTGTTGGGGAATAGAATTTGTCGACTCAGACTTCCGTTCCTGAAGATGCAGTTTTGCCCAAGTAGTCTCTTATTTTGAAGGGGTCAGATTTCTCCCGATACCCAACACAGATGATTTATAATTTGAGTTACCCCGTTTGACTGAATAACCATAAACTTTTCCTTTATCATTTTCTTGTATGTGTACTTTGTAACCCCGTTTTGTCAGTTCCATTTCATATTGTCGCCAACTGAACTTATCCATTGCACGAAGTATCTCCATACAACAATTTGTAATCTCCTGCCTGTGCCGTATTCCGATTTCTTCGGACTGCACCCATCCTCGTTTTTCGTTGATGATATTCGCAGCTATGACTGCCCTTTCGCCAATCTTATGACTATCATTGATTTTCCCGTCCATGTCTACACGGTTGGCATCAATGTGCAGGTGGAGAATGCCACTTTTGGAATCACGATGCAGGGCGACTATGTATTGCGAGCCTTTGAGGTTGACCTGCTTTGAAGAAGTCCGTTTGGTCTTGCCGGAGAGATCAATGGCATCAAACACGCGGATGAACTCATCTGCCAAACGTACCCAATCGTCCATAGACCACCCACGGCTTTCTTCTTCGGCTGGGGATAGTTCAATTCTTATCACGTTTCTGCCAAGAGGTCTGCCCTTGTTGATTTTCTCGGCAAACATCTTCTGCACGAGCATCATCCGACCGTACATTGCTTCTGGTGAGATATCATCAGGCAACAGATTGGCTTTGACTATATCCGCTCTGTCTTTATTGACGGAATACCTTATGGCATTTGCGCCATGCGGTATGGTACTGGCTTTTGCTATCATAATGGGTAAGGAAATTTATTCGGTAAGATAATTCTCTATCTGGCTCCAGCGGTTGATTAGTTGCGTAGCAGCTCTCATCCATTGTTCCACAAACCGGGTATCGCTGAAATACATTGCACGTTTATCCGCTTGAATGGACTTTACTGCTGCCGCAATACGGATAAGGTCGCCCCTTGCATCCGTCAGGCTGCATAAGGCTTCTACCTCACGCTCAGACAGCCGTTGCCGTGGGTGCTGCCCTAAAGTAGTGCGGCGCACATAGTTGCTCATGGACAAACCGCAGGTCTTGGCAAGTTCTGCCGCCTTTGCATATTCCTGTTCCGTAACTCTGGCTTCAAGCCGCAGGGTGCGTCTGATAACTTTCTTGTCGTTTTCATCATCAACTTCGTTGTCGGTATTCTTTTTCTTCTTCATGTTTTGTTATGTTATGGGTGAGACATCAATCTAAAAAGGGACAGCACGGTGGGAGCTTGCGACTGCCGGAATACGCCTATGTAGTACGGATGAGCGTTGCGAATTTGTGCGACATAGGAACTTCTTGCAAGACCACACACAAAAACATCGGCATCACCGCCATATCCAATATGACTAAATCTGACTATCTGCCGAAATATCCTCATTAAATTCTTCCCCTGCCGTAGGCTGTGGAGGAGCCGAATTGGTAGGAACAGAAGAAAATGGAGATAGCAGTTCGCCTTCATCTGATATAACAGGCATTTTGCCTACGAAGGAAAAACTGCATCAGAAACGTAGGTTTCATTCATTACTTCTGTCTGCCTACATTCATTCGAGTTAGGTAGGTTTTCCTCCATACGGCTATCCGAATCCTCCTGCGGAGTCATTGATAAAACGGGCACCATATCATCGGATAATGCGTAAGCTCCTCTCCTTCCTCTTGCCGGTCTTTTATTCGGACATAGAAAGGATTGTCTATACGATTGCCATTTTCCATCCATGCCGATATACATTTCAGGGTGTGAACGCTTGTTCGGTTGCTCTGCGTGGATGCGACAATTCCCAACTGGTTCATCTTGTCAAGTACGCGGGATATGGTCTTTTTGTCATAGCCTAACTTGCAGGACAAATCCACTTCCGAAAGGATGGCTTGCCCCACTTGTAAGGTTGTGGAAAATCCTTTTATGGCATAATCGTTTTCTTCCAACACAGCCGCTTCAATAAGTCGGTGCAATATCTTCATGCGGTCAATACCGTATTTGCTTCCTGCCAGATATGCAAGCCTGTTCTGACGAAAAGCACTATACAATAATTCAAGTCTGTTTTCATCGTCTGTCTATTTTGAAGATGTTTTACAATTGGTGCAGCCAAAAGAGAAAGTCAGCGGTGCATACCGCAACCTTTTTCCGGCATATAATACTCCTTGTCGTATGCTATGTGGTCAAGCACGTTTTGCAGCCTGTCCAGCTGTTGGCTATCCAATACACGGATGGCAGCAATGGTAATGTTTTGTGAAGCGATACGGCGGTGTTCACAGTTCCGTTCCGACATACTTCCGTTCCCGTCGGCATGAACACTTCGCAGGTAATCGTTTACCGCCTTAGTCTGTTCTTTACTTGGAAAGGTGGAAGGGTAACGGTCTTGAACATACGTAACCATGTGGCTGACCGCATTTGCCAGCAAAGGGTCACATTCTTGTAGCTGTTTGATAAGTTCTTTTTTCTTCATATTGTTGGTTTATATTGTCCCGTGTCCCAAGCGTTTTTTATAACTTTCTATTTTGCTTACTTCCTGTTTTTATTCTTTTTTGAGGGCAAAAGGGACAAGGGGACATTAGTTTTTTCTTTTCCCTTATTTTGAAATTAGAATGGTAATTCCTGTTCACTTGGCAATGTCGCACATGACTCTTCACTTAGAGCGTCCACCCTCACCCATGGGTATTTTGTCCGTCCCGTCTTATCGCAGTAGGCTGGATGTAGCCCCTTGACCTTCTCCTGTTCACTTCGCTTCCAGTTCGGAATCATGGACATCAGGCGGTTGATGTATTGCGAAGTGTATTTGGACGAATTTCTTCTGACCAAATCATTGGGCAGTTCCTCTATAATTTGCCGGGCACAAACCATGTTGAGTGAGGTCATTGTGGAATTTGGCTCTGAGTATGCTCCTTTCTGATAAGCCAGTCGTGTCGGAATCATCCAGCTTGCATATTGAATGGGAACCTCACGTTCCAGATACATTTCTATGTCCTCCATGATTGGGTCAACAAGAATGTTGGAATGTTGCATCTGCACCTCGTTGGCCTCATTCTCCATATCCGGTGACAAGTAGAGTTTCATTCCTTGTCGATAATAGGCGTATGCCTCTGCCCAAAGCTGAGGAACGGAACACTGTAGTTTATCCAGCCAATCCGACACATGACCATTGCCTTTGACCGGGATAATCCACCATCGGCGGTTTCCATTGTCTCCTTGCAGGAAGTTTGCCTCATTGGTGGTAGCCGCAAAAACATTATGTCGCATGAACTCTACCACCTTATGCCCATAAGCCGGACGCATATAATCACTGCAACGGCTTAGAAAAGCCTTGGCTGCTTCCGCATCATTCGCACGTTTCAAGCCGTTCAACTCACTGATTTCAATAATCCAGCCATTGGTTATGGTTTCCACTTTCTCCTTGTCACCACTGGCAAAAGAGAATGAATCGTTGAACCATCTCCCACTGATGGCTTTGAAAAAGGTGCTTTTCCCGATACCTTGGGGACCGGGCAAGGTCAGTACGTTGTCAAACTTGCAACCAGGATTGAATACTCTGGTTACAGCCGCCACAAACCAAAGTTTTGTTTGTTCCCTGACAAGTGGGTTGTCCTCTGCTCCGAGATAATCTATAATGGTTGTGCCTATACGAGATTGCCCGTCCCATGCTTCTTGGGTGATAAATTCCTGCACAGGATTGAAACTCCGTTCAGAGGAAGTGGTCTTCAGCATTTCAAACACCTTGTTCTGTGTCAGGCGTATTCTGTATGTTCTTTCCAAGTAGTCTTGTATCTTTCCTGCCGACTCTTCATCAATTTGTTACCATTGACATTGCGGAACAAAGGGCAGAAACACACATCGTCCTGACAGAAGGTATCGTACCTTATCTGACTAAGATTCTCATCCAGTGTGAAAATAAGCCGGAGATTACTGATGGAACGAACCGGATTTCCGTAACTGTCTGTTGCCAGATTCTTTTTCCAATTCTCTTCCATACCGCTATTCTTTGATATGGATGCCACCTGCTTCCTTTGCCAAAGACAGTGCAAGGTCTGCATCCACTACGATTTTTCGTCCTATCTGTGTGATAGCCTTGTCTATGATACCGCTTTTCTTAATGCGGTTTGCCGTGGGTACACTGCATCCGAACACACGGGCGATTCCTTCTATGCCATAGTAGTTGCCTTTGGATGCCACTTGGGGAGTGGCCGCTTCTGTACTCTCCACACTTTTGGTGATGAGAAAGCAAAGCTCCTCACCCGTCATCATGGCGATGGGCTTTTGGAGTAGTTGGGTAAAATTGAGTTTTTCTTCCATACCTTTACTTGTTTGGTGATTAAATACTTTAAGCCTCGGCTCAACTCTGTGAAACCGATTTCGCAAGCAAAGGTAGTGTATGAAACTCTGTGTGTTGGTCGGTTTATTTATACCTTAATTTTACCGACCGAATTACAACAGATGTTTGCTGTAAAAAAACGGATAGCTGGATTTCCCAACTACCCGTTATTGGCAAAATAGTCCGTCCAACGGTCTATTATCCGTTTTGCTTTGGTGTAACTGCTTCCTCTTTGGGGTGAGTTCAAAGTAAGTTCCTTGATTTCCCCGTATCGCTTTTGCGGTATATCGTGCCCATAATGCCGTTGAGAGAACTGTTCTATGGCACGGTGGAATGTCATGTATCTTGTGGACGCTTTTATCTTGCCAGACTTTACCAATGATTGCAACAGATAGGCAAGACTTATGTCCTCTGTATTTTTCTTCAAGAAACAAACGGATACCCTGCTTGATACGTTCCTTGCCGCCCCAAAGAATATCATCCAATGATTGTATCACCTTTCTATTGCCTCGCCTGCCTTTTACTTTTCGTAAGGCAAACATCACCTCCTTCCAGATTTCCGGGGTACAGTCTTCTATAGTATCTTCCCAGTCTGCTTTGGTTTCTGCGCCCATCTCTATACTTCTATTGGCAAGCATGGTAACACATGATTTCGCCAAAAGTATATCGCCATGGTCAACCTCTTCACTGTTTAACAAACGGTTGAATAACTTGGTCATACGTAAAAGGCCGTGGTCAAATACCACGAAATAATACATACAATAAGCCAAATCCTTTTTCTTTTCCATTACACGGTCATACAGGTTAGCCATGAACCCACCAATGAATACTGCATGAGAGAGGAAAACAATTTGAGAGATATAGGTCAGAAACTGATAAACCATTTTCTTTTTCAACTTACTTAACAGAAAACAACCTTTGCTGTTTCTCATAAGCAAATCTAACTGTTCAGTCAAATAGGTTCTCATTTCCAATGGCAGATGGTTCCAAATTTCGATAGACGTTTCAGAATGAACCATCAACAGCCCGGACTTTGGAGAAGTAAGAAGTTCTACCATACCTGTTTTCACATTGATGCCTATCCACAAACGCTTGTTGGTTATACATCTGGCGATGGTCTCGGTATATTGGCCAGCCCATTGTTGGTTTGCAATGTCTGACACATCCTTGACGTTCACAAAATCAGAGAGCCAGTTATACATCATCAAGGCTTCGGGTGGAACGCAGTCACGCATCATCAGATACATATCCATTAAAACAGACATATTACCTTTAGCCACAGCATCCATGCGCTTACAAAAATCAGCATACACTTTCTTGTTATCCGATTTCCATGCACGGATAGCCATATCAGCCGCATCCTTCCTCTTGGAATAGGATTTTATCCTTTCTATGAAGTTTGTCATTGCATTACTAATAAAAGTTATTTGAATAGTTTAAGCAGTTCTTCTGTGGACATACTTGCCAACTTCGCCAATAACACATCCCTTTCAGAGGAATCCTCCAAGTTTAGTAGTTTTGAATTGTTCTGCATCTGTATATCAAGAGGATAATACTCAATATAGATTTGAGTGATAGCATGATCAGAAGTTGAATGCCCCATGCTTTCAGAGATATAATCCATATCCACTCCGGCATTATGCAGATTAGTAGCAAACGAGTGTCGGCACCATGTGCCGGACGGACAGATGGACTTATCCCAATTCAATGCCTCATGGCAAATCTTAATGACGCGGTCTTTCACGTTTGAGTTCTCTTGCATGGTGTATTTGCGGCGTAACTCTTCCGTTTCCGCTCCTTTTAATATATCGGGGAACACAAAACTATCCCGAGTCGGAGGTGCAGCTATCTCATCCAAGATATATCGTAAGGGAGGGATGATAGGGACTATTACCTCTGAACCGTCAGCACTCCGTCGGGATGTTTTCTTTCGATTGAAGCGGAAAGCCTTGCCATTTGTCTGATAATAATAACTATTATAGGTCAAGCGACCAGCATCAGCCATATTGAAACCGTTGCAAAGGTATTGGGCAAGAAATAATCCCAATGAATAATGCGCACGTTGCATATATTCTTCCGACCAATGTTCTGGGTATTTCTTTGAAACGAAAAGGTTGTATAGTTCCGTCATCTGATTCACGTTCAGGAAATTCTGTTTGCGCTTTGCACTCTTGGGAATGCTCACAAGCCCTTTCTCTTTTTTGTTGGAAAAAGGATAGGGCACATCTTTGAGGTAGCCTTCATGTACACACCTGTTCCATACGGCACGGCAACAACGCAAATAGATACCGGCCGTAGTGTCGCTGATTTTTCCGACAATCGCACCATTTTCGTCTTTTACCCCATTGTGCATACCATCCTTCCACTTCTGAAGTTCTGCCGCACAGATGCAGAAGCCTTTAATTGCATTTTCTCCAAGAATCTTTCTGAATGATTTGAGAGAACACTCATAACTCTCTGCCGTAGTGAAACGTGCTCCTTCATCTTCTGTACGCAATTCGTGAATGACTTGCTCCCATATACTAATAAAGGATTGTGATTGGGTTGTGTCCTCTTTGGATAGCACCACTTCTTCACCCATGATACATTGACGTACCATCTCAAATGTCAGGATGCCGCCTTTGTTCAGATTAATCAAGATTTCTTTGTACTTAGGGGCAATGGTATCTTTCCACTCCTTCTGAAATTTGTAGTTCTCGCTTTTACATTTCGTCGCATTGCAGATGTCCGAGAACTTTTTCTCAGTAAAAGAACTTCCAACTGTAAAGTAGAAGAACTTGCGGTCTATCGTGAAACGTAGGGATAAAGGGAACTCATACGCATTTTTCCTGCGGGTACGTGCATCCAACACGATAGAGACAGAACAGTTACGCTCTTTGAAAAGTGGCAATGACTTGGTTAATTTTTCCATTGCATTCATTGTTTATGTTCAACATAACCTCTGAATACAGCCGCTTTGCAATGTGAGGCGTACATATACAAAACGCTGCATATAACCACTGAGCCTCTATCCTTTGACGGATAAAAACATTGTCGTTATATGCAGCGGTGCAATCTCGTTGTCTTCTGTCGCTGACTGGTAACCGGGCTTCTGCTAATCGGTCTCAACCCCTGAAGCAACTCTCACGTATTGTTTGAAATAGAGTATCTTCCGACTAATACTCCCTCTACGCTTCGATTCATCGGAATGGGATGACCCTCCCACGATGGTTAGGCAAACTCACTTTTCCTTTTTGGGGAAAGAGCACCCGTTGATCATGGCTTGCCATAAATGCATTGCATTTGCAAAGTTATAACATTATTCTGTAAATCAATATATAAATGGAAGACATTTGAGTTTATTTGACTGTAAAGTGTCGTCACACTAACAAAACTTCGGGTAAAGATGCTACAGGATTGCATGGAGCATCATAGAAATTCTATGTGTAAAATACGGTCAACTCAAACAGTTTGTTTACGCATTGTTTACGCAAAAACGAGGGGAAATATAGAGAAGTATATATTGTTATTACCTCATTTGAATGGGCGATATAGAATCCCATGCTTTCCACATATTCTGCTATAAACAAAGAGCATGATTGACGTTATCGCCAATTATTTATAAAAAAGATGCTCTTTTTTGATATGTCTCTTCGTGATTCTCAAGGCTTATTTGTACTTTTACATCGAAAAGGATGTCTTTTATGGAAAAAGAAAGGATTAACAGGCTGAAGATTGTGCTTGCCGAAGAGCAAAAAAAGCAGTAAGTGCTGGCAGAGCAATTAGGAAAAGACAGGGCTACTGTCTCCAAATGGGTGACGAATACCATGCAGCCTGACGCAAGAAACCTCCTGCGTATAGCAGAGGCTTTGAACATTGATGCAGGTAGGCTGCTCAACCAAAAACATTTGAACAATGAAAGAAATAGATATTATCCAACAGATTAAACTTGGCGAGGTCAGTAAGGTGCAGTTCAAAGAGCGGATTCTTGACAACTATGATATTGGTTGCGAATTGGTGGCGTTCAGCAATGCACGTGGTGGTACACTGGTCGTTGGCGTGAAGGACAAAACTGGTAGTGTCAATCCTTTGTCGTATCAAGAAGTACAGGAAACCACTAATATACTTGGAAATATCGCATCAGAGAATGTTGTTCCTGCCATCCTTGTTGATGTAGAAACTATTTCTGTGGATGGCGGAAGCCTTGTTGTGGCTCATATTAAAGAAGGGGTGAATAAGCCTTACCATGACAATCGGGGGATTGTGTGGGTGAAGAACGGTGCCGACAAGCGCAAGGTGTTCGATAATGCCGAGCTTGCCGAGATGATGACCGACTGCGGCAGTTTCTCGCCTGATGAAGCAGGTGTTCGGGATGCTACGATTAAGGACTTGGACGAGAATACCATCAAAACCTTTTTAAGCAACAAGTTTGAAAAAGTATTGGTGAGAAAAGGTTTGGTGGGTGATGCATTCCGTGAAATCTCTTTAGATACAGTCTGTTCTGCTATCGCCAGTGGGCACGATGGGGAGAAGTTGCTGCGTAACCTACGTTTCATCCGACCCGATGGAAAAATCACAGTGGCCGCAATGTTATTGTTTGGGAAGTACACTCAGCGTTGGCTTCCAGTAATGACGGCAAAGTGTATCTGTTTTGTGGGTAATAGTCTTGGCGGTACACAATTTCGTGATAAAGTGAATGATGCCGACATTGAAGGCAATCTGTTTCATCAGTTCGAGACTATTATGGATTTCTTCACCCGGAACTTGCGTCATATACAAGTTGGGGATGAAATTCAAATTCGAAGGGAGTGTTGGGAGATACCCTACACCAGTCTTGTTGAGTTCACCGTAAATGCTTTGGTACATCGCTCGCTGAATGCGAAAGCCCCTATCCGCATCTTCATCTTTGATGATAGAGTGGAGATACACAGCCCGGGAACTCTCCCTAATGGGCTTTCCGTAGATGATATTGTTGTGGGAACTTCTATGCCACGCAATATGTTCCTTTTTACAAATGCCATTCACTTGCTTCCCTACACAGGAGCGGGTAGTGGTATGCTTCGTGCCTTGTCTGAGGATGTGAATGTCTCGTTCACCAATAATGACAGGACAAATGAGTTCGTGATTACTATAAATAGGCCAGTAGGTAACCAAGTTAACGAGAAAAGTAACCAAGCCAGCAATAAAAGTAACCAAGTTAATGGCAACTTAGACACTAAACTTGGA
>ENA-OPZY01000036-OPZY01000036.1-human-gut-metagenome-genome-assembly--contig:-NODE-36-length-11851-cov-0.871716_pt1 | contig 11851 bp, 13 predicted proteins | sample MGYA00242488_ERZ504513 | MGnify/ENA primary metagenome ERZ504513 (study PRJEB26092, sample SAMD00036247) | human gut metagenome | host: Homo sapiens | study: EMG produced TPA metagenomics assembly of...
TTTGTTCTTGCTGTTTACCTGTGCGGTGAAGGTGAATGTGTACGAAATACCTTGGGCAGCAGTTAGTCTGATTGTGGGCGGTTATATGCTGCTTCGTCAGTTTGTGCTGGTACCCTTTGTGCTACAGCCTTATGACCGTGAGCAGATCATCCTGGTCGCCAACCTAGCGGGAGCGGCTTTGTTGTTTGCTGCTGGTGGCAACAGCCTGCGCAAAAGCTCCAAAACGACGCCGGCTGCAGAAGCAGCTGGCACATCCGAACCAGTAAATGATGGAGGCATACAGATGGGAAAAATACAGTTTCAGAATGTAAACAAGGTGTATCCCAATGGGTTTCATGCCATCCATGATTTCAATCTGGATGTGGATGACGGCGAGTTTATCGTCTTTGTGGGACCATCCGGCTGTGGAAAATCCACCGTTCTGCGCATGCTGGCGGGCCTGGAGGAGATCACCTCCGGCAAGCTGCTGTTGGACGGCAAGGTGATCAACAACCGTCCTCCAGTGGAGCGGGATATTGCCATCGTATTTCAGGATTACGCGCTGTACGGCAATTTGTCGGTGTACGACAATGTGGGTATCAGCATGAAGGTGCAGCACCAGAAGGACACGGCCATCTATGACAAGGTCCAACAGGCGGCGGCAACGGTGGATATCCAGCAATATCTCAACCGGCTGCCGGGGCAGCTTTCTGGTGGACAGAAACAGCGGGTGGGCTCTGGCACGTTCCATCATTCGTCATCCCAAGGCATTCCTGATGGATGAGCCGCTGTCCAATCTGGATGCAAAACTGCGCAACAGCACCCGCATCGAGATCGTAAAGCTGCAGAGAAGCCTAAAGGTGACTACTATTTACGTCACACATGACCAGACCGAGGCCATGACCATGGCTGACCGTATGGTGGTGATGAAGGAAGGTGTGGTGCAGCAGGTGGGTACGCCCCGGGAAATTTACGGACTGCCGGTGAATATGTTTGTGGCGGGATTTATCGGCTCGCCCCAGATCAATTTTATCCGCGGCAAGTTGGAAGGGGAAACCTTCGTGTGCGGTGAAAATCGGTTGCGTCTCGCCCCTTGGGCAGCCCACAAGCTGGAGGCCTGGAGCTCCAAGGAAGTGATCCTGGGTTTACATCCCGAGGTGTTCAGCCTTGCAGAAGATGCCGGCGATGGTACTTTCAAGGCGGATTTTGTGGCTAAAGAATTTATGGGCAGCCATCTCATCATCCACGCGCAGATTCAGCAGCAGGATGTACAGTGCCGTATCGACGATACATCGGCCTGCTTTGGCGGCCGGCTGTATCTCAAGCCGGATATGTCCCGGGCGCATTTCTTCGATGCCGAAACGGGCGAAGCGATCTTACATATGGAAGCAGGTGACGACCATGCGTGAACTGAAAGAAAACATCCATATCCAGACAGTGGCCAAACTGCTCATTGCAGTGGCAGCGATTGCGCATCTGATTTTCACCTATGTGCACACCAGCGCTCTGCTGCTGCTGGAAAATCAGATATGCGGATTCATCATGTTTCTGTTTGTGCTGTTGGGGTTGGTTACTCTGTTTGAATCCACCCAAGTGCATGTGAGCCGTTCCTTTGCGGGATACGCTACTATCGCTCTGTGCGCGGCCACTGTGGGCATGGGGGCAGACTTGGTATCTATTTATCAAACAGCTATCCGTACCCAAAATTCGCTGGAACCAGCCATGGTATACAAGGCAGTATGGTTTAGCCTGGCACTTATGGCTATGTTCGCTCTGTCCGGTGTTCTGCTTTTGATCGACACATGCAGAAAGCATACGGAAAGGTAAGGAAAAATGGATAAAAAGCATACTCGTCGCAAAAAAATCTCAGACAATGCCAAAGCCACGCTGCTGCGCTGGTGGATTGTGGGCATGTGCTATTTTATGATTGGCTTCGGTACCCAGGCAGGGGGATACACCAGTCCCATCGACCTGATCTTTTTCCTGGGAGTGGGTATCGGCCTTGTTACCATTGTGGTGTACAATCCATCGCGTACAATGTATTTGACATCGTGCGGGGCGGTGAGATTGTAAACCACAGGTACCGCAACAAAAAGGGCTGGCAGCGGGCTTTGCAGACACTGGGCGACTTGGGATTGAGTATGCTGGTGGTGATTTTGGTATATCTCAGCTACCAAAATATCAACCTGTTTCTAGTCGGTTTGCTAGGGCTGTCCCCAGAAACGGTGGTGGTGGCTGGCGAACCCTTCGGATTTGCCACCCTATATACTCTGTTTTACAGTGCCATCACCGGCCTGACAGACAAACTGCGGGCAATCCGCACCGGTTCTGCTACGGTATGTAAGTAAAAAGAAGGTGAATCGATTGATATTTATCGGTGATTTGAAACCCTATTGCCTGCAGCTGGATACCAGTCGTGCTATGCAGTACAAGCGTCTGCTGGAACAGGCCGACCGATACAAGCAGATGGAGCTGCCTCTGGAACATCCTAAGGAGAGCACAACATATATGGGCATTGCAATTGCTAACCTGGCCCTGGCCTACCGACTCAGCGGCAGCGAACAGTATCTGCAGGATGCCAAGCGGTTTATGAACACGGTGCTGTCCTATGAAAAATGGGGAAATGCCCATCTGGTAAATGTAGATTTATCCGCGTCCTGGATATTGTTTGGCCTTTCTCTGGGGTACGACTGGTTGAAGCCCTATCTTTCCGAAGAGGAAAAGCAGCGGATCTTCTGTAAGATCCGTCACCATGCTAAGGTGATGTTCGACTATCGCCGTGATACCTACGGCAGCGGTTGGTCCACCAACTTTTACCAGAACCACAACTGGATCAACATGACGGGGCTGGCTGCCGCCGGCTATGCCATGCAGGGACAGGCTGAGGAAGCCGATACATATATAAAGGAAGCCAAAGAGGACTTTGCCCGGGTGTTTGACTTGATGGCAGAGGACGGTTCCAACTACGAGGGCGTCACCTATTGGCGCTACGGCGGCATGTGGCTGTTTGTCTATGCTCATCTGCTGAAGGTGCAGGAAGGAATCGATTATTTCCAATCCAGCCCCTACTTGAAAAACACCTTTTATTATCGACTGTACCAGTGCAACGGTGATTTTACCCGGCAGATGAACTACGGCGACTGCCACGACCGTTACAGCAGCCATCCGGTCTGTGTTTACTACAAGGTAGCGGCGGAATACCGCAACGGCCATGCCCAGAAGTTGGGAAATATGGTGGTGAAGGAATTCCTTGCTCAGGAAGCTGCCAACAGCAAGGTGAAGCCCGGAATTCTGCCCGAAGCGATTTTCGAGTTTTTGTGGTACGACCCCTCGGTGGAAGAACGGGAGTTTGACGATTTGCCCCTGGCTCGGTATTTTGAGGATTTGGGTATGCTGGCTCTGCGCAGCAGTTGGCAGCGGGACGCCCGGGTGTTTTCCATCAAGTGCGGCGCGCCGGGAGGCGCCAAGCAATGGAGGGAAGGCTGGAAGATCCTGCAAGACGAGGGGATCGATCTGTTTTCTTTGTCTCACCATCACCCCGACAATTTGTCCTATATTTTTGCCAGCGGCGGCGAATATTTCACCTGTGAGGACGGTTACAACCGCAATCTGATGCCGGATAACCACAATGTCCTGCTGGTGGATGGTAGATATACCGACGCCCAGGACGTCAACGACGTCTATATGACCAGTGTGGAGCAGCGGCAGAAGGAAGAGGGAAAAGACTTTTCCCCCGAAAGCTACGGCGGTTTTGTTTCCTGCGTTAAGGTAGAGGGAAACCTGGCCGTTTACCGGGGCGAGACAGCAGGGGTGTATCCCCGCCATATGCAGATGCAGGAGGTAAGCCGGGTGCTGGTGACCGACGGTTTGGGCTTCTGGCTGTTTGCGGATATTTTCAACAGCCAAAAAGAGCCATATCTATTCGGTCATTTGCAACACCGATCCGCTGCCCTGTCCCCAGGAAAAAGGATACCGGTATCCCATGGAGACAGGAGATATCCGATACCAGGTATTTTCCAGCGCACCGACAGAGACGCGGCAGTATGAACAGCAGGTGGTCAGTGTGATGACCACCCAGGAACAGGACAAGCTGTGCCGCACCTGCATCCATACCCTGTCTACCGATTCCCAGACCCCCCAGACCAGCCAAGTATTCTTTGAGTGTTTTACTTTTGCCGGCAGCGAGGCCAAGGTTTGCTGCCAGCAGGGAATGCTTCACCTGGAATGGAACGGCAACGTATACAAGCTGACGGTGGGGGAATACGATGCCGGCGTTGGCCGCAGTCCGGTGCGTCTGCGGGTGACCAGGGATGGAGCAGAAACGGCGGAGTATTCGCTGTAAACGCTGTGCAGAGAAAGAGGAACCAACTATGAACTATGTAAACGACCGGTTCTGTGAACTGGTACAACTGCCCCGCAACCGTCAGGCGATTCTGGCGATGAAGAAGGACGTAGATGACTTTCTGCCCTCCTTCTGCGATTCGCCCGCCAAGCTGAGCCGATGGGGGCACCACTATTTTTGTGATGACGATGGCGGCAGGCTGATTTTTGATTTGAATTCGCCCCACAGCCACCGGTGTGAGATCTGCGGAAAGGTATATTCCAACGATGTGCAGGATGGCGTGTGGGTCACCTTCTATCGCAACCGGGCTGTGGTTTTGGCTCTGGTTTCGGCTGCGGTATACAAGGCCACCGGTGAGACAAAATACCGGGACTACGCTTGCAGGTGATCGATTTTTACGCGGCTCATTACCATGAGTTCGTGCTGCACAACAAGGAAAACAAGATTTTTGACAGCTACGAAACCATGAAGTGGGGATGCGGAAAAATGATGCCTCAGGGCCTGAATGAGGCCATCGTAGCTATCCGCTTTATCCAGACCATTGAGATTTTGCGCCCTGAACTGGAGCAGGAATGGCTGGAAAATGTGCACCGCAAGCTTTTCCGGGAGATGTTCCGGCTGCTGGCTCCCCAGGCGGTGGAGATCCACAATATCAGCTGCTGGTCGCTGGCTGCCATCGGTGTGATGGGTCTTGCCATGAAGGATCAGGAGATGATCGATTACGCCTTCACCAGCCCCTTTAATATCCGGCGTCAGCTGGCCGAGGGTGTGACTGCCGACGGCTTCTGGTACGAAGGCTCCATCCACTACAACTTCTTTTTGTTGGAGGGCGTTTCTTATCTGTTCCTCTTCAGCAAGATTTACGGGTATGATTTTGGCCAGGAGAGCACAGCGATTTTTGAACGGATGTTTGAGAAAGCCTACGAATACGCCTTTGACAACCTGTATCTGCCCAATCCCAACGACGGTTGGCCCAATTTGAATCTGCGCACATTCAGCTATGTGTATCACACCGCCGCCCGGGCCTTTGGCGAAAAGAGCAAGGTGGGCAATCTGCTAAAAATCATTGAGAACGACCCCAATCCTCGCACCACTCTGCCCCTTTCGGAGCCTTATTACTGCTGCGGGACAGTGTGTCTGGAACAGCTGCTGTTCAACATCGATTTTGATTACAGCGATTACCGGCCGGTGGCCCATGTCTCCAATACATTCCCCACCTCCAACTTTGCCATGCTGCGCAACAACAACTGGAATGTGTTTGTGAAATATGGCCTCAACGGCAAATCTCATGCCCATCCGGATATTATGAACATCGAGGTGATGTATAAAGATCAGCGCATTTCTCGGGATCTTTCCAATGCGGGTTACCAGTCCCGGCTGTGCAACGAGTGGCATCGAAAGACCTTGTCTCATAATACCGTATGCTGGAACGGCCAGGATATCACTTCGGTGCATCCGGGCAAGTGCCTGCACTTTGATGCAGACAGCTTTTCGGGTTTGGCATTGGATGTCTACGAGGGTATTGATTACCAGCGCAACCTGCACATTACCGAGGATTCCCTGGTGGATGAATTCCTGGTCCAGGGTAAGCCAGGGGTATACGATTATGTATTCCATCTGGAACCCCAGCTTCAGCTGGAATGTGAGATGCCGTTGGAGGATGCCAGTCTGGGCTTTTCGGAAAATGGCTACCAGCATGTGGAGGAAACCAAAAAGGTGCTGGTTTTGGGGGATAAAGCAGTTCTCTGGGCTGTCTTTGGCGAACTGCGGATGAAGATAGAACTGCAGCTGGAAAATGGACAGGAGCTGTTCCTCCTTAAAACCAAGGATAATCCTGTCAACCAGACTCGCCGTAGCATTCTTGTGCGGGCGAGGGGAGAAAAGGTACGTTACAGCATGCAGCTACTGTTTGAAATCAAACCATATGGGAGGCAATTAAGTATGAAAACAGCATTGATTACCGGAGCCACCGGCGGCATCGGCGGCAAAACGGCCGAGGTACTGGGCCAGGCCGGGTATGAGGTGATTGTCACCGGCATCGACGAGGCAGGCCGGGACACGGTGATGAGCAATCTGGAAAGCAAGGGCATCAAGGCACATTTTTATAAATGCGACGCCACCAGCGAGGAGCAGGTGAACGAGACCTTTGCCAAGATCGCCGAGAAGTTTGATCATCTGGATCTGTTAGTGAACAACGTGGGCGGCCTGGGCGGCCGGCAGCGGGTTTCCGAGATGGAGACTGGCTTTATGCGCAAAGTAATGGCGCTGAATTTCGACAGCCTGTTTTTCAACACTCGTGCAGCGCTGCCGCTGCTGAAAAAAGGCACCAACCCCTCCATCATCAACTTCAGCACCATTGCAGTGACCAACGGAGGCGGTATCGGAGCTTCCATCTATGCGGCCTCCAAGGGAGCGGTGCAGAGCTATTCCCGTGCCCTGGCCAAGGACTTGGCCGAGTTCGGCATCCGGGTGAACATGGTTTCCCCCGGCACCATCGATACTCCCTTCCACGCTGCCACCGACCGCAAGCTGGTGGAGAGCTGGAAAGACAGCATCCTGATGAAGCGCCTGGGCGAGCCCGGGAGGTGGCCGACGTCATCGAGTTCCTGGCTTCGGACAAGGCATCCTTCCTCACCGGCGAAGTGATCCAGATCAACGGCGGACAGGCCTTTATCTAGAAAAGTATAACAAAGGAGGAGTGTTGGTGAACCTGTATACGAAAATGAAAAAGGCCGCGGGTGCGGTACTGGCCGTGGCCATGGGAATGACCTGCATTCCCACGCCCCTGGCGGTGTATGCCCAGGAGCCGGAGGAGTACACGGTTATTTTGGATGAGAATTTTGAATCCGAACTGAGCGCCGGGGTCAAGCTGAGCGGTGGGGTTTCCGTGGTCGAGATGGATGGAACCACGTGTTGGAATTCAATGATACCAGCGACAGCGAAACCAGTAAGGCAAACATTGAAATCGGTAAACAGGCCGGGGAGATTGTGGTGGAGTACAAGCTGTATGTGGTTTCCGATGAGGGAAAGTCCACCATTGCCCTGACGGCGGGTTCCAAGGAGGAAAGCGGCAGCAGCAGCGCAGGGGAGTTTTGCGGTTTAAAACCACCGGCAGCGATTCCCGCACCTACGAGTTCCGGGGAGGGGATTCCCAAAAAACTCCCTCTGTCAAAAAAATGGAGCTTATCTGTGTGGAAAATGGATCGAACTGAAATCGGTGATCGACACCGCAACAAAGACCTTTGACGTATATGCCGACGGGGAGTTGTTGGGAGAGAATATTGCCATGAGTTGTAAAACAGAAAACATCGTCATGGAAAGTCTGGACAACATTTCCTTTTTGACCGGCAGCATGGATAAGACCCACGCATACATCGACGATGTGCGGGTGAGCCTGAAAACAACGGACAGCGGAGAAGGAGACGGCGACGGTGAAGACGAAAAAACGCCGGGCGAGCTGGGCTGCATTGATTTCGTGGCCGGTGGCTGGAAATTGCAGCTGCCGGTAGAAAGCGATACCAAGCCCGGCTCGGTGCTGGAAAAATCGCCACAGGAACTGGCGGACGGCTACACCAGTGAGTTTTTCTTTGCGGCTACTGACGAAAACGGACAAGACGCCGTGGTGTTCCACTGCCCGGTACAGGGATTCAAAACCGGAAACACCACTTATGCCCGTTCCGAGATGCGGGAAATGCTGGACCCTAAGGACAAAACGGTGAACTGGACCTAGCAGGGCACCCATACCCTTGTGGCCGAGCAGAAGGTCACCCATGTACCGGCCAACGGCAAGGTGATCACCTCCCAGATCCACGGCATCGAGCAGAACGGTGACAACGCCAATCCTCTGGTGAAGGTGCTGTATGCCTACGATAAGGCCAAGGGAACCGGCAGTGTGATTGTGTATCTGAAAAACACCACCGAAAAAACCTCCGCCGATTTTGCTTATGCCTATCCCGAGGTGGCACTGGGCGAAAAAATACCGCACCGAGATCCAAGTGGTGGATGGTACTGCCTATGTTACCATCGATACCGATGACAACGAACCTATGACTGTTTCCCACAATTTTGTGGCGGCGGACCCCCTTTGGAAGGATACCTGGTACTATTTCAAGTTGGGCAACTACATCCAGGATTCGGTAGATTCCAGTGAGGAAGCCTATTCCGATGTGTGGGTGTACAGCTCCGGTATTTCCCACAGCGAAACTGTGGAAAAGACCCCGGTGGAAAGCATCCGCATCGACAGCAGTGAAATTCAGCTGCAGCCGGGAGAGCGCACCAGCCTGAGCGTTACGGTGAAGCCCATCAAAGCCTACAACAAAGCGGTGACCTGGGATGTGCTGGAAGGCGCGGATGTTGTGGCCGTGGACGCCAAAGGTTATGTCACGGCCCTGAAGGAAGGTACCGCTGTGGTGCGGGCAACCAGTGTGGACAATTCCATCGCCACTTCTACCTGTCATGTCACGGTGCAGCAGGGGGAAGCCGTACAGGCGGAAAAACTGTACAGCTGTGATTTCGGCCGCGAAAGCGGGCTGGATTTGCATACAGCCTTCAACACTGAGTTTATGCAGGTGATTCCGGAATCGGCCGAGGGTACATCGGTGACCTTGGAGCAGGAATCCGAGGGGAACGTAATCCGGTTCCGGGACAATTCCAACAATGCCACCAGTAAAATTTCCTTTGTATTCCAGCCCCAGACCGACACCACCACGATATCTTTCCGGGTGCGGATCGATGCTTTGGGGGAACACAAGGCGGGAGATCTCACTTTTGGCTGTATGTATGCCGTGGCGGCCGGGTCGGACAGCTGGTATTCCAATACCACCGAGCTGTTCCGTGTCCGCAACGCCGCCAAGGGCGCCTTAGGCAATTTCTCCGATTTGACTTATGTCCTCACCAATGCCTATACCCCTATTTCTCTTAATGCGGACAAGGTGGTGGGCAACTACGGTGATTGGGTGGATGTGACCTACATCATCACCCCGAACAACGGCACCGCCAAGGCCAATACCACCGATGTGTACATGAACGGCTATCTGGTAGGCTCCGGCATTGCCAACCGCAACGCCATTGATTATGTGAACCGACTGGACATCCACAGCGGTACCGGCGATAAGATGGAGTTCAGCATCGACGATGTGAAGGTATACAAGGGCAGCAAGATCCCTGCAGAGGAAAATGTACCTACCCCCCAGAGCCTGCAGCTGCTCTATGTTCCTTCGGTCATGGGACTGCAGGATGCGGTGAAAGCCTATGTGCAGGTAGAGCCGGCAGGCAGCTATGACCAGGTTGGGTACCAAGTGGTATCCGGCAATGCCGTAATCGTGAGCCAGGATGGCTATATCACCGCCGTCCGGGAAGGTAAAGCGGTGGTTCGGGCTTACAGCCTGCGGGACGAGAAAGTGTTTGACGAAGCCGCCATCGAGGTGCGCGCCGAACAGGACATGGTCCGGCTGAGTCTATGCAGCTGAAGCAGACGGCCATGAACCTCAGTCGGGGTAAAACCGCCGCCATCGAAGCTGAGGTATTGCCCGAAACCGCTTCGGAAAAAGGGGTGCGGTACGCCATCGTTTCCGGCCCTGAAATTGTCACCCTGCACCACGATGGCACCGTGACCGGCAAAGCGGTGGGCACCGCCAAGATCAGTGTCACCAGCTGGATAACCCGGAACTGGTGCGCTATGTCACCGTTTCTGTCACCGCTGATTTTGAGCCCGGCCAGGTGATTTATCAGGATTCCTTTGATGGAAGTACACTGGACAGCAGCCATTGGTCGGTGTCCCTTGCCAAGGCCTATACCGCGGTGGATGTGAAGGACGGTGTAATGACGGTGGAGGACGGCAACGGTGCGGCGCAGCCCAAGGCGGTGCTCTCCTTTGATCCCGTGTCCGGTACATTTTCTATGCAGTTCCGCATTAAGGTGGAAAATGAGGCGGAAATCCAGGGCGGTGTTGCCGATACCAAGTACGAGAATCTCCGCATTGCTTTTGGAAACGGTACGATTACTTCCACCAGCAACGAAGCTTCTGCATCCGCTCCAATGGCACGAATTTCACCTACAATGTCAGCGGCAGCAGTTACAGTCCCTTGACCGGCGAATACCATGTATCCGATTGGAACACCATAACCCTGGTGACCCATGTAAATGCCGACGGAACGGATACCACGGATGTATATGTGAACGGTCAGCTGCTGTTGCAGAATGCACAAAACAAGGTGGATTTTTCGGTGATCGATAAAATGTGTTTTGCGGCAGATACCGCCAAATACGCAAAATATTCCATCGACGATCTTGTGATCTGGGCAGGGGATTATGACGATGCTCCCACGGAGGAAGAAAAACCCACAGACCCGGATGACAGCAGTTCGAACAGTTCTGGAAGTTCCAGCTCCGACAATTCTGCCAGTTCGGATACTTCTAGCAGTTCCGGTAGTTCGGACAGCGGTAGCGGACAAAATCCGGATGCCTCGGACAAGCCCGGCCCGACCGTGGACAGAGTGCATCTTCGCAGCAGCTCTCTGCGGGCAGCAGTACGCCGCAGACCGGTGATGCCGGGGAACCTGCGCTGTGGGGTGTGGTGATGCTGCTGAGCTTTGCAGCACTGGCCGTAACAGGTGTGATTGCAAAAAGAAAAGAAGGCCAAAGCAAGTCCGATAGATAAACGGGTTCTTGCTGTATAAGGAAATACCCAAAATAGCAGATACAAAAAACGGATGTTTTACCAGCCATAGGTTTGCCACAAGCAGCCTATGGCTGTTTTTTTTCTGGATTGCTTTGTAATGAAATCAAGACTGTTTTGATCAGAAAGCTAAAAGCAGGTTTATCCCACATACAGACTATCGGAAAAGTTGAAGGATGATTGTATATAATCGAGTAGGAGGCTCTCTCAACTCTAAAGAGCCGACCTCTCACACCACCGTGCGTACCGACCGGTACACGGCGGTTCAACCACATGATTTTGTCAAGATTAGTTGACACATTTTCCTCAAGGATTCTGTACCTTATGCCGCTTCTTTCAGGGAATCATAGTATTGCTGTCGTTTGACTATAGGGGGGGAGCCCTCCATTGGCCGAGCAGATTCTTCGGTTATTCCAGTAGCTTATCTCCTTCATGGCATCCGCCAGTGGCTGATATTTCCATGGGCGGTCTTTGTTTGCAAGATACTGGTAAAATCCCTGTCTGCTGACATGAAGGATCCTGCAGAAAAAGGCGATATCCCCTTTTAATTCGCCGTCTTTCGTTTTTAATGCAATAAACTTCATTCTTTCGTTTTTGCTGACTTCAGACGGCTCGCGGCGAAAAAAGCGCTGGCTTCCTCCAGAAAGTCGTTTTCTTTCTTCAAACGTCGGTTTTCTTTCTCCAGTTCCTTTACCTGCTGGCGAAGCTTTAGGAGTTCCTCGTTAAGCGTCATAGCGCTTTGTGGGGTCTGTGAGCCAGCTCCAAGGTCAAGAGTGCAAGACGGTTAGCCCGTACCCAGCTATACATGGTGTTCTTGGGATCCGGTGTCCTTGACTCGTTGTCGGCTTTAGCTA
>ENA-OPZY01000037-OPZY01000037.1-human-gut-metagenome-genome-assembly--contig:-NODE-37-length-11759-cov-1.095512_pt1 | contig 11759 bp, 15 predicted proteins | sample MGYA00242488_ERZ504513 | MGnify/ENA primary metagenome ERZ504513 (study PRJEB26092, sample SAMD00036247) | human gut metagenome | host: Homo sapiens | study: EMG produced TPA metagenomics assembly of...
CAATATTTATAAATGGTGATGATAAGGCTTTATTGGTTCTTGATAAAAAACTGTTGAAAGAACTTAGATATAATAGCAGAGTGTATGAAGCAAATAAATTTAATGTTGCTACACTTAAAGAAGCCGAGTTGTTAAGTAGAATTTATCATGTGAAAAAAGATGATATTTTGATTCAAGAGCATATGGATAAAAAAATACTGTCTATACTGATATGATAAATAGTTATTTGGCTCATAGTTCAGATTTACATTCTACATTAAGAGAAAAAGGAATTCTTTTTGTTGAAGATGATAATTTAGTTTATCTAATAGATAAAAAGAATAAAGTAATCGTAAGTACTGATGATTTAGGAATCAATATTATAAAAGATGGCTATAGTAAAGATAGGATTACTCTAGTTACTCTTGATAAGATGGAAAGAATAAATGTTGAACAAGATTCAGAACTGGCAAGGGGATTTAATCTGATTGATGCTATTTGTGATATTCTTAGCCAGCATATAAATGTACAGCAAGATAAATCTCCTAATAGGAAAAAGAAAAGAGGACAGCAACAAAATTAATAAATATAAGTAAGATATGATAATATTATTTGGGAATCAGAAAGGCGGTTGTGGTAAAACGACTAATTGCATACAATTTGCCAACTATCTAGTAGAAAAAGGAAAAGAAGTTCTAGTATTGGATTTAGATTTTCAGCGTTCATTATCGGATAGAAGAAAAGAAGATATTGCGACCTATGATAATGAACCTAAATATGAGGTTATACAAACCGATATATCTAATGTTGCTAAAATTATTAGTGATTTTACTAAGGTTGAGCAAGGAAATCTATTAATAGATTTGCCTGGTAAGATTGATGATGATGCTCTGGGAACTATTCTTAAAGCTGCGGATATAATAATATGCCCATTTAAATACGATAAATTTACAATGGATAGTACAGGTTTTTTTATCCAAGTGTTACAGTATTTAAATGTAAAAGCTAAAATATTCTTTTTACCTAACAATATGAGAACTGCGGTAAGATATGAAACAAAAGAACAGGTAGTTGATATTCTTAAGCAAGTTGGTTTGTTACAGATGAAATACCAGCTTCTGTTGCTATGGAACGTATAAATACATTAGCAATTAGTAATGAGTGTATTGATAAGGTGAAGAATGCTTATGATTATATCATTCAAGAAGGAGCAATAAAATAAAATATTCTTTTAATAGATATTTGTTATAAAGTTATTCATTTATTGTATATATTTGCACATGGCTGATAAATTAAGGAAAAAGCAAAATGAAGGTATTTCTAGTGTTCTGGAAATAGCTAAAATGATAAGAGGTGAAGAATTGCATGGGAGTAGTATAAATGAAGCTCCTATTCAAGAAGCTAAATATGAAGTTGAAGAGGAGAAAGAACCACTTCATGTAGAAATGGAAACAACTTCTTCGGAAGTTTTTAATTTTAATGGCTCTAGTGAAATGGATTTGACGGACTTATTAGAGTACATTAAAGGAAAAAATTATAATTGCAAGGAAGTTCTATATGTTGATACAGATGTAAAAGAGGTGTTTGGGTTGCTCAAAGCTAAAGCCAAAATACCTATTTCATCTTTAGTTTCGTTTATTTTGGAAGATTGGTTAACTAAACACCGTAGCGACATAAGTTCTTTGATTAAGCAAAAAAAGAACCGTTTTCTTTAGTACAGAAAAAGGGTCGTTTTGTGAAACAAAAGATTTTTGGTTAGGCTATAGACCCGTCCAATGGGTTTTTCCTCATTGGACGGATATTTTAGATAGAAACAATAATTTCTTTAGGGATTCCTGTATAATATGCTATTTTTTCTACAGGAATATTATCTTCTCTCATTTTTATTATAATATCAATATTTTCTTTAGTAATAGAAGAAGGTATAAACGTAAATAAAATGTCTGACAATTTGCTTATAGCCTTAATAACTTTTTGTTTGTCAGATTCTTTTTTAAGTCTATTTCACTGAAAGTTGAAAGTTTATCATGCAAAATAAGATAATATATTCCTCCTATTATTAGTGCAGATATAGTTACAATGTCAATATCTGTATTGGAGAATATGTTTGAGAATTTTTGGCATAAAGGTAATGTATGCAATTCTCGTAATTGGGCAGTACGTTGACTAGCTTTCATTGTTGCTCAGCCAGTTCCCATTTTAGGAGTTCTTGCATGACCTTATTTCCCGATAGAGATTGAAATAAGCCTATGAGGATGTTTATATATAGTTCTTTATCGTTACTTGATTGTTTTTGCGATTTTACAATATCGCTAAACCAATAATCGTATTTTTTTACATACTCGTCAATAAACCTATTCAAATCATCGTATCTGTATAGAATTGTACAGGCTCAATTTCAGCTTGTCGCATAATACCTGTAACTGTTAGATTAGAAAATCCTTCAGTTTCAATTAAATGGGTTGCCGCATTAATAATGCTTTCCTTTATGTCTTTGGCACTTCTTCGCTTTCTCCTTTCTTTCATTATTATTTTATTTTTATGTTCTTATTTATATCATTAAGAGTATTGACTAAAGATTCTAATTGTTCAAGTTTATGCGTGGCAAGAACGCTGACCCTTAATCTTGCTTCTTTGGTTCTTACAGCCGGATATACAATTCCAATTGTAAAGATAGCTTTTTCTTGCAACATTTTAGCAATTTCGTAAACCTTTTTATTATCTCTTATCATAATAGGAAAAATAGGGGAAACAGATTTTCCTATGTCGAACCCTTCTTCTTTCAACCGTTTTCTAAGATAGTTCGTATTTTCCCAAAGTTTGGTTCTTATTTGTGGTTCTTTTTTTATAATCTCTAAAGCTTTTAGTATGGATGCTGTGACTTGTGGGTAGGGCTGCTGAAACACATTGCTGTCCGCATAAAATTTCAAGTATTGTATTATCTTCTTCGAAGCTGCTGCAAATCCCCCTACGCAACCAAATGACTTGCTGAATGTGCCAGTAATAATATCAATTTGACCTAAACAGTTATAGTATTCAGCTGTTCCTCTGCCATTGGCTCCCATTACTCCTATTCCATGTGCATCATCTAACATCAGCATGGTTTCATAAGTCTTGCAAAGAGTAATAATTTCCGGAAGTAAAGACAAATCCCCATCCTGGGAATATACACCATCTATTATTACAAGTTTAGTTTGATATTGCCCTTTGACTTCTTTTAGTACCTTCTCCAAATATTCTAGGTCGTTATGCCCAATTCGTTTTATATTTGTTCCTTTAGTCCAGCCATTGCGCTTGTGTGGATATAAGGGTCTATCAATGCAATATCATTTTGACCCAATAAGGCTCTTAGTATTCCGGCATTTGCTCCAAATCCGGAAGAAAATAAAATAGCTTCTTCTTGTCCTACAAAAGAAGCTATTTCTTTCTCTAGCTGTTGGTGTATGTCGAGATAACCACCTATTACTTGTGCAGCGCAAGCACCTGTTCCATATTTTTTTATAGCATCTATACCTGCTTGTTTAGTTTCTTCTCTTTGTGACATACCTAAATAATCATTAGAAATAAATGCAATAACAGGTTCGTTGAAGCCTTCAATTGCCATTGTTGAACCGATACCTGTATGTGAAGTTATCCAATAGCTTTTACATCCGAAATCATTTAGTTGCTCAATGTACTGCTGGAAATCATTTGCTCTCTCAATAGCATTTTTCCCATAGGATAGTTCAAAGTCTTTTAATGAATGATAAGTTTTTTCCATATTAGTATAATTTAGATTGTATATTGCAAAAATAGCAAATATATTATGTTTTTAAGCATTAACAGTGGAAAAAACAATATAATTCTTATATTATATACAATTTGTATTGTATATTTGCGATATGCAAATGCATTTGCTGAATAATTACTAACTTAAAAATATCGTTTTATGAGAAAACAAATTTTAATTTTATTAGGTTTCTCTTTTAGTCTTATTGCTTGTCAGCAAAACGAAGAGATTGGTTCTGTGGAGGATAATGCCAATCCAAACGAACTTACTACTAGAGCTGCTTCTATGAGAAGGGTTCCTACACAAGCGGAAAAGGATAATCTTAAAAAGGATTTCCCAAATTTAGATGTAAATAATATTTCTGTAACAGGAGAAGCAACAGGTACATATAATTGTATTGCTTATTCTATGGGGATAACTAACAAATGGATTGACCCAGAATCTTTTTACAATGATTTTATAGAACAGTATAAAAATGCTAAAACTTTATATGGTTCGTCTTGTAATTATGAACAGACTAGTACAGAAGGTAGCAATGCTACTGTTGATGGTTGGGGAACAAGTAGTATAGATATGACTCATGGAAGTGTTGTATATAGTAGCGGTACTTGGGAGTCAAAACTTGGGCGTTATTTGCGTATTACCCATAAAAGGAGTGAGCTATCTGGCACTTTGTATGGTAGAATTTTGGTTTCTTTTATCGAGAGTAGAACAAAGACTGATATGTCGGAGATAAAGGAACTTGCAAAACAGATAGCACAAGAAGATATTGAACTTTCTGATGCAGAAAAACAAGCTGTCATTGATAAAGCTGCAAATATTAATTGTGAGGTAAAGACTAAGTTTAACGATTTGTTTAATTCATGGAACGAAGAAATTTCAATAAATCCACAAACTAAATATAGTTCAAGTACTCTCGCTTATACAACATTACCACAGTTTAAAGAAATGCAAGCGATGGGTAAAAATATTATTCCGTTAATAATGGAAAAACTTTTAGATGAAGATAATTTCTTTTTGCTTCCTCTATATGATGCTATACAGACTGATTCTCAATTAAAAATAAGCTATAAGAAAGGTGATGCAAAGATTCTAGAAGGAGAACAGAATAAGGCTAAAAGAACAGTTCGTCTTTGGCTAAGTCTTTCGGGAAATTAAGTAAAATATAACTGACTTTTTGGGATAAATAGCTCTTAACGTAATATGCTGTAAGAGCTATTTATATATTTACCTAAAAGTTTTTGGCATCATGGATTTGTTTTCTCTTCGTCCTTTTGTATATGTGGCGTATTCGCGTGCGTCAGAAAGTAAATCTACGTGAACTCTATTGTGTATTTGTTTCTAAGGACATAATTTTAAAACTATATTTATGAAAAAAAAATTCTATTCTTTTTGGGGCGTAAGTCAATTATTGGTAGGAGCAATGACTATTGGTCTTGTCTCTTGTGAAAAAAGTTCTGAACTTTTATATGATTTTTCGGAAACATCAGAAAGTTCAATCCAGTCAAGAGCTATCTCTGTTGCTGACTCTGTGAGTCTGTTTTCTAATATAGATGAGTTTAAAAAAAAGCCAGAAACGAAATCTTATTCTTATTATCCTGAGACAGATGAATTTTATTCATCAAATATGTATGCTGTTAGAGAGCTTCCTTTTGCGTTGAAAGTCAGAGGAGGTGGAGTGGTTGGACAGCCTTATCTTTCTACTCAAGGAATGAGAAAAGAATTGATACTTTCAGCTTATAGTTCTTCAAAATTCTATTTAAAGATTTTGCCACCTAGTAGTGGAATACCATATTTGATTTATTCAAAGTCTTATAATAAGCCATTGGTTTGTGGTCAATATAACAATGACCCAAACAATAAACTTGTTTTTGTTTGGGACTCGGAAGATATAAGTTCTGGAAGTTGGGACCTTATACCATCAACATATAAAGGATATTTTAATATTGAAAATCAGACATATTTAGGAACGGCAGACCCCAATAATCCTTGGAGTGTGTTTAATTATTCTATAGAAGTAAAGAGTAATGGGCAGGTAGGGTATGCAAAATATAATAAGCAACCACAGCAAGAGTTTCTATTAGAGTTTCAGGATAAATTTAAAGTAAAAGAAATAGCATTTGAACCTAAAGCTGTAGTGACGGAATTAGACCCTGTTGTTGTGTATTCAAATGGTCAGACAGGAGCAGTTGCTGGACCATCAAATATTACAATTTATGCAAAAAAAGATGTAAAAGATACTTCTTGTTATACAGAAAAAGGAGCTTTGAAAATTCCAATGGCAAATGAAGAACAAATGTTTTTACGTCCTGCAATAATAGCCGGGCAATTTATTGCCCCTGGCAATTTTAGTAGTGGGGAAATGCCTGATTCAACAATATTTTTGCCTAGAGCTCCTTATACTTCCACAACGTATGAGATACCTAAAACATTATCGGTGACTATTCCGGTAGAAGTTGATGAGCCATCTTTAATTAAAGTAACGACTTATTTAAAGAAATATAGTGTAAAGGCTGACTATACTATTACTATGACTTATCGTAATGGAAATGAGGCTAATGATAGAGAAGTTAAATTTAAAGGTTCTTGGTATGGAATAATAAATACTACATCAAAGGCAAAACCAGACGAAATAGTAACAATTCCTTTAGAAGAATATATGAAAAGTTTATCTAATAATAATCTGCAATAAGAAAAGATTATGAAATCAATATTATATATAATAATTTTATCTGTTATAGCTCCATTGTTTATAGCTTGTTCAGAGGATTTGAACTTATGCGCACAGCAAAATACAGTGGTTGAAACTGATTATTCATGTGATGATGTGATTCTTCAAGAACGTAATCCATCTCTTCCAGATGTTATTACAGGACAACCTTCTTTTGATGAAGAGTTGACAAGAAGTGGTGAGATGATTGGGGGAACTGATAAATATCTAGGTTATGGTTATAAATTGCTTAAGGGGAATTATATACCAAGTGATTTTGATAACTTTACGCATTCCATACTTGATATTGAATCTCTAAAAGAATATGATGAATCATATATTGATGAAAATTATCCTAACTGGAACGACCAGTCATCGTTTGCTTATTATGATTTTAATAATTATACGCATTTTTCATCAATAAGTAAAACTGTGAAAAGTGGATTTCTTTAAATCTAGGATTTTTTTCTATAGGGAAAAAGAAAACGACAACCGAAACATTTAGAACTTTTATTAATGAATCAAAAGAACAAGCTTATGGGGAAATGAATATATTGTTTGCTCATGGCAAATTTACCTTGTTAAGTTCCAATGGTTCTAATAAAGTGTTTGCAAGGCAGTTTTTAAGAAGGTCTTTTATTAATAATTTATATACCTCTCCTATATCATCTATCATTGATTCATATGGAGATTTTGTTGTTGTTGGTTATTATACAGGTGGAAGAGCTTTTGCGCAATATATGGGTAATGCGGATTCAAATACGAATGTTGAACAGAAAACTAAATCCTTAGAGAAAAATATTAATGCTTCACTTGTATATAAAGGTGATTCACTTAATGGGTCGTTTCGGATTTAATGGAAAGGATGGTACTTTTGATTCTACAGTTTACAAAAGACAAGATATATTTATACGTGTAAAAACATTGGGTGGTATTCAAGATGAAACAGGTGTAGTGAATACTACAATGGCACTTAAAGACATAAAATATAAACTTGCAATCTTGGAGAAAATCATTAAATGATTCAAAAAATCATACAGTGATTGATTTAATAGAAGAAGGATTATATCCAATGTCGGATTTTGTACTGGAAAGAAACTTTCAAAGACGTTTTGATGATACTTCTAAGGAAATTCTTCTTCCTGTTACAAGACTTTATACTCCGTCTATTACGATTGCAAGAGTATTGACAAAGACATCTGCTTCGGGAGAAAGTTTATATGATGTAGCTGCTGTGTTAACAACAAGACAGGGTGACCAAATAGTATTGAGTAAAAGTAATGCTACGGATGCGGAATTAAGGCAAAATGAAGATGATAATGTTTTTATCAAAAAAGCCCAAATTATATCGGCAGAAATATCAAGGTATTTCAGCTCTGATATTCAGATAAGTTATAATACTAGAAAGCGTATTAATCCTCAAATGCGTTCTCCGCTATGTATGGTTTTGGAGAACTTCAATGAAAAAGGTTTCTGTAAGTACTATCATGAGGCAACTAATATGGAATATTTATACGACCCAACTACCAAACTCTGTTTTTCATTTTTTGCAGATGAAAGAGATGAGAGTTTGCTGGAAGTATATGGTCTTAGTTCATGGGCTTCTAATTTAGTAGAAAAACAGATTTCAATAGCAACATTAGCAAATCTATACACAATTATAGGATTGTAATTTTGAAGTCTGGTATTTATATTAATATAATCTATTTTAATACATGGTACATTATTTTAAACAATCTTGCTTATTAATGCTTTGGGCATTATTTTTAGTAAACATAAGTTTTACAAGTTGTGATGATAAAAATCCAGAGGTACAAATAGGAGAACTTACTCCCCAAAAACTATATCAAACCTCATGGCGTGGTACAGGTCGTTGTGATGCTTGGGTAGTTCCCAATATGGGAGTAGGTATGCAATTTATAGATACTCAATCGGGGAAAGTAAATTGGGAAAGTTACGATGAAATTGATATTACTTACAAAATAGAAGGAAAATATATCATATTTAATAGCAATGCTTTATATTTAGGTGGTGCTCCTTGGGTTATTAAAAGCTATACCCAAAAACATATAACTCTTATACAAAATGAAGCAAGTCCAGATAAAGAGAAAGTAGCTATAATAGAATTAGATAGGATAGATTGATTTCGATTGTATTGTTAAAAGGTATGTATTTGGATGCTCTCTTTTCATATTATAAGTATTTGTTATTATACTGGTATCATTTTTATGAAATGGACATAGGGAAAAGAAGATTCTCGTGTTGCTCTTTCTGGGTTTCGGGGAGTGAAGGATATTAATCACATATTCATATTATTTATATATAATATGGCATTTTGTCCTTCTTCTTTTTCCCTATAGTTTTATGGTATCAATTCTTTGTGTCCGGCTTCCAGCAGCTTTTTGTATTTGGTATCAAAAAGGAGTTCTTCAGGGTGTACCAGGGACGATAATTCGGTATCATTTCATCATGCTATATACGCCCATCAGTGCCAGAACTCCAAAAGAATAGGTATCACAAATTCTTTAAAGTAATATTGGAAAATAAAAGAGAGTATTTTGTACTCTCTTTTATTTTATTAGGGCTGTAATAAATTGATGGCTTTTTGAAGATTAGCTTCTAGCTCTTTTTTAGCGTTTGACATAGCATCATCATAGTTTTTTTCTGATTGTCTTATAATTTCTATTATAACAGAATTATAATTGGCTTTTTGCGCTTCATCTTCTTCTGTATTAGAAATCAGATAAAACTTTTCACTAAATATTAAATCTATAAAACATAGTTAGAATAAAAAATTCAGCACTTGAAATAAAAGTTTTAGGCTGCCCCCTTTTCCTAGTTCAAGATTTGAAATCGCATTTTGTTTACAGTTCAGCTGTTCTGCTAATTGAGCTTGGGAATATCCTATATGCTCTCGGATTTGCTTTAACCTTGTGCCTAAAATTGGTAATGTAATGTTATACATATTGTTCTATTACTGTTTCTACTTCGTCGTATATTCTCTTAAAGTTTTTTTGCAGTAATTTCTCTCTATTATCTGCTGTCCCAAAGTTATATACTTTTGGCAGTTCTTTGTAGGCTTCTTCTTCTTTCTTAATTTTTTTTAAATCTAAATTGGTTTTGCAATGGTACATCGCTGTTGGAAAATTATCTTCTTGTCCAAAATCTAATGCAACTTGCCCTACTAATGTACCAGCTTGTAATGAAGATATTTTGGATGCCGGGATAACAAAATCCATTTGTTCATTCATATTAATTGTTGTTTCGTTTCTTCTGATAGTAACACCTTCTTTTACTTGCTTAACTTTTCCAAATAGTTTTTGTAGCCAATCTAAAGTTTCAGGAGCTTTAGCTTGCCCGGATAAAGTGTTACCTATAATAGAAGTTATAGTTTTTGCGGTAGCTTTGCCGTATTGTTCTTCTAATTGCGGTAGTTCCTGTAATCCCAAACAAATTGAAACCTTATTGCTACGTGCAGTAGAAAGTAGTGTTGCAAGTTGATAAAAATATAATGTGGGACATTCATCTACTATGATTGAAGTAGGATAGTTACCTTTTGTATTGACAAGTCTAGTTAATCGGTTAATGATAAGTGCATTTAAGCACTATTCATGCTTTGTGTTTTAGGGTTATTTGCAATGATAAGATAACTAGGGTCTTTTTTATCTGATACTTTTTAAATTGAAATCATTGCCACTAAATACCCAAAAAGATTCTTTAGTAGCCAGTCTTGATAACTGTACTTTTAGACTTGCCATCTGTCCTTCTAATTGGTCCACTGCTCCTGATTTATATGCAGCTTCAAATGGGGAAACTAGTGATTTTAATTCAGGTTCGGAAAAGAGGACTTTAAAAAGTACGTCATATTCTTGATTAAGGAAAGCCAGTACATGCGGTAAATCTGAATATTTGCCATTCTCGTATCTAGACCAAAAATAAATAGAAGCTGCTAACAAGTTTACTGCTGATGTTTTAAAAAAATCGCTATTACCTCCACTTCCTTTGTCGCCTTTTTGTAAACTCTCATATAATGCTTCTGCCGTTTCTGTTGCATCTGCTAGGATTTCTATATATTCTCGTTTCAATGGGTTTATTCTTCTACTATATTCAATATCAGAAAAATTAATGACATTGAACTTGAAATTACTTGGTATTTTTCCTAATTGCTTGTTCTTTTGATAATTATAATATGCAATTTTGGCAAGTTCAGGAAATTTGAAGTCGTAAACAACTTCTGCAAATCCTTTAGCTGAATGTTGTCTTATAAAAGAATTTATAACAGAAAAAGATTTACCACTTCCAGGCGTTCCTATTACGAAAGTTCCACGAAAACAGTTACATATATTCAGCCACCCATTATGCCACTTTCTATTGTAGAAAAACTTCATCGGAATATTGACAGAGAATTCTGTTTCTACCTTGTCTTTAGATTGTTCAAAGCTTTCATTCTCTATATTAAATCTATCTTTCATAAAGTTTGATTTAATACGTTTGGAAATGTTATCTAGAGCTGAATTTATTAATGTCGCTCCAATTATTGATAGTATAATGTAAGCTATATTATACCATTCTAAACTAGTTTCTCCTTTTTCTTTAAAGAAAAGAAAGCATATACTTCCAAAGAACATTATGAATCCAAAGATTAAAGGAAAAATGATTTGTTTAGTCGGGTCTAATTCTAAATCCTTTTTTGAACGTGTTCCAATGCAAGTAACCATTATAATAAAGAATGTAAATAGTTTACTATAAAGAATATTAGAATAGATAGGAATTTTTGCCATTTTTTGATAATAAGGGCATAATTTGTTCACTAAAGGGAAAATGAACAAATAGTAGAATCTCTATGCAAACAGTTATATAAATGAATGCTTGCATGAATCCATATAGTTTTTGTAATTCTTTGCTTTCTTCCATGATTTAATCGGGTATTTTAACTTTTTCAGGTTCCTCACATTGAAAAGCCTTGAAATCTTCTATAGCTAATTTCAAGTCTTCTAAAAAATTGCTATTGCAACCTTTTTCTACTGCTATCTGGTAATATGCTTCCATTGCTTGGACGGAACAAATATCTGTTCCGCATATTACAAAAGCTGGAATGTCTTCTAATAGGCACTTGTGTAATAATCTTTTTTGGTCTTTCATTTTATTAATTCAAATGAAAATACCACTCTTTTATGCAGTGAGAGTGGTATTGGTTTTTATTTTTTGGTATCATAATAATGTTCTCTTATCGTCCATGCCGGGCAGAACCCGGAAAAGTACGGTATCAAATACCTTCCCGGTTTCTCTCCAGTGCAGGCA
>ENA-OPZY01000038-OPZY01000038.1-human-gut-metagenome-genome-assembly--contig:-NODE-38-length-11639-cov-0.853805_pt1 | contig 11639 bp, 16 predicted proteins | sample MGYA00242488_ERZ504513 | MGnify/ENA primary metagenome ERZ504513 (study PRJEB26092, sample SAMD00036247) | human gut metagenome | host: Homo sapiens | study: EMG produced TPA metagenomics assembly of...
TGGCCGTAGTAATGTCGGCGTTATAATCGGCGTTGCCCAGCCAAATCGTCTGACCGTCCTGTGCTTTGGTAATTTCAAAGGCATACGCCCGCTTGCCGAGAACAGAACCTGCCGTACCGGGATTGGTTGCATCCGTCCAATCGCCGTAGTACCCGCTGGGTGCGCGGCTCTCTACAATAACAAACTTTCCCTCGTTGCGCTGGGTATAGAACAAATCATCCGAACCGCCGCATAGTCGCTGTGGTTGATGACCTTATAGGTGCCATCCGACTGGCGCTCGACCTTGTACCGATTGTACCCGCCAAACGGAATATAGCACTGCCGAACCACATCCCACTCGAAAATCTTGAATTCAGCGTCACCCTTGATGCGCTGCTTGGTTTCACTGTCGATTTTGTCGATGCTGACTTTTACCGACCATTCATCGTTTTTCATCGGGTAATCGTTCGAGCTGTTGGCAGGAACCGTAATGGTCTGGTGGCTGCCCAATGCGCCCGGCGTGGAATCAAAGCCATGCGGATGGTGATTTCATCATAGCTGAATGTAATATTGGCAAGCTGCGCCCGCGCCGAGGCAATAGCGGCATCTACCATGCCCTGCGCTTCGTTCTGCAGCTGCCCAATGGCCGCGTTCTTGGCAGCTTCGGCAGCAGCGTCTGCTTCGGCTTGGCTGGCGAACGGTCCTTCCTGCCCGGAAAGCGTACTGGTGCTGATCTTGGACACCTCGTAGTGAACCGTCCATGTGGCAGAACCATCGCCGCCGTTGAGGTGAAAACTGTCATCCTGTGTGTGACCGCTTGTGGTAATGGTTTGTGCCCCGGCAGGGGTCATCTGCCAGCTGCCGCCTTCCACGCTGCCGCCGGTCCGGCTGGGCGTGACGGTAATGACCGCCCCGTCCACCTTTTCCAGCGTGTTCAACTGATACTTGTCGGTGTTGACTGTGAATGTCAGATCAAAGCTTCCGCTGGCGCTTTGCGCAGGAGCTGTCCACGCAGCGGAATAATACTTCGGTTCCGGAACACTCGGCACATCCGGGATCTCAGTGCCGCCCGCAATTTCTTCACCGACCAGCGCCACAACCTGCCACGCATACCCTGCGGGCGGATTATAGATGTAGGTGTAGTAGCCGTTTTCCCCGGACTGCGCATCTGTACCGTTTACCAGTTCTTCTGCAGCAACAATATAGGTCTGCGCCGCGTAGCTGTCGGGATAGTTTTCCATGATCCACTGCTGGGTTTCATCGTAAAGACTGCCAAGGATGTCCGGCTGTTCTTCACAGCCTTCAGGATCATCTTCAAGGCTTGCCACAACAGGACGGTCATCCAGCATATCCAGACTCAGCTGGCCAAGACCGCCCCAGATGTTGACCTGGTTTGCATAGTGGTTGCCGGGGGTATACTGGCCGGGTTCAAGACGGGACACATGAGAGAAGCTGTAGGTGGGGCAGCCCTTGGGCTGGCCGTTCAGGCCGTGGCTGCAGCAGTAGGCTTCCTGACCGTTGAACCAAATGAGCCATGTGCCGCCCTCCTTGGCAATACTGGTGATTTTGCCGGTGGCATACGGCGGAGTCGGCCCTGCAGCATAGGCGGCAATGCCGTCATCGCCGGTGTCGGCATACATCTGTGTGGGTGCAGCATCCTCGCTGATCTGTACATGGATAGATTTTGACTGCGAACTGCCGTCCGAATCCGTATAGACAAGCTGCGCCGTAAAATCGGCAGAGGCTTTTACATACAGGCCGGTGGCTGCCGCCGACTGCTCCGAGTATGTATGGTGCAGGATTTCAGCCTGCTCCTGCTCGTCTGCCGGGATAGGCTCATAATCGGTGGAGCGGTAGCTTAAAAGCTCTACACCGTCCGGCAGTATGATTTCAGATACTGCACTGTCTGCCGGGTATTCGACCTGCGCCAGCAGTGGAACAATGGCATAGTCTGTACCGGGAGTTTTGCCGATTGTGACCGTGTTCTCATCTGCGTTCAGCGCATCGGCATCCATATGGGCATCTACACCGTCATACAGGTCAGAAACCCACGCGGAGATACCGATTTTTGTTTCGCCGGTTGCCACGGGCAGACCCATGCTGCCAAGGTAACTGCCGGTAGGCGCGTCCGGCAGATCGTTGTACAGATTTTCAGTGATCTGCGAAAGATTCGGTGTCGGGACATTGGCTTCAGCAGTTTCCGGTGTGGCCGCTGAAGCTGTCTCCGGCGTGGCTGCGGCATCCTCGGCAAAAGCGGGCAGCGCTGCGCCCAGATTTGTGAGCGCAATTCCACCCGCCAGCAGCAGCGACAAGCCCTGCTTTATTCTGTGTTTGTTCTTCATACGAATTTCTCCTTTTGTTGCAAAAGAAAAAGCCCGCTGCACGGTGCAGCGGGCTTGGTTAGCGTTCGGGAGCGTGTTTCTTAGGGACCGGCGCGGCTCTGGCCTTGTAGGCTTTGCGGTATTTTTCGTCAGCATCATAGAACTGCTGCGGAGAGATACCGGCATCCAGACACCCCTGCATGACAACCGCATTGTAGCGGCTGCTGACGGGGAGCAGTTGGTCGCGGTACGGTGCGTTCATGGTGTAAACCATGATTTCATGCGGCGTGCCATCTGCATCCGTAACCGTCATGGTTTCCTTGTCATAGAATGTCGGGTAGCCCTCGTAACAGTCAAGCTGTGATTCGTCATGGTCGGTGACAGACCAGATCAGTCCTTCAACGCTTGCGCCCTCTTTGGGCAAAATCGTCAGGTAGCCGCGCCGGAATGCCAGTTCATAGTCATCCAGCTTGGCAGTGCCTACCACCGTTGCTTCGGGACAGCGGTAGGCCATCTGATCAAAATTCAGATTGGAGCCATAGGCAAAGTATTCTTTTCGAGACATTGGGTTTCTCCTTATCTGACCTCGTCAGTGCGGGGCCGTGGTTGATTGCTGGGATACAGCGACTTGTCGTGCCGCCACGCCTTGTCACCAGGCAGGTTCTTCAGCAGATGCATTCGCACATTCTTATACTCCGGGCCGATCAGCCCCAGCCGCAGCAGAAAGGTGCGGAAGGTGAACGCCGGGTTATCCCCGATGGGCGTTTTCCGGAACTGCGTGTACTTCTGGTTGATGCCCTGCGCCGAGATCGCCATAGCCAGAATGATGTTTGCTTTGGCTTCACCCGCATGGAGCGTGGAGTTGAACAACCGCCATTCGATTGTACCGTGATAGAATACAGAATGCATATTGCAAGCCCTGTACCGTGACGAATGGTAGTGATAATCACTCCCATCCCTCCCTTGATACCAGCGGTCTTTCAGTTGATCCATACTCGCGCCGCTGGGCAGCTTGCGGATTTCTTCCAGAATTGGTTCATCCACCGCCTGACAGTAGCTGTCGATGCGGGCAGGGTTTACTTTGAGTGCTGCAAACAAAATATCCTCTTTGGAATACATGATGGACAGCACATTTTTGAGGCTCTGCGGAGTATGCTTACTGGCATCCACATGGACGTGCATTCCGCAGCTGTCGTTTACAATGCCGCCTGCGCGGCGCAGGGCGCGGACAACCTCCTGCAGCTTTTCCATCTCGCCGTATTCGAGTTTCGGAGAGTTCAATTCGACCTTGTAGGTCTCCCCAATAAGAACAGACCGCCTACGGCATTCGGGATGGATGCTGCCGTCCCGAACGATTTTCCACTCTTTACCGTCCAAATCTTTGACGCGGTAGGCATCATAGCCACCGCCGGAATGCTCGGCGCGGGTGCCAAACAGGTCGGCCAGCGTTTGGGCTGCCGTGGCGCGGTTTATCCCGGTCAGTTCAATTTCACAGCCAAAATACTGGTCACGGAAATCAAGGGGCAAGCGCCTCACCCCGCAGTTCTGCGTCCATGGCTGCAATTCTCCGCCCGATGGCCTCTACCACGTTGACTGTTACACCGTTGCCTGCCTGCTTGTAGGCTTGATTATCGCTCTGGATGGCAAGCACCGTGTCGATGCGGTCATCTGCCCAACCCTGCAGCCGCAGACATTCGCGCGGTGTCAGGCGGCGGATGCGACCCTCGCATAGAACGCCGTGACGGTCTTTTGTGGTAAGTGTATGCATGGGTGCGCCAGGCTTACCGGTGCGTTCGGTGTTGCGGGCGAGGTCGGACTTGATGGGATTTTTGACCGGGCGAACTTCAACAGTGCCTTGTTGGCAGCCCGTTGTAAGTGTATGCGCAATCTCTTTACCAACCCGTCCGCGCCGACTGTTGACTGTGGCGTAGCTCAGGTCGATGCTGTCACCGACCTGTGCCATCTGGTAGCCTGTCTTGGACGCGCACTTGATGGGTACACCCACCTCGTACAGCTCGGTCTTGCCACCGAACCCGCCCGGATTGGCTGCCAATGTGCAGCTTAGTCCTTCGGGGAAGTAAACACGTTGCCCCTGCGGTCCTCCGTGCTTTTGAACAAGAGCTGTTCCTGCTGTTTCGGTGAAAGGAAATATTTTTCCTCGACATCGCTCATCAAGATATCCGATAATGTACACGCGGTTTCTTGACTGGGGGACGCCGAAATCTTTGCTGTTAAGACATTGCCATTCGACAGCATACCCCAGTCTGTCCAGCGTATTGAGGATGGTCGCAAACGTCCGCCCGCCGTCATGGTTAAGCAGTCCGGGTACATTTTCAAACAGCAGATACGCAGGCTTCCGGACTTCAGCCAACCGGGCCAGTTCAAAGAAGAGAGTTCCTCGCGGATCTCCGAATCCTTTTCGGGTTCCTGCAATGCTGAAAGTCTGGCAAGGAAATCCGCCGCAGAGCAACCGGAAGTCGGGCATTGTTTCTGGGTCTGCTTTTCTTGCATCTTCTACGAACCACTCTCCCTTCGTGTCAAACAGGGCGTTGTAACTGCGGTTGGCGTATTTATCGATTTCGCAGTGCCCTACGCAGGTAAACCCACCGGCACGGGTCAGTCCCTCACGAAAACCGCCGATGCCGGAGAACATATCTATAAATCGAATCACCGATTCGATAACGAAAAAAGAGGCAACCAATGCTGGCTGCCCTTGCTGGTTAAGTATGTGATTTTCAGTATTGTGCATCTACCTCCATTTCGGTGCCATCTGGTTCACCGGAGTCGACATCAGCGTTTTCCTCCGCAGCTTGCTCGGTCGCAATTCTTTCGTAGTCCTTTTCCGCTTCATCTAATTCTCTTTCAATGAGATGTACCAGAAACTCTTTCTGGCTCAGTTTGCGGTGATAAATTTGCTCGTACCTTGCAAGAAAGGTTTTGATTGCGCTGGAGAAGTTCCTCGGATACCTGAAATGACTAACGTGCGTGTTGCCATGTTGCTGACTCCCTTCGGTTTCTCAAAAAATGTGGTTACGGCCTGTTCAATGAACTGCGATGTGGTGATGCCCTGTCGTTCCAGTTCTTCACGGATTTTCTGGTGCAGGTCATCCGGGATGGTTACGGTCAATTTGCTCATGGGTGTGCTCCTTTCTGTGTTTGCAAAGCAAGCATACCACAGCGGCAGAAGCAAAGCTATTCACAAGAACTAACGACAATTCATTGAATTTTGCTATCAAAGCAGCCATAACCAACAAAAACTTAGTGCATGGGAACCACCCCCCTCTAAAGTGTGGATAAGAAATTGAGCGCAGAGTCTGGTATAGCATTCGCTGGCGGCTGACTGAAACAGAAGTCGTTATACTGGTTGCCTGCAACTCCTCTCGCACCACCTTGCGGATGCTTTTCTCCAGCCTATCCGTCTGCTCCGTCGCAAGAATGGCTTGTACCAGAAACTCTTTGCGTTTGGCTGACGGTGTCTGCTGCAGCAACGCCCATGCGCGGCGGTGCTGCTGGTCGCTAAGGTTCGGGCGAAAAACGTACTGTGGGCGTTTCATGCCTCGCCTTTACGGCGCGACACGGCGGCCAACGCGCGCTCGAACCCGACAGCGTTCACCTTGTCGTCCAGCAGGAAAATCGTCTTACAAAGGCCGTCTTTGGGGCTGAGGTGGCGGCTCACCACCGATGCGCCGCCACCCAATAGCACGGCGGGGATGGCGTGCAGGTCGAAGCCGGCTTCCATAGTGGCAGACAGAAGATGCTCTGTGTACTTGCGACCTTGTTTGTTCACAATGTCGCGCACCGTATCGCTGACCGTGCAGGGCTGACCCGCCAGCATATTTTCGATTTGGGCATCCGTGAGGGACAGCCCGGTTTCCCGGCGCACCTGCTCCCGAATATCATCCACGCAGCGGATCATGCCGAGTTCCAAGCTGTGCGCGGTGTCGGCCACAGGAATGGCATTGTCTATGCGCATAAGGTCCACTGTCCAGCCGCCCAAATCCATGAGGAGCATTGAGGGTTCGTCCTGCAACAAACAAGTTTCGGTCATAAGGGCGGCGTAGCCTTGGGGGAAGATGGCAACTTCTTCGATAGTGATGCTGTACTCCACACCCTCGAACTTGTAGTTCACAGGCTGGTTGCTTCGCAGCAGATAATCTTTGAACTTGGGTTTGTCGCGCCCAAAGCTGGTCAGCGGCAGCCCCGCCGCAATGCGCACCGAGCATTCGGGCGGCAAGCCGCGCTGCCGGATTTCTTTTGCAATCGCTGCCAGCGTCAGCAGGTAGTAGTTGTCGTTTATGGTCTTGTCCCGCTGGATAGCTGCCGCCCGGAGCCACAAACAAAAAAGCACCCGTCAAGCTCTAAGAGTCCTTGGCGGGTGTAGGGTTCGTGTTCTCCGTAGCTGGTAAGTCCAGCCGGAAATGAACAATGCGCTGTTTTGATGGCGTAGTAACCGTGGTCGATGCCGATAATGATGCTCATGGGAAATACCTCCATTTTTTGTATTCTACAATCTATAATAAACGGTTGCCTTTTGGGGCTTCCGGAATTTTTGCATGAAAAAAGCGGTTCATTGGTATTGTACCAACAAACCGCCATTAAGGATTTGGAGAGCTTATTTTGACAGTCCTCTCCCCTTCTGATATAATTTACTCTTGATTGTCGCCTCCAAATTATGAGGGAGGTGAACGCTTGAGTTTTCAGGAAATAATTTTGCTGCTTACTTTTATTGGCAGCTGCATATATGCCACCGTTTCTCTTACAATAAAAGTTCTTGCATTTCTCCTACAAAACAAAAAGAGCCGCTGACTTGGGTCGAAGTCAGCGGCAAAACGAAAGCACTCACACAAAGCGGCAATCATTATGAAAAAAGCCTTACGTTTCCGTAAGGCTTTTTTTGGTGCACCATTCCCATCCAAAAACGAACTAAGTACTTCTTCGAGGGAGACTTTTCTTCCGCTCTCCTGATAGTTGAAATTCACCACGATACGGTCATCGAACAGATAGATGGAGTTGACAAAGCAATCGATGACCTTTTCCTGAAAGGCGATATCCGCCGGGTCGCCGTGGCGGAACTGATCGAACCAGAATAGAATCTGTTCCCGGGTGATGGGCGGCTTTTCGATCCGCTCCTGCAGGATGCCGGTTTCCAGCGCTTCACGCTGCTGTTCCAGCTCCTCCATCCGCGCCTTGGTGGCGGGCGTCAGGATGCCCTGCTCGATGGCCGCCACCAGATTGTCTATGCGGCGCTTCACCTCTTTTAGCTCCGCCTGCAAAACCGGCAGGCGGGTGTTTTCCTTGCTCTGGTATTCCAGCAGCTTGTCCGCCAGCAGGTCGATGACCCGGTCATTCAGCACCTTCTCCAGCGCCGTCTGCACCACAAACTGTTCCAGCGGTTCCTTGCGCACCGGCTTCAGGCTGCAAACCTCCTTGCCGCTGCGTTTTCGGGTGCCGCACTTATAGTAACAGTGGACCGTGCCCGTATGGCTTCTACCGCTCTCCCCCGCCATCATGGTGCCGCACTTGCCACAGAACAGCTTGGTAGTCAACAGATAGTGGACATCCGCCTTGTTGTGGGCCGGTGCCTGACGGTGAATTTCGCACCGGCGCTGCACCGCATCGAAGCAATCCGGATCGATGATGGCCGGGATAGCATCCGGTATGACGGTATCCTTATAGCGGTATTCGCCCAGATACCGGCGATTTTTGAGCAGTGTCTGGAAGCTGTTCTTGGTGAACGGATTGCCCCGGCTGTTGCGGATGCCGCGGGCGTTCAGCGACTCGATGATACTGCGGATGCTTTCCCCCGCCGCATACCGCTGGAACGCTTCCTGCACCACCGGCGCGGTGGCCGGATCGATCTGGTAGCGATGCTCACTGTCAATGCGGTAGCCCAGCGGCACCGGGCCGCCGTTGAACTTGGCCTTTAGGGCGTTCTCCTTGTGACCGCGGCTGACCTTCTCCGCCAGCTCCGCCGAATAGTACTCGGCCATGCCTTCCAGCAGGCTTTCCAACATGATACCTTCCGGCGTGTTGGAGATAGGTTCCGTCACCGACACCACATGGACCCGGTTGTTTTTGAGGATGCGTTTATAATGGGCCGAATCGTACCGGTTGCGGGAAAAGCGATCCAGCTTCCACACAAGCACCGCCTCAAAGGTATGGGTGGCGCTGTCGTGGATCATCTGCTGGAACTGCGGGCGGCTGTCGGTTTTGGCAGACAGTGCCCTGTCAATGTAGGTCCGCACCACGGTGATGCCGTTCTGGTCGGCATACTCCTTGCATTCCCGCAGCTGGCCTCGATGGATTCCTCCCGCTGGTTGTCGCTGCTGTAACGGGCATAGATTACGGCATTCATGGCGTGCACCTCCTTATTTGTGCTTTTCTTCTTCTCCCATATTGAGGATCATCTGTTTCAGATGGCGGTTCAGCTCACTGCCCGGTGTGAAGCAGGCTTCCACGAACTCGCCCCAATCCGGTTTGCGCTGTACTACCTCCTGCGCCCCCTCCGGCGTGACACAGACATACCGCCCGCGGGGGTCTTCACACAGGCCGAAGATATAGTCCAGCGATACATTAAAATAGGTGGCATACCAGACCAGAATACGGTAAGGTGCCGCTGCCCGGTCTGTTTCGTACCGGTTGATGGCCGCCTGATTGGTTCCGGCCAACGCCGCCAGCTGGGCCTGGGTCAGCCCCGCATCCTTGCGCAGCACGCGCAGACGGGTGCCTACGGATACATCCATGGAAAGACCTCCTGCAAAATTCGTTAATTCAAGTATAATCGAATTTTGGATTTATTGCAAGAAGTATTGTCCACTTAGGCTTCCGAAAGCACCTGATGCCACAACTTTACTGCAAAGCGTCCCTTTTGCTCAGCCGATAAATCAGGATGCCGGATATCGTACCGCACAACGCCATCGAAATCACACTGAGCAGGATTTCCGCCGGGGTGGATTCGTAATACCCGGAAAGCGTGAACGCAGCCACCAGCGGATACAGTTTGGATATGGTTCCCAGGTTTCCCACAAAGATCGTGATAAAGGAGTAAACTTCCGCTGCCAGAAGGCTGAGCCAGTAATCCAGCTTTTTTTCGGTAATGAAGCAGATAATAGGCAACACTGCGAAGAAAACGCAAATTCCATCCACCAAATAGATTTTGAGATAGTGCCAAAAAATCGCTGCCGTAAGGACCTGGGCATGAAAAGCCATCTCCACGGCAAAGGCCGCCAGAAACAGCACAAAATAAGTTCCCACGCTGAAAACCAGAATCACCATGACCTTGGCCACTACCATCTTGCCCATATTGACCGGAATGAGCAAAAGTGACTTCAGCACATCTTCCTGGCTCTCCCGGCAAATGATATAACTGCCAAACAGCGCGATGATGCCCGGCAACGCATACATCGTTCCCAGGGACTGTACCCCGGTCAGATACCATTCCGGTTCCATGCCATACGCTTCATTTCCTCCGGCGAAAAAGCCTGGGCTGTCACAATGACCAGTACCATGCAGAGTCCAAACAGTGCCACAAGCAGCATACGGGAACGGCGAAGTTTTTTCAATTCTGTCCAAATCATAACCTGCATTGTGTTTTCCTCACTTTTCCGAAAGACCATGATAGGCGTAGATTCCAGACGCCACCGCCCATCCTCCAAAACAGAGTACGGCAAAAAACGGCTGATAGGCACAGGGCATTATTATATTGGGCAGATCTCTTGAAATACAAAGGATGGCACAAGCAGAGGGAATCAGGTACGGGTTCGTCTGAGCCACGATAAAGCCCAGAAAAGCATAGATAATCGCTGCGCAGCAAGGCAGTAGGTACCCCTTGTGCGATACCGCCAGCGCCAGAATCGGGATAACCGCCACCGCTTCCAGAACTGCAGCTTCGATTCCCTTATACAGAACGAATGCCATCATTTCCCCGTTCCAGGAAAGGAACTCGAAGGCCAGCCCGAATGCAAAGGTAAATGCCACCGCCAGCATCATAAAAGCAAGGGAAACCGTCAGAACGACCACCCACTTGGCAAAGAGATATCCTCCCTTGCTCACAGGGATGATCCACAGTTGTTTCAAGACGTCACAGCGCTGCTCATTATATACCAGCATAGATGCCAAAACGCCCAGGATGGCAGGCAGAATCAGAAAAATATTAAAGGAAAACAGCGCCTGCTTGTATAAACCCATATCCGTCAGATAATCAGGATGGGTGGCAAAGTAGGAGAAGGTAATCGCCGGCAGCACCAGAGAGAGCAACGGCAAGACCCGTAAAAGTTTCCAGCGCCGCAGTTTGGAAAACTCGACGCGCACCACATTAAGCAATGCCCTCGCCTCCCGTGATTTTCTTGAAATAGTCTTCCAGCGTATCGTCTTTTTCCGCCAGTCCCGAAAGCCCCACGCCCTGCAACGTGAGTTCCCGCACAAGTGCCTCCCGGTTGATGGTGGTTTTAAAAATTTTGACGCTGGTTGTATCCTGAATGGAGTATTCCCCGACCTGCAGAGCCATCTGCTGTTCCAGAATGCGGGCCGTTGCCGCTGTATCGGACACCTGCAGCAGAATATATTTCTGGTTTTTCTTTTTCAGTTCCTCCATCGTTTCCTCTTCCAGCAAAACACCATGGTCCAGAATGCCGATATCATCGGCCAGCATGGAAATTTCCGAAAGGATATGGCTTGAAACCAGGATGGTCTTTCCCTCTTTTTCGCTGAGGGAGCGGATAAAGGCCCGTACCTCCGCAATCCCGATGGGGTCCAGGCCATTGGTAGGCTCATCCAGGATCAGCAGTTCCGGGTCATGCATAATGGCGTTGGCAATCCCCAACCGCTGTTTCATGCCCAGCGAATACTCCCCAAAGAGCTTTTTGTCCTTATAGGGCAATCCCACCACCTGCAGGGCGTGCTCCACTGCGTCAGGGCGGATCGTTCCCCGCAGCTTGGCGAAAATTTCCAGATTTTCGGTCCCTGTCAGATTGGGATAGAAACCAGGTGTTTCGATGATGGCACCAATACGCTGAAAGACACCGCGTTCTCTGCGCTTCACCTGCTCTCCGAACAGCAGCGTTTCGCCGGAGGTAGCCGGCATCAGCTGTAAAATCAACTTCATGATGCTGGTTTTCCCGGCGCATTCCGTCCCAGCAGGCCATAAATATGGCCTTTGGGAACGTGCAGGCAGACATCGTTGACAGCGACCTGTTCACCGTATCTTTTGGTCAGGTGCCGGGTTTCAATGGCATAGGATTCTTTCATGGTAAACCTCTTTTCCTTGTTCTGGTGAGGGGAGAATTCTTGGAACTTGTGTTCAGTATACGCTCAAAATCTTACTTTCGCCTTATCAGAATC
>ENA-OPZY01000039-OPZY01000039.1-human-gut-metagenome-genome-assembly--contig:-NODE-39-length-11568-cov-1.260292_pt1 | contig 11568 bp, 16 predicted proteins | sample MGYA00242488_ERZ504513 | MGnify/ENA primary metagenome ERZ504513 (study PRJEB26092, sample SAMD00036247) | human gut metagenome | host: Homo sapiens | study: EMG produced TPA metagenomics assembly of...
CAGAGTGATGGCAGATAAGAAACCCATGTAAGATCGGGAGATATGTTGTCTCTCCATATCCAGTCCACGCAACAGTAAGCAACTGAACACAAAACACAGCCACAGATGTATGAACTGCACCCCATTTGTTAGACAGTATGGTATACTGTTTAGGAAATGGGGTGTTTTTGTATGCCAAAGGGACAACGAAAGTACAACGGAGCTCAAAAGGTAGAAATCATCAAACAGCTTCACAATGAAAAATTAAGCTTTTATGAAGCGTCCAGCAAGTATGGAATTCCAAGACGTACGCTTCAAGATTGGGAGCGCATCTATCTGGAAGAAGGCGAAGAGGCACTTCTGGTAGAACGTCGAGGGCGAGCCTGTGCCGCCAGTGGGACGCAGAAAGGTCGGAAGCCAAAGCTGGATAAGCAAATAGAAGAAGATCTGATTGCAGAAAATCAACGGCTTCGGATGGAGATCGATTACTTAAAAAAATTGACGCCTTGGTACTGGAAGAGGAACGCCAAAACAGAAAGCACAAGTAGTTCAGGAGCTAAGGCAGAAATATCCATTGAAAGCATTGCTGCAACTTGCCGGACTTCCTCGCAGCACATTCTACTACTACCTGCATCGGTCTCAAAATCCTGCGAAGTACCAGATGGTAAAAGAACAGATCATTACAATCTTCAATGAGAACAAGAAGCGATACGGATATCGCAGAATTACACAAGAACTACACAACAACGATATTTGTGTGAATCACAAGACGGTTCAGAAACTCATGAAGCAGCTGGGCTTAGTCTGTCAGGTTCGCGCAAAAAGAAAGTACAACTCCTACAAGGGTGAAGTCGGAGAAGTTGCGCCAAACTTGCTGGAACGGCACTTCAAGACAAACCAGCCAAATCGAAAATGGGTCACAGATGTTACCGAGTTCAAAGTGAACGACCAGAAACTCTACCTGTCTCCAATTCTTGATTTGTTCAATGGCGAAGTTGTCAGCTACAATCTGAGCCGCCATCCAAATTTCAAACAGATCACGGATATGCTGGAAGGTGCTTTTCAAAAGCTGCCGGACAAGGTTGACAATCTGATTCTGCATTCGGATCAGGGCTGGCAGTATCAGATGAAATCCTACCAAAATCTGCTGAAGGCAAAGGGCATTACGCAAAGTATGTCCAGGAAAGCCACTTGTCTGGATAATGCTGTTGCCGAGAACTTCTTCGGACTGCTCAAGACGGAACTGTTCTATCTGGAAAAATTTGATTCCATTGACCAGCTTGAAAAGGCCATTATCGATTACATCGACTATTACAACAATCGCCGAATTAAATTAAAACTAAACGGCCTGAGCCTGTGCAGTACAGGATTCAGACCGTTGGGGTCGCTTAATTTGATTTTTGTCTAACTTTTGGGGTTCATATCAGTACTCTGCGGCTGTGTTTTTTTGCGTAGTATAGCTGCTTCTTCCATCTGCACAACCCCGACGCTCCGTGGCTGACGGGGTTATCCGCACTTGCCAATACGCCCAAAGAGGGCTCCTTAACGCGCAGAAGGAAAGGGACGGTCAGTCTCCGGCGTTTTGAGAAGGAAATGGCTTTTGTGAAAGTCGAGCAGGCCCTCATCCCGCATTTTTCCAAGCTCTACAGACAGCCCGCTGCGCTCCACACCGAGGTAATCCGCAAGCTGCTGCCTTGAAAACGGAATGTCGAACTCATAGACGCTGCGCCGCTGGGCCTCGGCGGAAAAATAGGACATCAGCTTTGCACGCGTCGTGCGCTGGGCCATGTGGGTGAGCTTTTCGTTGAGTCGCAGGTTCTTCTCTGCCAGTTCGTCCAGCAGGTTGCGGATGATCCGGCTGTGGTGGGAGCAGGCGGAGGGGCACACGCTCAAAACGCGCCTTATATGCAGAAACATCACCGTCACCGCGCTCTCCGCCTCTACGCTCACGTTCAGTACCGCTCCCGGCGCGCAGGCGAATACCTCCGCGAAGGTCTGCCCCGGCCCGGTCTTGGAGAGGATGTTGCGGTTTCCCCAGATATCCTCCTGCACGATGAGGGTGCTGCCCGCCAGCACGAGACCCACCTCCTCCACCTGCTCCCCGGCGCGGAGCAGGCGTGAGCCTTTGGGGAAGGTGTCGATCCTCGCCCCAAGGTAGGAGAGCATGACGCAAGCTCATCGTCGGAAATGCCGGAGAAAAGCGCCGCCGTATGAAGTACCGGAAAAAATTCTTTCATAAAAAGTTCTCTTTTGTTGAAAATTCAACTGACTTGTTGCTCTTAGTATAGTACAATGAACGCACAAAAGCAACAGGAGGATCGAACATGAAACGACGGATCATTGAAATCGATCAGGATAAACGCCCCGTATTTTGACGGCGCACGGCTCCTGATTGCCGCCGACTGCACCGCCTACGCCTACGCCGCTTTCCACGAGTGGTTCATCAAGGGACACATCACCCTGGTGGGCTGTCCTAAGCTGGACGGCGTGGGTAAGGATTCCTTCGAAGAGGCGTGAGCTTTCTGCAAGAGAGGCAAAGACTATGAGTTATGAAAACTGGAAGGACAAAATCGGCACATTTGAAGTGATGGACGTGCGGGGCAAAAAGATGGACTTCTTCCCCGCATTGAAGGCAAAGGCTGCCGCGCTGAAAAACGGCGAAGGACTGCATATCATCCAGACCTTCGAGCCTGTCCCCCTGTACCCGGTGCTGGCCCTTATGGGCTTTGAGTATCACACGGAGAAGGTGAGCGGCAGCGAATATCACATCTGGTTTTATCGAGTGAAGAAAGGAGAATAACCGCATGAGCTACGAAAACTGGAAGAATAAGGCGCAGGGGTTTCAGACCGTGGATGTGCGCCATATACAGGGCAGCTTCTTTGAAGGGCTGAAGAAAAGAGCCGAGGCGTTGGAGGTGGGCGAAGGATTACACATCATCCAGACCTTTGAGCCGCATCCACTGTACGCTGTCATGGAGGGCTTGGGCTACGAGCACCACACCGAGCGGCGGAGTGAGGCGGAGTTCCATGTCTGGTTCTGCCGTGTGGAGAAGAAGGAAGGCGACAGCTCCGCTCCCTTCAAGCCGCTGGCTCTTTTGAACTATCCCATGATCGATGAAAAGCTGGGGCAGATCGCCGTGGATTTTTGGGAGACCACATGGCAGAGCGAGAAGCGCGTACTGCCCTACGAAACGCGGCTGCTGCTGTCCCTGACCAACGCTGTCGGTGCGGGCCGGATGAGGCAGGCGGCGCGGGAGCTGGTAAAGGCATATATCCACGGTGTGGAGAGTGCCGCGTTGGACGACGTGTTCGAGCTGCTGGCATGGAATCAGGGCATCGGCTTTTTCAGCAGCGAGATCGGCCCCTCGGCGCTGTTCCAGGCGTACAAGCATCATTAAAACGGTAGAGAACAGGCAAGTCCCGGGAGGATATCTGCAGTGCGCTGCGCGAGAAATTCGGGGAGAAGAACCCAGAGATGCAGGTCTTGAACAGATGATAAGGAGTTGTTTTGTATTATGACCATTCAAACGGTAACAGATGCCATCCGCTATGTAGGGGTGGATGATAACACATTGGCACTCTTTGAAAACCAGTACCCCGTCCAGCCTATGGGAGTGAGCTACAACTCCTATGTCATTCTGGACGAGAAAATCGCCGTGATGGACAGCGTGGATGCACGGGCGGCGGAGGAATGGCTTTCCAATGTAGCGCAGGTGTTGGAGGGGCGCAACCCCGACTATCTTGTGGTCACACACATGGAGCCGGATCATTCCGGCAGCCTCATGCGACTGGCACAAAAGTACCCGGAGATGAAGATCGTGGGAAACGCGAAAACATTTACCCTGATCAAGCAGTTCTTCGGCACAGGTGCATTGTCGGAAGACCGTATGCTGGAGGTTGGCGAAAGAGATACGCTTTCCTTGGGCTTGCACCGGCTGCGCTTTCTGCTGGCACCGATGGTACACTGGCCGGAGGTGATGGCAGCGTATGAAGAGGAGGAAAAGATCCTGTTCTCGGCGGATGCCTTCGGCCGCTTCGGTTCACTGGAACGGACTGCCCGTGCCCCTGGCGCCGCAGGCCCGGCGGTATTATTACAACATCGTCGGAAAGTATGGCGCACAGGTGCAGGCGCTGCTGAAAAAAATCTCCGCGCTGGAGATCAAAACGATCTGCCCGCTCCATGGCCCCATGCTCACAGAAGACTTGGGAGAGTATCTGCGGCTCTATGATCTCTGGTCACAATGGAAACCGGAAGAACCGGAGGGCATCCTGATCGTCCACGCGTCCATCCATGGAAATACCGCATACGCATCGGAGGCCCTCAAGAGCAAGCTGGAGGGAAAAGGTGCGCAAGTCACCATGTGCGATCTGACGGCAACAGACCTTTCCTATGCCGTGACCAGCGCATTCTACTGTGGGAAACTGGTGTTGGCCTGCTCCACCTATGACGGAGGACTGTTTCCGCCCATGAAGGAGTTTTTGGAACATTTACAGACAAAGGGATTCCGGAACCGCCGGGTTGGTCTTATTGAAAACGGCTCTTGGGCACCTGCTGCCGCGCGGCTGATGCGCACCAAACTGGAGGAGATGAAGGTATCCACCTTTACGAAACGGTAGTGTCTCTGCGTGGTGCATTGAACCAAACCAGCGAAGCGCAGATGGACGCTCTGGTGGCTGAGCTCTGCGCGGAGTAGGCGGCGAGTCTGGCTTCGTCCGGCCGCCCGATGTCTCAAAAGCAAAACATCGTCGCTGATTTATTTAGACAACAATATGGCGTTGAGTGATGCCGAAGCTTTGAAAATGGATCGAAGCGCAGCCGCAGAGAATATCTGCGGCTGCGCTTTTTGCATTTTGACCATGGTGCAAACGGATGGCTTTGACCGTTACCCTCGGTTTCTAAAGAGACACGAAGTGTGCTACATGGAAGCGTATCATAGATCTGCTCCATAGCCACGCCCTCACTGCGCCAGCGTTTCCCGGATAGCCGCCGTCCAAGCCCTCCCGGGTCTCCACTATTCCCGCCTTTTTCAGCACCGCCTGCACCCGGCGGACGCGGGTGGGATTGGTGCAGATGTTCTCCGCCAGCGCTTCGCTGCTGAGGGAGCGTCCACTGTGGCTCAGGCAGACCAGCGCATGGACGGCCAGATTAAAAGAACTGTCCACAATCATCCCTCCTTCACAAGCTCGTAGGGCCAGTCGATGACACCGCCGAGACGGTATGCGCTTTGTCCAAACTAGATGTCTACCAGAAGATCACGGTAGACCTGAAGATGGATGAGTTGGACATGACTGCTGCGGAGAACAAGGCTACCTATGAAGAGATCCGGGAGTACGTCAAGGAGCACACCGGTCTGAACGTGAGCAACCTCTATATTGCACAGGTCAAGCGCAAGTGCGGCATCAAGGAGCGGCAGAACTACAACAAGCCTAAGGCTGAGAACCCCAAGCAGTTCAAGTGCCCGCCGGAGAAGGAAAGAGCCATCCGGGAGGCGCTGAAGTATTTTAAGATGATTTGAAATAAAAAATATACGGAGTGTCTGTCAACTGGCAGACATCCGTCCGTTTTTATGATAATCTGTTATGATCGCAGTTCCTCAAGCAATGCCGTGCATCCTTCCAGTATATCCTGCCATGTGGCTTCAAAATCTCCCGTGAACCATGGGTCTGCCACTTCACGGGGATGATCCGTATGCGCCATCAGCAGCGAGACTTTATGCTGTGGGTCTCCGCCGACAAGCCGCAGGATGTCGCACAGATTACTTTCGTCCATGCCAATCAGATGATCATACCGTGCATAATCCAGCCGGGTCATCTGCCGGGCGGTCTTGCCGTTGCAGTCGATGCCATGTTCTGCCAGCTTCTGCCGTGCAGGAGGATAGACCGGATTTCCGATTTCCCATGCACTGGTGGCGGCTGATGCAATTTTAAATTGCTCGGAAAGTCCTGCCCTGGACACAAGGTCTTTCATCACATACTCTGCCATTGGGCTTCGGCAGATATTTCCGAGACAAATAAATAAGATTCTGGTCATGCCGGGTCGTTCTCCTTTTGGCTTACAAAAGTATAGCCGCCGTGGGTAGTGCGGATAAAGCTGCCGCAGCCGGCCAGCTTCTTTCGCAGATTGGAAACGGTATTTGCCACGACCTTTAAGGTGTCGTCACAGTTTTGTCCCCACACAGCACGGAAAAGCTCTTCTTTTGAGAAGATTTGTCCTTCGTGGGAGGCAAGCATCAGCAGCAAATCGAACTCCAGTCGTGTAAGGGAGACTTTTCTGCCGTTGCACGACACTTCGTGGGTCATTCCGTCCAGTGTAAGCCCCGGAAGAACCAACTTCTCCCATGAATCAATGGATATTTGCTCTGCCTCGATGTGCTCTCGTTCCAGAAGCATCCGGATCTTCTGCTCCAATTCCGGGTCAGGCTGTCGGGTTTTTATAACGATCATGGCAAACTCCTGCGTGTATTTTACTCTGCGGCGGTATCCATTTCCCGGAGCAGGTTTACCATCTCGATGGCACTGACTGCACAGTCATAGCCTTTATTACCTGCTTTGGTGCCTGCCCGCTCGATGGCCTGTTCGATGTTTTCGGTGGTCAGAACACCAAAGAGGACGGGAACCCCGCTTTCCAGCGAGACCGTGGCAATGCCTTTGGAAACCTCATTGCACACATAGTCGTAATGGCTGGTAGAACCGCGAATCACGGCACCAAGGCAGATCACAGCATCATACTTTCCGCTTTTTGCCATTTTAGAGGCAACCAGTGGGATCTCAAAAGCACCCGGAACCCATGCAACATGAATATCAGCGTCCTGCACATCGTGCCGGAGCAGACCATCCATTGCTCCGCTCAGAAGTTTGGACGTGATAAATTCGTTGAATCGGGCAGCTACGATACCGACCTTGATATTCTGAGAAACCAGCTTGCCTTCAAATGTTTTCATTTTTAAATACCTCTTTCGTTGTTAATATTCCAGAAGATGCCCCATCCGTGCCTGCTTCGTTTTCAGGTAAAACAGGTCATACGGGGTCGCCGTCATCTGAATGGGTACGCGCTCGGAGATCTCCAGCCCAAACTCGGAGAGCTGATATACTTTGTCCGGGTTATTGGTAAGCAGGCGCAGGCTTTTTACGCCAAGTTCCCGGAGGATCTGTGCGCCGAGATAATACTCCCGTTCATCTCCATGGAACCCCAGAGCGAGATTGGCTTCCAGCGTATCCATGCCCTGCTCCTGAAGTTCATAGGCACGCAGTTTGTTGATCAGACCGATGCCTCGGCCTTCCTGCCGCATATAGAGCAGGATACCCCGGCCTTCTTTTTCGATCTGCGTCATGGCAGCGGCCAGCTGCTGGCCGCAGTCACAACGCAAAGAGCCAAATGTATCTCCTGTCAGGCATTCCGAGTGGACGCGGCACAGAATATCCTTTCCATCGCCAATGTCACCTTTTACCAGTGCAATGTGATGCTCTCCGTTCAGGCGGCTCACAAAACCATAAGCTCTGAAGGTGCCATACTTGGTGGGCAGGTTCACCGCCGTCACCTGATCGACCAGTTTATCGTGACACTTGCGGTACTCCTGTAAATCACGGATGGTGATGAATTTGATCTGGAAACGCTCTGCCAGCTTTGCCAGTTCAGCGGTGCGCATCATCGTGCCATCCTCCCGCATGATCTCGCAGCACAGGCCGCATTCTTTCAGCCCTGCCAGACGGCACAGGTCAACGGTTGCTTCCGTGTGACCGTTGCGCTCCAGTACACCGTTCTTTTTTGCCAGAAGGGGGAACATATGGCCCGGTCTGCGGAAATCTTCTGCTTTTGCGTGATCGTCCACACAAGCCATCGCCGTAATGGAACGCTCTGCGGCAGAAATGCCCGTAGAAGTAGAAACGTGGTCGATGGACACCGTAAATGCCGTTTCATGGTTGTCGGTGTTATGCTGCACCATCTGCGGAAATTGCAGCTTCTGGACGAAAGCCTCGGACATCGGCATACAGATCAGACCTTTGCCGTGGGTCGCCATAAAGTTGACGTTTTCGGTGGTGGCAAATTCGGCAGCACAGATGAAGTCCCCCTCGTTTTCACGGTCAGGGTCATCCGTTACCAGAATGATTTTTCCTTGTTTCAGGTCTTGCAAAGCTTCGGGAATGGTATTGAAGTTCATCGTAAACTCTCCTTAAAAGCCGCAGCGCAGCAGCATTTCTTTTGTGAGCGTGTTTTGCTTTAGTGCTTCTGATGGAAGCAGCTTCTCGATATATTTTCCGATAACATCGGTTTCCAGATTGACAAAATCCCCTTTGTGCCGCTGGTTCAGGTTCGTCTGACAGACGGTGTGCGGTATCGTGGACACGGAAAAGCCCGTAGGTTCCACCGCAGCCACGGTCAGGCTGATACCGTCTATTGTGATAGAGCCTTTTTCAACGACATAGCGAAGGATCGTGGGATCTGCATGAATGGTGTACCAGATGGCCGTATCGTCTTTTCGGATATTGGCAATACGTCCGACGCCATCCACATGGCCTGCTACGATGTGTCCGCCAAAACGTCCGTTGGCCGGCATGGCACGTTCCAGATTGACAGCACTTCCAACGGTGAGCTGTGCAAGTGCAGAGCGGTTCAAGGTCTCGTGCATGACATCCGCAGCAAAGCTATCCGGGAAGAGCTGCCTGACGGTCAGGCAGATGCCGTTGACGGCGATGCTGTCGCCGATCCTGGTTCCTTCCAGAACCGTTTTTGCACGAACAGTCAGTACAGCAGAATGCTGTCCCCGATTGATGGATTTTATTGTTCCGACTTCTTCCACGATTCCGGTAAACACGGGTACTCCACCTCACTTTCGATCAGGAAATCTTCGCCAAGCTGTTCCAATCGGCTGTTCTTCAGGCGGAATGCAGCATCCGGAAGCGGGATACCCGCACCCTCGATGGGTGTTCTGGCATCCCTTCCTCCGAACAGCTTCGGGGCAATGTAAGCCTGTACCTGTTGCACGATGCCACTTTCCAGTGCAGACCAGTTCAAGGTTCCGCCGCCTTCCAGCAGAATGCTGTCGATCTGCTCCTGCCCCAGCTGTTCCATCAGTTGCAGAAGATTCACATGACCGCATTGCTCTTCCAGAAAAAGAATCCGGCACCCGGCCTGTTGATATGCCGCCTGCTTCTCTGGGTCGCCGCAGCAGGTCGCAAGAATGGTGGGGACCTGTTTGGCGGTCATGACCACCTGTGATTGCAGCGGTGTCCGCAAATGTGTATCGCAGATGATCCGGACAGGATCACGGCCACCCTCTATCCGACAGGTCAGCAGCGGGTCATCTGCCAGAATGGTTCCGACTCCCACCATAATGCCGCGGAATCGGTGTCGCTGCCGTTGAACATGATTCCGGGCAATTTCCCCGGTGATCCATTTGGAAGCGCCTGTGTATGTGGCGATTTTTCCGTCCATCGTCATGGCGTATTTCATGGAAACGAAGGGGCGTTTTGTGGTGATATAGTGGAAGAACACCTTGTTCAGCGCATCGCATTCCTCTTGCAGAACATTTTCGGTCACATCTATGCCGTGTGCGCGCAGGATTGCAATTCCTTTTCCGGCTACCAGCGGATTCGGGTCAGCGGAACCCACGACCACCCGGTGAATGCCCGCGTCCAGAATCGCATCCACGCAGGGCGGCTGCTTTCCGTAATGGCAGCACGGCTCCAATGTCACATACAGGGTCGCTCCCTGCGGATCTTCGGTGCAGGATGCCAGCGCATTGCGCTCCGCATGAGCCTGACCGTATCTCTGGTGCCAGCCCTGTCCGATGATCCTGCCCTCTTTTACGACCACGGCACCCACCATCGGGTTGGGCGATGTCCACCCGCAGCCCTTTTTTGCAAGCTGCAAAGCCAGACGCATATAGTCTTTGTCGTTCATCGTGTTGCCTCCAAAAGAAAAAGCCCTGAACAAAAACGTTCAGGGCAAGCCGAAAAAACACAAGGGATCCTTGTGCAAAAAAGAAAGCTCCAGAATGCAAACGCATCCCAGAGCAGCCTCCACAAGCGCAGAACCGTGCGGGCGCTGCGCTTGGTATCTTCTTTCATCCAGACTGTACTGTCGGCTTCGGAGTTTCACCGAATCATGCCTTACGGCTCGTGGGCTGTACCACCGGTAGGGAATCGCACCCTGCCCTGAAGAATTCCTATTTTATTTTACAAAAAAATAATATGCACTTTGTGGTGTTTTGTCAAGGTGTTTTTAATTATCAAGAATAATATTGTCAAAGAAATTATTTTTCTTGCCCTTTATGTAGTGTGGCTTTTTGTTTCTGTTGTTATTATTCTTGCTGCCTGTACTATTTCTATCGTTTCTGCTATTCCTGCCGCCGTTATTTCTATTACTTCTGTCAGCCTTGTTGGCAACACTGTCTTTGCCACTGCCGCTGTGTTCTGACTTACCGGCCTTGTCTGTGCCCTGTCCGATTTTCATGGTAAGCTGGATGCGCTGCTTTTTGAGGTCAACGCTCATAACCTGCACATCTACTATGTCCCCTACACTGACAGCCTCAAGCCGGGTGCTTGATATAGCGGTCACATATCTCTGAGATATGCACAAGTCCGTCCTGGTGTACTCCTATATCCACAAAGCATCCGAAATCTATTACATTTCTGACTGTGCCCTTTAATACCATACCCGGTGTGAGGTCCTTCATCTCAAGGACATCGCTTCTTAGAATTGGCTTTGGCATATCCTCACGCGGGTCTCTTGCCGGCTTTTCAAGCTCTTTTACGATATCACGCAGTGTGATTTCACCAACTCCTGCCTCGTCTGCGAGCGCCTTGTAATCAGATACCTTCTTTGAGATTCCAACTACATTTCTGTTCTTTACATCCTCCATTGTGTAGCCGAGCTTTTCAAGCACTGCCTTTGTGGCATCATATGACTCAGGATGCACGCCTGTGGCATCAAGCGGGTTCTTTCCGTCTGAGATACGCATGAACGCTGCACTCGTTCAAATGCCTTCGGTCCAAGCTTTGCTACCTTAAGAAGCTGTGAACGTGATGTGAATTTACCGTTTTCCTCTCTGTAGTCCACGATGTTTTTGGCAATGGTCTTTGAGATGCCTGATATGTACTCAAGCAGTGAAACGGATGCTGTATTTAAATCTACACCAACCTTATTTACGCAATCCTCTACAACTCCTCCAAGTGCCTCTGAGAGCTTTTTCTGGTTCATATCGTGCTGATACTGTCCGACTCCGATTGACTTTGGATCAATCTTTACAAGCTCAGCGAGCGGATCCTGAAGTCTACGCGCCATGGATGTGGCACTTCTTTGTCCCACATCAAAATTCGGAAACTCCTCCGTGGCAAGCTTGCTGGCTGAATATACTGACGCACCTGCTTCATTTACTATGATGTACTGCACCTTTACCGGAATTTCCTTTAACAGCTCGACAATCACCTGCTCTGACTCACGCGATGCTGTTCCGTTTCCGAGTGAGATAAGAGTGACATGATGCTTGTCTATGAGCTTTTTGATTACGGCCTTTGCCTCCTCGACCTTGTTCTGTGGTGCTGTCGGGTAGATTACTGTGGTATCGAGCACTTCCTGTAGGTCTTACG
>ENA-OPZY01000041-OPZY01000041.1-human-gut-metagenome-genome-assembly--contig:-NODE-41-length-11508-cov-1.073368_pt1 | contig 11508 bp, 6 predicted proteins | sample MGYA00242488_ERZ504513 | MGnify/ENA primary metagenome ERZ504513 (study PRJEB26092, sample SAMD00036247) | human gut metagenome | host: Homo sapiens | study: EMG produced TPA metagenomics assembly of the...
CACGTACACCAGGTCTTCAAACTTCTCCGGCACCGGATAATACAGGCTCATGGTTTTCTTAATCAAGGCATTCCCTATCGTGCTCTTCTGATGCGCATTCATTACGGGCGACTCCAGCTCATAATCCTCGGGCGAAGCAAAGGTGCGGATGGTCTTCATCTCCGGAAAGGCCTGAAAGCCGTACTCGCTCATGAAACGCGGTATCTCCTTATCTAAACTCTCGAAAGGCTTCTGCCCGTACCACGTGCCCCAGTTATGGCTGTCGCCCACCTTCCAGCTCTCCGGTCTGCCCCAGTTGGCCTCCAGCGGCGAGCCTTCCAGGTAGAAGCGCCCCGGATCAAATTCTTTCACCTTCTGCGGCAAAAGCTGACGGAACAGCACGTCGTATCCCTCCTGCATCTGCTGATAGACCTCGGACGAATATTTCTCCTCCCATCCCCAGTAGCGTATACCCTCGTATATCTCGTTATTACCGCACCACATGGCCAGCGACGCATGGTTGCGCAGACGACGAATGTTATATTCCGCTTCCGCTTCTACACGACGCAGAAAGGCCGGGTCATGGGGATAAGTGGTGCAAGCGAACATGAAGTCCTGCCACACCAGAATGCCGCGCCTATCGGCTTCCTCAAAGAACGCATCGTCCTCATAGATACCGCCACCCCACACACGAATCATATTCATATTGGATGACTGCACATCCTCCAACAAACGGCTGTAGCGCTGGCGCGTAACACGCGGCAGCAGCGCATCCGACGGAATCAGGTTCGTACCCTTGGCAAACATCGGTACCCCGTTCACTTCGAAGTAGAAACTCTGGCCGTCCTTGTCTTCCTCCTGCACTACACGTATCGAACGCAGGCCAATCTGGTGACTCTTCTGTGACACCACCTGCCCGTCTACCGACACTGAAGCCTCAAACATATACAACGCAGGCTCTCCCCAACCGTTAGGCATCCACAAATGTGGCTGCTCCACTGTTACAGGAAGAGAAATATGATTAAGTCCCGGCTGCAATTCCACCGTCTGCTCCACGTTCTTATCTGGTTCACCCGTATAACTGTACGTCACACGTACCACAGCCTGCTGTGTATGATTGCTAATATTGTTTATTTCTAAGCGATTGTCTACCTCTGCCCGTTCGGCGCTGACTGACTGCTGGTGCACGAAATAATCTTCCACTACCGCCCGATCCGCAAACTGCAGATACACCGGCCGCCAAATGCCACAAGTCACCATACGGATACCCCAGTCCCATCCATAGGAATAAGGTGCCTTACGAGTAAAAATACTTAGCTTCTGTGGATAATGATCATTATCAGCCGGATAATCAAACCCGTTACTCTCCCATTGTGGCATCGCTTCCCGAATGGGCGAACGGAAACGTACTACAAGCTTGTTTTCTCCTTTTCTTAAAACAGACTTGACAGGAACCCGATACCCCACAAACATATTATCTGCTTTCAGCAGCAAAGAACCGTTTAAGAAAACATCTGCATAGGTATCAAGCCCTTCAAAAACCAAATACACCCCTTCATGATGCAGCTGCTCTTCTGTCAATACAAATGAAGTGCGATACAACCAGTCTTCCTTTTCTACCCATTGTATTTTCTGCTCATTCATGCCATAAAAAGGATCAGGCAATTTATCATGAGCTATCAGGTCCTGATGCACCGTGCCCGGCACCTGTGCAGACAACCATTCATTAGTACCGTACATTGAAAATTCCCATCCAGCATGCAGCTGATGGATTTGAGATAAACTACTGCCCGACGCATGATTTCCATAAGTCAGTAAAAAGGCCAGTAACATCATCAGAGTGACTTTTGACATATTTTTCACGTTATAGATTCAAGTATCGTAATATCAGATACAAAATAAAATAAGTTTTCCGATAAGACCAAATTAATCGAAAAAAACTTATTTTATTTTAGTTTTTTAAGGGAAAAGTTTATTTTACTTTAAGCTTATCAAAGCCTTCACCATATACTCCAACTACATTGCTTTGTGAAATGAAGGCATTCGGATCAATATCCTTTACTAATCGGAAGATATCGAGTGATTCCCGTTTTTTAGCCAAAACCACTACTACCTTTATTTCCTGTTTGCTGTACCATCCTTTTCCATCAAGTAAAGTCACCCCACGATCAATCTTTGTCGCAATTCCTTCGGCTATTTCCTCATATTTGCGTGAGAATATCAGGAACTGCACAGACTGACGTGTACTGTTAATCACATAGTCAATAACGATACTCATCACAAACAAGACACAAAAACCGAACAATACCCTGCGCCAGTCGTGAAAAATAAAATAACAGGATGAAATGATGACGATGTCACAATACATCATCATCCGTCCCAACGTAACATCCTTATACTTATTGATAATCCAGGCAATGATATCCGTTCCACCCGTACTTCCATTGTTACAGAACACAATACCAATTCCAAAACCCAGCAGACCGGCACCTATCACACAAGCCATAAAATCCTGACCAGGGCCTAACAACTGAGGAAGGTTTCCATTCTCATCTTTCAAAATCATCTGAAAGAACCAGAGCAGGAAAGTCAGCATAAAAATGGCAAAGACGGTCTTAATACTAAATTTAGGCCCTAAAATTTTCAAGGCAAAACCCAGGAATATAGCATTAATCACAAAATAAGATACCTGAATCTCTATGCCTGTGGCATAATAAATAATTGCCGCAATACCCGTTACCCCTCCGGTAGTAATCTGATAGGGAAGCATAAATGCAGCCCAGCCAATGGAATAACAAATCAGCCCGAAGGTTATGGCCAGATAGTCTCTGGACTCCCGGCCCAACTTTTTCTTTAATAAAGCTTCCATAGACAATAAAAACAATCCGGAATGAACAGAAGATATCTCCTGTTCATTCCGGACGAGCATTTAAAAGGTTAAAGTACAATGTTTACAATTTTCTTCGGTACAATAATCACCTTCTTCGGAGTCTTGCCCTCAATCCACTTCTGTGACTGTTCTTCAGCCAGTACAGCAGCCTGGATGGTATTATTATCTGCATCGGCAGGGAACTCCATTGTAAAGCGAGCCTTACCATTGAAAGAAATAGTATATTTTACACTGTCTTCTTTCAAATATTCCTCATTGAATTCCGGCCAATGTGCATCGCATACAGAAGAGGTATTGCCCAAAGCTTCCCACAATTCTTCTGCCAAATGCGGAGCAAACGGAGCCAGAAGCACAACCAGATTGCTCATCACAGCCTTGTTGCGACATTTCAATGAAGTCAATTCATTGACACAAATCATAAAGGCACTGATAGAAGTGTTGTAAGAGAAGGTCTCAATATCTCCTGTCACCTTCTTAATCAGTTTATGAATGGCTTTCAGTTCTTCTTTGGTAGCTTCTCCTTCAACAGGCAAGAAAGCACCCTGACGGTCATAGAACAAATTCCAAAGTTTCTTCAGGAAGCGGTGTACTCCGTCAATACCATTGGTATCCCATGGCTTAGACTGTTCTACCGGGCCAAGGAACATTTCATACATACGCAATGTATCTGCTCCATAACGTTCTACAATCATATCCGGGTTCACCACGTTATACATGGACTTACTCATCTTTTCAACCGCCCAACCACAGATATACTTGCCATCTTCCAAAATAAACTCTGCATTATGGTATTCCGGACGCCAGTTCTTGAAGGCTTCCACATCCAGTACATCATTCGATACAATGTTTACATCTACGTGCAACGGAGTTACTTCATACTGGCCTTTCAATCCCAATGACACAAAAGTATTGGTATCCTTGATACGATATACAAAGTTGCTTCGTCCCTGAATCATTCCTTGATTCACCAGCTTCTGGAACGGTTCTTCCTTGATGCTGATACCCAGGTCGAACAAGAATTTATTCCAGAAACGAGAATAAATCAAGTGACCGGTAGCATGTTCCGTACCTCCTACATAAAGGTCCACATTCTGCCAGTAATGGTCTGCCTCCTCTGAAACCAACGCTTCATTATTATGCGGATCCATGTAACGCAAATAATATGCACTGGAACCAGCAAATCCCGGCATAGTATTCAATTCCAGAGGGAATACATTCACGTTATCAATCTTCGTATTTTCTACGACTTCACCTTTTGCTACATCCCACGCCCAACGAGTTGCATGTCCCAAAGGAGGTTCTCCGCTTTCTGTAGGCAAGAACTTAGCAACCTCAGGAAGTTCCAGCGGAAGCTTGCTTTCGTCAATCTATACGGCATGCCGTCCTTGAATATACCGGGAACGTTCACCCCAATAACGCTGGCGAGAGAAAATCGCATCACGCAAACGGAAGTTGACTTTCACACGGCCCAGATTATGCTCTTTCACATACTTCTTGGTAGCTGCAATGGCTTCTTTGATAGTCAGGCCATTCAGCGTCAAATCGCAATAAGGAGTTACCCCCGCTTTCGGAGAGTTGCAAACGATTCCTTCCTTCGCATCGAAACTTTCTTCGCTTACGTCACAACCTTCTACCAGTGGTACAATCGGCAAGTTGAAATGCTTGGCAAATGCATAGTCACGACTATCGTGCGCAGGTACCGCCATGATGGCTCCTGTTCCATAACCAGCCAATACATAATCACTAATCCATACAGGAACAGATTCTCCTGTAAACGGATTTACGGCATGCGAACCACTGAACACACCCGTTACACGACGGTCTGCAATACGTTCACGTTCTGTACGCTTCTTTGTACGGTCCAGATAAGCCTCAACTTCTGCACGCTGTGCTTCAGTCGTCAGCATCGGTACCAGTTCACTTTCAGGCGCAAGTACCATGAAAGTCACACCGAACATCGTATCGGCACGCGTAGTAAAGATAGTAAATTCCAAATCGCTATCTTTTACCTTGAAACGTACTTCAGTACCTTCTGAACGGCCAATCCAGTTACGCTGAGTTTCTTTCAAAGAATCTGTCCAGTCTACCGTTTCCAGTCCGTCAAGCAAACGCTGTGCATAAGCAGACACACGCAAACACCACTGGCGCATCTTTTTCTGTACCACCGGATGTCCTCCACGTTCAGACACACCGTCTACCACTTCATCGTTTGCCAATACCGTACCCAATGCCGGACACCAGTTTACCATGGTCTCTCCTAAGTAAGCAATACGGTAGTTCATCAGGATTTCCTGCTGTTCCTTTTCTGTCTTAGCTTTCCATTCTTCTGCCGTAAAATTCAGTTCTTCGCTGCATGCCACGTCCAGCCCTTTTGTTCCTTCAGCCTCAAAATGAGCAATCAGCTTGCTGATAGGCTGTGCTTTCTGGCATGAACTGCAATAGAAGCTGTTAAACATTTTCTGGAAAGCCCACTGTGTCCAGTGATAATATCCAGGTTCGCACGTACGTACTTCACGATCCCAGTCGAACGAAAAACCAATCTTGTCCAACTGCTCGCGATAGCGTGCAATGTTAGCTGCGGTAGTAACGGCCGGATGCTGGCCCGTTTGAATGGCATACTGTTCAGCAGGCAAACCGTATGCATCATATCCCATCGGATTCAACACATTGAATCCTTGCAATCGTTTGTAACGTGCATAAATATCGCTGGCAATGTATCCCAGCGGATGACCTACGTGAAGTCCCGCTCCCGACGGATAAGGGAACATGTTCAACACGTAGAACTTTTTCTTGGATTCATCTTCGACAACTTTATAGGTCTTGCGTTCCACCCATCTCTGCTGCCACTTCTTCTCAATTTCTCTGAAATTATATTCCATAGCGAAATATTATATGATTGATTATTACGTATTTCTCCAATTTCTCCGCAAATATAGTAAGAGTTCAGGAATAAATAAGGATAGTTTCGAACGAAAAGTTTATCTTTGCTTGATAAATGAAAACCTAATCTTAGAAATCTATGCACATCCGTAAATTCTTTCTGCTCGCTACTATCCTCTGTAGTGTATGCAGTCTCAACGCACAGCGTTATGAACAACTGCTGGAAACTGATTGGAAATTTCACAAAGGAGAAGCCAATGGAGCTGAAGCTGTGACATTCAACGACTCGCAATGGGAATCAGTCTGTGTTCCACACGACTGGGCCATTTATGGACCGTTTGACCGCAACAATGACTTACAGAATGTAGCCATTACTCAGAACTTGGAGAAACAGGCATCTGTCAAGACCGGACGTACCGGAGGACTTCCTTATGTGGGAGTAGGATGGTATCGCACCCGTTTCGATGCAGACCCTGATAAAAAGACAACACTGGTTTTTGACGGAGCCATGAGCGAAGCCCACGTGTATATCAATGGAAAGGAAGCCTGCTTCTGGCCTTTCGGTTACAATTCCTTCCATTGTGACATTACTGAGTTTCTGCACAAAGAAGGAAAAGACAATGTATTGGCTGTACGTCTGGAAAACCGTCCTCAATCTTCCCGCTGGTACCCGGGAGCCGGACTTTACCGGAATGTCCATCTGATTACTGCAGAAAAAATACATGTACCGGTATGGGGTACACAGATTACCACCCCACACGTTGCTAATGACTATGCTTCGGTTTGCCTTCGTACCTCTTTACAGAATGCAGGAAAAGAAGAAATTACCATAGAAACAGAAATTCTAGACCCGAACGGAAAAAGAGTTTCTTTCAAGAAAAACAGCGGACGTATCAATCACGGGCAACCGTTTACACAAAATTTTATTGTAGAAAACCCGCAATTGTGGTCGCCCGAAACACCGTTCTTATATCAGGCCGTATCTAAAATCTATGCCAACGAAAAACTTACAGATACTTATACCACCCGCTTTGGTATCCGTTCCATCGAATTTGTGGCCGACAAGGGATTTTTCCTGAACGGCCAGCACCGTAAATTCCAGGGAGTGTGCAACCACCACGATTTAGGTCCTTTGGGAGCTGCCATCAACGTATCTGCGCTACGCCACCAGCTTACGCTATTGAAAGACATGGGTTGCGATGCCATTCGTACTGCACACAACATGCCGGCACCAGAACTTGTCAGACTCTGCGATGAAATGGGATTCATGATGATGATTGACCTTTCGATGAATGGGACATTGCCAAGTGTGAAAACGGATACCACCGCTATTTCAACGAATGGGCTGAGAAAGACATGGTAAACATGCTACGGCAATACCGGAACAATCCCTGTGTAGTGATGTGGAGCATCGGTAATGAAGTGCCACCCAATGCAGCAGTGAAGGATACAAAGTAGCCAAGTTCCTGCAAGATATTTGCCATCGGGAAGACCCTACCCGTCCGGTTACCTGCGGCATGGACCAGGTTAGTTGCGTACTCGACAACGGATTTGCGGCTATGCTCGACATTCCGGGATTCAATTATCGCGCACACCGTTATGAAGAAGCCTACCAACGATTACCCCAGAACCTTGTGTTAGGCTCAGAAACCTCTTCTACCGTCAGCTCACGCGGTGTATATCAATTCCCGGCAGAACGTAAAGCCGATGCCAAAATACGAAGACCATCAGTCTTCTTCTTACGACCTGGAATACTGCTCCTGGTCTAATATTCCCGATATAGACTTTGCTCTGGCTGATGACTACCAATGGACTTTGGGGCAATTTGTCTGGACAGGCTTTGATTACTTGGGCGAACCTAGTCCATACGATACAGACGCATGGCCCAACCACAGCTCCATGTTCGGTATTATTGACTTAGCTTCCTTGCCCAAAGACCGGTACTATTTATACCGCAGCGTATGGAACAAGCAAGCTGAAACACTTCATATTCTCCCTCATTGGAACTGGGAAGGCAGAGAAGGAAAAGAAGTACCCCGTATTTGTCTATACCAATTATCCGACAGCCGAACTTTTCATCAACGGAAAAAGTTATGGAAAACAGACGAAGAACAACCAAAAGCGTAGAAAAACCGTTACCGCCTGATGTGGCACAACGCTATTTACGAACCAGGAGAAGTAAAAGTTGTAGCATACGATGAGCATGGCACAGCCAAAGCTGAAAAAATCATCCGCACGGCTGGAAAACCACATCATATTGAATTGGTTTCTTCACGCCAGTCACTCACAGCCGACGGAAAAGAGTTGGCATACGTAACCGTACGTGTTGTGGACAAAGACGGAAATCTCTGCCCCACAGACATGCGCTTGGTGAAATTTAAAGTAAAAGGAGCCGGAAGCTACAAGGCCTCAGCCAATGGAGACCCAACTTGTCTGGATTTGTTCCACCTGCCTCAGATGCACGCCTTCAACGGCATGCTGACTACAATTGTGCCATCAGGAAAAGAAGCAGGAGTTCTTGAGTTACAAGTCACTGCAAAAGGGCTGAAATCAGGAAAGATACAAATCGAAGTAAAATAACCCTCAAGACAACAGCGGGGAAAAGCAGGCATGAAGTGCCTGCTTTTCCCCACTTATATTTTTCCACAGCTTGCTATCTGTTCAGGTTTTCCTTAAATTCAACTTCTACAATACGAAGTTCATGATTGGTTTTATCTCCATCTTTCGCCTTAAACAAATCTAACTCATTGGCTACTGGAGCAGCCACTTCCACAATCTGTCCAAAGGCATCATCCTCTTTACTTGAACCCTTCAACCGGATAATTATTTCAGAAGCAGGAATCGGTTTCACTTTCAGATGAACGTAACCCAGACTTTTTTCAGTTTCTCCGCTCCAAATCAGTTCATCGCCCGCATAAATTTCCAAAGGATAACTGCGCATACGCCATCCTGTAAGTTTCATACATATCTCATCCACACGCGCTACCCTCTCAAGATGATACTTAATCCATGCAGTAGAAGCCTTCCCATCATTTTTCCATTCACTCAATTCATTGTCATCAAAACTCTTACAAGCTTCTTCCGTATTTATTCCAGCCTCTGCAGAAAGTACAGCCACATCTACCGCACGCTCTACATAAGAAGGAGATAAAGGTGTTTCTCCACGATCTAAACTTCCTTCCAAATCATCTCCAGGAATATATGTACTCAGTCCATTTTGTACTTCTACAGGAGAAGAAACCAGTTCCAATGAAGCGGAAACCAATCCTTCTGCTTCAGCTCGTACAACTACCTTCCCTGCTGTAACAGACGAGCGCAATAACGCACGGTTCACCCCACATTCCACGGGAAGTTTTTCCGACAAGATATAATTATCCGGGCCTTGCGCTATACCTCCTCGCCATTCTGCCGGACCTTCTACCGTAAAATGAATTAAATTATTCGCCAGCGGACAACGATTTCCTTCTGCATCAGCGACCTCCACTTGCAACAACACCAAATCGGCTCCATCGGCTTTCCATCCTTTCGGATGCTGAATGGCAGATAATTTCAATTTAGCAGGTTTACCTGCAGTTCTTAACTGCATGCGCGCAACTTCTTTTCCGTCATTATATCCCACTGCTTCCAATACCCCAGGAGTGAATGCGATTTTATCAAAAGTAAACAAGAAATGATAGTCACGCTGAGCCTGCCCCATTGTTTTTCCGTTTAAAAATAACGCCACACCATCTGTATTAGAAACCACATACACAGGCTTTACCACTCCCGGTTCATAATTCCAGTGTCCTACGATATGCAAACGAGGATTTTCCGTATCTACCCATCCGTCCCACATCACCTGATGAACGAAATAAGAATCTTTCGGAATACGCATCGGGTCTGTATCTCCACTACGCCGATAATTCTCTACCCCACGGAAATGAGTATTTGTATCTGAAAAAATAATCTTAGCGCCGCCAGAACTTACCCTTTTACCTGTACCCGGACGTTCACGCCAGTAATCAAACCAACGAATTACATTCTCGATGGTGAAAGAGTCCTGATTACGATTGTAGACACTGGCATCTGCCTGTTTTTTCGTTTTTCCAGTAGCTGCAGAATGATAAGCACTGTTTCCTTCACATCTTTATGATATGGATAAGAGTAATTATCCCAATACTTGCGTAAGCCTTCATCACGGCAATACTCCATAGCCACATAGGATGATGTGCACTTTTGTTAATATACAACATCTCTCCCCCATACTCGGCATCACGAATATCCAGCATCTCACGAGAACCGATTGCACGCCCACCATGATAATCAAACTCATCACGTATCTTCTTCATCTCCAGCATGTGTTCACGGCTGATTGATTCATTGCCACATTCATAAAAAAGGATACTCGGATTGTTGCGGTTATAGATAATTGCATCCCTCATTACCAGTTTACGCTGCTCCCACTGACGTCCTTTGCAATCTTTTTCTGCATCTCCTGCCGGCATGGCCTGAATTAAACCGACACGGTCGCATGACTCTACATCCTGCTTCCAGGGAGTTACATGCATCCAACGTACCAAATTAGCATTGGCTTTCACCATGAGACTATTGCTGTAATCACTCAACCAGGCAGGCACCGACATTCCCACAGCAGGCCATTCATTACTTGTTCGCTGGGCAAATCCCTTCAACTGAATCACCCGGTCGTTTAACCATACTTTTCCATCGGCAAATCGTGTTTTTCGAAAACCTGTACGCGTAATTACTTCATCCGTTTTCTTTCCCTCTATACACAAAGCTGTCTTTACCGTATACAGATAGCCATAACCCCAGCTCCAGAAATGTAAGCCTTCCACTTCACTTTCAGCCGAAAGCACTATTTTTTCTCCTGGATTAATTCTTTTCTCCGCGCCACGGAACGCCTTTACAAGCTTCCCGTCACGGTCAAAAAGCTCCACCAAATAACCAACCGTCTGGCTTTTCTTTGTTTCATTTTTCACTTCCGATTCGGCATGAATTCGAGCTTTACGAGCACGCACTTGAATATCTTCCGCGTAAATATAGACACCTGTCGTTTGCAGGTTACTATATAAAGGTAAGGTCTGGTATAACTTATCCGTCACATGTAACCACACATTCTTGGGTAAACCTCCGTAATTTGCATTAAAATTACGGTTACTCCACTGATACTTCACGCCAGTAGCCTTCTCTGCATAGTCCCAATTATTATCAATACGTGCAGCAATAACATTTTCCTTACCCGGCTTTACAAGTGCAGTAAGGTCAAAACCAAAAGCCATCACTCCATTTTCATGCTGACCGACCAGGTGACCGTTCACATACAGATCAATTCCTTGTCGTACTCCTTCAAATTCGATGAACACCTTTCGTCCTTTCGCGTCAGCAGGTAAACGAAAATGTTTCCGATACCACACAATTGTATCGGTAAGATCCTTGATATTCAGTTTGAAAGCCTCATCCTCATTAAATGCATGAGGAAGTGTAACCGACTTCCATTCCGTATCCAAATAACTCACACTCTCTGCCTGAGCTATATCACCGACTTTTAGCTTCCAGCCACTGTTGAAATTATATTTTTCACGTCCTGCGGCATGAATACTGCTTATAACCACCAACAGACATAAACTTATCCATAAAAATCTCAGTCTCATATTATCTAAATATTTTGTGTAAAAATAACATTATCTCTTGTAAGAATACATGGAAAAATAAAGATTATAACTGGAATTATTGGTACATAAACAAATAACTTTTATCAG
>ENA-OPZY01000042-OPZY01000042.1-human-gut-metagenome-genome-assembly--contig:-NODE-42-length-11480-cov-0.949881_pt1 | contig 11480 bp, 11 predicted proteins | sample MGYA00242488_ERZ504513 | MGnify/ENA primary metagenome ERZ504513 (study PRJEB26092, sample SAMD00036247) | human gut metagenome | host: Homo sapiens | study: EMG produced TPA metagenomics assembly of...
ACCATTTCTAAGCATAAAATAATTACGAACAGGTTACTATATAGAAATATTCTAAATAGCAAAGCTCTAAAGATACATTTTCTTATAAGAATGCAACCTTATGATTTTCAAAGGGAAACGACAAAATCGAGTAGTATGTAAAAAAAAAAAGCCTTACATATAGGCAAAGTTAAATTAACTGAAAAATAAGAGATTACTAAAAAGCAAGTCAAATTCATTTTATCAATAATTTAACAACTTTGTAACCTCCTATTTATCAACCCCTTAATTTATTAAAATAAAAAGCAAGGAAAAAGCCATTTGTTTTTCTGAAATTTGATTACGAAATTTGCAAGCGTAGAAGTTTCGCTTTATTAATAACAACGCACGTATGATTGAACATAACCAAGCCGTTGCATTGTGGAATCGTTGCCTCTCTTTCATTAAAGACAATGTAAATGCTACGGCTTTTAAAACATGGTTTGAGCCTATCGTACCTTTAAAATATGAAGCTACGGAAAAGGCATTGACAATCGGCGTCCCCAGCCTTTCTTCTATGAATATCTGGAAGAAAAATATGTGGGACTGCTGCGCGCCGCCATCTATAAAGAAATAGGTGAAGGCACGGAGTTGATGTATTCTATCCTGACAGATAAGACAAACCATATCACTGTTAATATAGAAGGAACCAAACGTTCTTCTGCATTGCCAGAACAGGCTCCTGTTTACAATGGGAATAAAGCACCCAATCCTCTGCAAGCTCCGGCTCCACAGGATTTGGATCCGCATTTGAACCCGAACTATAACTTTGAGAATTTCATCAAAGGAAATAGCAATGAATTTTCGAGAACGGTAGCGGAAACTGTAGCACAGAATCCAGCACGTACCTTCAACCCGTTATTCATCTACGGTCCATCAGGTGTGGGTAAGACTCATCTTATCAATGCCATCGGAACCCGTATCAAGGAATTATATCCGGAAAAACGCGTATTGTATGTATCTGCTCACCTTTTCCAGGTGCAGTATACAGACTCAGTACGTACAAACCACTTCAATGATTTCATCAGCTTCTACCAAACTATCGACGTGCTCATCATTGATGATATTCAGGAGTTTGCCGGAGTAACCAAAACGCAGAATACATTCTTCCATATTTTCAACCATCTTCACCAGAACGGAAAACAGCTGATTCTGACTTCAGACCGTGCCCCTGTGATGCTTCAAGGAATGGAGGAACGATTGCTGACCCGTTTCAAATGGGGACTGGTAGCGGAATTGGAAAAACCGGATATTGAATTGCGGAAAAACATCTTGCGTAATAAGATAAAACGCGACGGACTGACCATTCCGGAATCTGTCATCGGCTACATCGCAGAAAGCGTGAACGAAAGCGTACGTGAACTGGAAGGTATCGTCAACTCATTATTGGCACAGTCTATTTTGTTCAAACGGGAAATCGACTTGGATTTGGCTCAACGCATCGTCAGAAAGGCTGTGAAGTGCGCAGAAAGCAAACCGATGACGGTAAGCGATATCATTGCCAAAGTATGCGAGCATTACAAGATAGATGAAACGGCCATCCATACCAAGACCCGTAAACGGGAAGTAGTGCAGGTGAGACAAGTGGCAATGTATCTGGCTAAGAAGCACACCGATACGTCTTCCTCCAAAATTGGTCAGCTCATCGGAAACAAAGACCATGCTACCGTATTGCACGCATGCAAGATTGTGAAAGATCAGGTAGACGTAGACAAATCATTTAAGGCAGAAATCGAAGAAATTGAAATGAGTCTTCGCACAAGATAATAAAAATGGCGACTGGAGTTCCAGCCGCCATTTTTTATTATCTTTCAACTATCAACTATAATCACTTATCAAATCCCTGACGCTTCAGTACCTTCTTCAAACCTTCAGACATAAATTCATTATCGGCCTTCTTATAGCGGATGTCCGTAAAGATTTGAGCCAATGTCTCGGTATGATTGATTTCGACAAAATGCTTGTTCTCCGGCAGCGCTTCCTTATAAGCATAAATCTGGTCAATCATGGAAGGTGTGTAATCCTGATACTTTTCTTCATGAATAATCCCCTGCACAGGTAAGCGGTCCGGCTGTTCAGGGCACTCATCCGGATAACCAACAGTAATCGTTGCTACAGGAACAACCAGCTCGGGGAGTTCCAGCAAATCAATAATCTGGTCCGGATTATAAATGGTAGTTCCCAAATAACAAATTCCCAATCCGGCTTCCTCTGCCAAAGTACAGAAGTTCTGTGTCACCAACAGCGCATCCGTAGCCGCATTCAAGAAAGAAATAAAATTATTATACCCCGGTACCGCCTTGCGCTGTTCACACCATTTACTGAAGCGGTTAAAATCGGCACAGAAAGTGAGCACTACAGGGGCTGAAGTAACCATTGGCTGATTAAAAATGAGCCGGTGCCAAACGCGATTTCATTTCTGCATTCCGGGTTACCACCACACTATACAACTGCATATTTCCCATCGTAGAAGCACGGAAAGACTCCTCCAACAATTCATTCAGTAAAGCGGCAGGCACATCATCCTGCTTGTATTTACGAATGGTCCGTCTGTTCTTTATTGATTCCATAATATATAGGCTTTATATGATACTACACAAAGGTAACAAGAATCCTTGAATATCCCTACTTCATTCTTAAGCAAGAAACACGTATATTTCAAGCATGTTTCCCGTTTTGGAAAACTTTTCAGATTTGTAAATTTCACAAATAACTAATTATCAATACAATAAAAAATAAAAACAGAAAACCATCCACATTGTTAATAACTTATTTCTTTTTTATTTTGCCAATTAAAAAAAACATCTTTAGATTTGCAGACGTTTGTTAGAAATAAGAGCAAGACTTCTACAATTTTACTTATTTTTATTGATAACAAACTTATTCATATAACAACCGTGGAAAAAAAAACGTACAGCTACGATGAAGCCTACAACGCTTCATTGGAGTATTTCAAAGGAGACGAGTTGGCCGCACGTGTTTGGGTAAACAAATACGCGGTGAAAGACTCATTTGGAAACATCTATGAAAAATCGCCAGAGGATATGCATTGGCGAATTGCCAATGAAGTAGCCCGCGTAGAGGCTAAATATCCTAATGCTCTCAGTTCTCAAGAACTTTTTGATTTGCTTGACCATTTCAAGTACATCGTTCCTCAGGGAAGCCCGATGACCGGAATTGGAAATGACTACCAGATTGCTTCATTATCAAACTGCTTTGTAATCGGACTTGACGGAAGCGCTGACTCATACGGAGCTATTATCCGCATCGACGAAGAGCAGGTACAGCTGATGAAGCGACGTGGTGGTGTAGGACATGACTTGTCACACATCCGTCCGAAAGGTTCTCCGGTAAAAAACTCAGCTCTGACTTCAACGGGTCTTGTTCCTTTCATGGAGCGCTATTCTAATTCTACCCGTGAAGTAGCACAAGACGGACGCCGTGGTGCCCTGATGCTGAGCGTATCCATCAAGCATCCGGACTCTGAATCTTTCATCGATGCCAAGATGACCGAAGGAAAGGTAACCGGAGCCAACGTCTCTGTAAAATTAGACGACGAATTCATGCAAGCTGCTGTAGAAGGAAAGCCTTATACCCAGCAGTACCCGATAGATTCACCCAACCCGATGGTTTCAAAAGAAATAGATGCGTCAGCTCTATGGAAAAAAATCGTACACAACGCATGGAAATCTGCCGAACCGGGTGTATTGTTCTGGGATACAATTATCCGTGAATCTGTGCCCGACTGCTATGCAGACTTAGGCTTCCGTACGGTATCTACCAATCCATGCGGTGAAATTCCATTGTGTCCGTACGATTCATGCCGCCTGCTGGCCATCAACTTGTACTCATACGTAGTAAATCCTTTTACACCGGAAGCATACTTCGACTTTGATTTATTCAAGAAACATGTAGCACTGGCTCAGCGCATCATGGATGATATCATCGATCTGGAATTGGAAAAGATTGAACGCATCCTTGAAAAGATTGACTCTGACCCTGAGAGCATGGAAGTAAAAGGAAGCGAACGTCACTTGTGGGAGAAAATTTACCACAAATCAGGACTGGGACGCCGTACGGGTGTAGGTATCACTGCAGAAGGTGACATGCTGGCAGCTATGGGATTGCGTTATGGTACGGAAGAAGCTACTGAATTCTCTGAGAAAGTTCACAAGACAATCGCATTGGAGGCTTACCGTTCATCTGTAAACATGGCCAAAGAACGTGGTGCTTTCGAAATCTACGACGCAGAACGTGAAAAGAACAACCCGTTCATCAACCGCCTGAAAGAAGCTGACCCGGAACTGTACGAAGAAATGAAAAAATACGGTAGAAGAAACATTGCCTGCTTGACCATTGCTCCGACAGGAACTACCAGCTTGATGACACAGACTACTTCCGGTATCGAACCGGTATTTATGCCTGTGTACAAACGCCGCCGCAAAGTAAACCCGAACGATGCGAATGTACACGTAGACTTTGTAGACGAAACAGGAGATGCATTCGAAGAATACGTGGTATTCCACCACAAATTCCTCACCTGGATGAAAATCAACGGATACGATCCGGACAAACGTTACACGCAGGAAGAGATTGACGAGCTGGTAGCAAAATCACCCTATTACAGAGCCACCTCAAACGATGTGGACTGGCTGATGAAAGTGAAGATGCAAGGACGTATCCAGAAATGGGTGGACCACTCTATCAGTGTGACCATCAACCTGCCCAACAACGTAAGCGAAGACCTCGTCAACCAGTTGTATGTGGAAGCATGGCGTTCAGGATGTAAGGGATGTACGGTATACCGTGACGGTTCACGTGCCGGAGTGCTGATTTCTACCAAGAAAAAAGACAAGAAAGAAGAAGAGGAAGAATGCCGTTGCAAACCGCCTCAGGTGGTAGAGGTACGCCCGAAAGTGCTGGAAGCTGATGTAGTACGATTCCAGAACAACAAGGAAAAATGGGTGGCATTCGTAGGCTTGCTCGACGGAAGACCTTACGAAATCTTTACCGGTCTGCAGGATGATGAAGAAGGTATCGTATTACCGAAATCTGTCACCAGCGGACGTATCATCAAGAGCTACGATGAGGACGGAACCAAGCATTATGACTTCCAGTTCGAAAACAAGCGTGGCTATAAGATGACCATTGAAGGCCTTTCTGAAAAGTTCAACAAGGAATACTGGAACTACGCCAAACTGATTTCAGGAGTACTCCGCTGGAGAATGCCTATCGAACAGGTTATCAAACTGGTAGGTTCTCTGCAACTCGACAGTGAAAACATCAACACCTGGAAAAACGGTGTGGAAAGAGCACTGAAGAAATACGTACAGGATGGTACCGAGGCCAAAGGCGTGAAATGCCCGAACTGCGGCCATGAAACACTGGTATATCAGGAAGGCTGTCTGATTTGTAAGACATGCGGTTCTTCACGTTGCGGATAATCGCCGACGAAATACATATTTTATAAATGCGCAGGCATGAATCGTACGGGTTTCTGAAAATTCAGTAATCATACGATTCATGCCTCTCTATTCATAAAAAAAGATGAAACAAAGTGACATGTATATTCATTTGAAGGGACTGAAGCTTTTCGCTTTCCACGGGGTACTTCCACAGGAAAACAAGGTAGGTGCCGAATACACCCTCAACCTGCGGTTGAAAACCGACTTCAGCCGGGCTTCCCAAACCGACGACCTGAACTATACCATCAACTATGCTGAAGTGTTCGAGGCCGTGAAAGAAGAAATGAAAATCCCTTCCCAGCTGCTGGAGCATGTCATCCAGCGCATTGCCGGACGACTGTTTCACGATTTCCCACAAATCACGGAAATCAAAATAGCCTTGTTCAAACAGAATCCTCCCATGGGGGCTGAATGCCAGGAAACGGGAGTGGAATCCATTTACACCAAAGACTAACGCGATATGAAAAGACTTGTAATTTTTGACCTGGACGGAACTTTACTAAACACCATTGCCGACCTGGCAGCGGCTACTAATTACGCGCTGAATCAGTTCGGTTATCCCACACATGACACGGACGCTTATCGTTTTTTCGTGGGAAACGGCATCAACAAGCTGTTCGAAAGAGCTCTTCCTGAATCGGAAAGGACACCGGAGAATGTGCTGCGCATACGTTCCCAATTTGTACCTTACTACAACCTGCACAATGCAGATTTAAGTCGCCCCTACCCCGGTATTGAGCAACTGCTCACCCAACTTCAGGAGCAACACATTCAGGTAGCCGTTGCTTCCAACAAGTATCAGGAAGCGACAGAGAAACTTATCCGCCAATACTTTCCCTCCATCCATTTTACAGCCGTATTCGGACAGCGGGAAAACGTACCAACTAAGCCCGACCCGCAAGTCATTCATGAAATCATAGGAATAAGTGGCGTACAGAAAGAGGAGGTGGTCTACATCGGTGATTCAGGAGTAGACATGCAAACAGGACTTAATGCAGGAGTGACTACCATAGGCGTATGCTGGGGATTCCGTCCGAAAAACGAATTAGAGGCATTTCAGCCTGACCTGTTGGTGGAAAATCCGGAAGAAATCGCAGACTTTCTGCAACTCGCTTAACCCCCAGAAAGCAAACATTCTCAGGCGTCCTTGTGCTTCCTCCAAAACGCAAGGACGTTTGACTCAAAACGCAAGTGCATTTAAGATAAAACGTAAGTGCGTTTCAGTTAAAACGCAAGTATCATTTTACTTCAAACGCAAGGCGTTTTCCAAGGCCGGAAAATCACTCGCGAGCAAGCCGTTTGAGAGCCAGATGATGCCCGGCTTGAGCTGCCTTCTTATACCAGAACATGGCCAGGTGTAAATCCGGCACTCCTGCCCAACCTTCCTCGTACCCCTGTCCGATGCGATAGAAAGCATAAGGGTCGGACGAATGACGATAAGCCTCAAAAGCTTGTGGAAGTGACACGGGCAACGTACCGCATCCTTTCCGGTACAAATCGCCCAGGTTGGCCGAAGCATAGGTCAAATCTCCCTGACGGACAGCTTCCTTAAACCAGAACTCTGCCTGATAGCCGTCGGGGAATACCCCTACCCCTTCCTGATACAAGGTACCAATATCATTCAATACCACCCCGTCTACGGGCGTTCCTTCACGATACTCTTTTCCTAGCTCCAGCAGCATATCCACATCTTCCCGCGAAAAACTTTCCCAGGTTTCTGTACCGTCTGTCTGCCATGATTTGACACGTCCGATGGACACATGTTGCGGCACATCAATCTCCACGTCCATCGCATAGGCCATCCGGTCGGCCAGAAACTCTTCCTTAGTCGCTTCTAACAGCCAGCCTTTCCGAAGTAGGTATTGTATGTAACCATAAATGCGTGAAGTGGAAGAATGAAGATTCACCCCATATCTTTCAACTGTTCCAGAGAACATAGTGGAATTCCGTTTTCGGTAACGCTCCAGGTAACAGCGGGGAATGACAGACAGTATCACCTTCAGCGAGGCTATCTCCTCTCCGATACAGTCTTCTATCCATTGCGCACCCAGCCTTTCATATACGCTGTAAGTCTTCCCATCTTCCCGCGACATCAGTTTCGGACTATGCCCGTTCAAATGCAAGCCCAGCGTATCAATCAGGTAAGGAAAGAATTTATAGTCATCGTATGAAGACAGTCCGTCCATGCCTATCACAATTTTGCCATGCATGTCGTCGGAAATGACAAACGAAGTGGTGGAATGCTCCGGACGATGAAAATAATAATGAGTTTCCCCACGGTAAGTACCCTGTACGGTCAGTTCCACAGGAACCTCCAACTTGCGAAAAAAATCCTTATTTGCAAAGGAGATGCCGCATTCAGTTGAAAAGAAATTCGCATAGTTACCCTTTCTGCCTTTAATAAATCTTTGCTCGAATCTCACCACTACCTATGCACAAACGAGCATCTTTGTCATAAATCACCCCGAATTGTCCGGGCGCAATGCCCTGTATCGGTTCCTCACTGGAAACCTGCAGCGTTCCGTCTTCGGCAAAGCACACTTTTCCAGTCTGAAAGGTATCCGTGTGACGTATCTTGAAACAAATTTCAGTTTCCTGTTCTTTCCATGGATTCAAGGTGATAAAATGAAAATCCTTTACACAGAAGGAATGTCCGAACTGCTTTTCTGTATCATATCCATGCGACACATAGATAATGTTATCTTCCACATTCTTGTCTACCACAAACCACGGACCACCGCCCAGTCCCAGTCCTTTACGCTGGCCAATGGTATGAAACCAGTATCCGCGGTGCTGTCCGATAACCTTTCCGGTTTCCAGTTCTACGACCGGTCCCGGACGTTCTCCCAAGAAACGGCGGATAAAATCATTGTAATTTATCTTTCCCAGGAAACAGATGCCCTGGCTGTCTTTTCGTCGGGCACTGGGTAAAGAAGCTTTCAATGCCATATCCCGCACTTCTTCCTTGAGAAAACCTCCCAAGGGAAATATCAGGCGTGACACCTGCAGGTAATCAATCTGAGCCAGGAAATCGGTCTGATCTTTCACAGGGTCTTTGGCTGTAGCCAGCCATGTATATCCGTCTATATCCAGTGTAGAAGCATAATGCCCCGTGGCAATCTTATCGTAACCCTGTCCGGCCTCCCGGTCAAAACAGCCGAATTTTATCAGCTTGTTGCACATCACGTCCGGATTGGGAGTCAGCCCACGACGCACCCTGTCCACCGTATAAGCCACCACATTGTCCCAATAAGCCTGCTGCAAATCGACAATATGAAAAGAAAGGCCATACTTACGTGCAGTGGCAGAAGCCAGTTCAATGTCTTCCTCCGCCGTACAGGTTAGTCCGTCATCTGTATCCATACCGATTTTTATGTAAAACAAATCGGGCTTGTATCCTTGTTCACACAACAGGTGCACGGCTACCGCACTGTCCACTCCTCCCGAAATCAACGCTGCTATATTCATATCTTTCTTTTTTTAACGGCAAATATACCACCGGCCTCCCAAATGCCCAATACCCTTTTCCAGGGTATATCTCATTTCAGGGCCTGGAACTGCTCGATAAGTGAAGTAATGTTTGCCGTAAACAAGCGGGCTGAGATAGCCAACAAGATGATACCGAAAAACTTACGGATTACGTAAATACCTCCTTTTCCCAACATACGCTCAATGCGGTCGGTCAGTTTCAAGACGATGAACACCCATACCATATTGAGTATCAAGGCCAGTACAATGTTAATTGGCGCATATTCCGCCCGCAATGAAAGCAGGGTGGTAAACGCACCGGCACCTGCCAGCAAAGGAAAAACCAAAGGCACCAGCGTAGCTTCTTTGATAGGACCTGTATTCTTGAAAATTTCAATATCCAGAATCATTTCCAGCGACATCAGGAAAATGACAAACGCACCAGCCACCGCAAACGAAGCGATGTCCACTTGAAACAGACGCAACATCATGTCGCCTGCATAAAAGAATCCTATCAGAAGCGCAAAAGCAATGAGAGTGGCTTTAAGGGCATTCACGGACCGCCCTTTTTGTTTCAGGTCCAGAATAATGGGAATGGAACCAATGATGTCAATCACGGCGAAAAGAACGATAAAGGCACTCAGAAACTGCTGAAAATCTAATCCACTCATAGCTATATCCAAAATTATTACTGCAAAGTTATGATTTTTCTACACACTTGCAAGGAAAGAACAAACATTATCAGACTGTAAGAAAGAATAAAAAAGATAAAAGGTATTATCGGACGATACTTTCAGTAGGGAAATATACTTAACTTTGTATGTTAAAAGATAACTTAATAAAGTTAACGAGAAATGGAATTGACAATGTACGACAAGCTTTTACAGCTGCCTCTATTTCAGGGTATGTCGAAATTTGACTTCACTGACATTCTGGAAAAAGTAAAAATTCACTTCAATAAATATGAACCTGGAAGCTGCCTGGTAAGACAAGACACTCCATGCAATCAACTTATTTTCGTGCTGGATGGAGAAGTACAGATAGAATCCAATGACAAGACTCACAAATATACACTTTGGGAAAATTTCAAAAGCCCGAATGTGATTGAGCCTTATTCTCTGTTTGGTATGCGCCTTACTTCACGGCTTCTTACACGGCGGTTACGGAGGTCAACACACTGAACATTGACAAATCATACATTCTCAATGAGCTATGCCGGTATGAAGTGTTCAACCTGAACTACATGAACATGCTGAGCAACCGGAGTCAGGTGATTTACAACAAATTGTGGAATGCGCATATCGGAAAAACGCGCGACAAGATTATCAACTTCCTTCTGCTGCGCTGCATGACTCCCTACGGCGCGAAAAAACTGTCCATCCGAATGGAAGATTTGGCACGCCTGATTGACGATACCCGTATCAACGTATCAAACGTGCTGAACGACCTTCAGAACCGGGGACTGATTCAGCTGGGACGGCGCACCTTCAGCATTCCTGAACTGAGGGAAGTGGTGCAGCTGTTAGACAAGAAAGACTGAGCGTAATTACAACCTTTATTTATTTGAAGCAATATGAACAATCCATTTTTACAACCCTATCATACACTCCACGATACTACTCCTTTCCAGCAGATACGGATTGAAGACTACGAGCCGGCCGTTCGGGAAGGCATGCGACTGGAGGACGAAGAAATTCAGCAAATCACCGGTAATCCGGAAGAACCGACTTTCCAGAACACCATTTTAGCTCTGGAGCATGCTGGGAAAGCCCTCGACCGGGTCACTACCGTGCTTTTTAACTTGCTGAGTGCGGAAACCTGCGACGCGCTGGAAGAAATAGCAGAAAAGCTGACCCCGGCACTGTCTGAACATGCTAACAACATCAGCCTCAACGAGCAGCTCTTTGCCCGCGTAAAAGCAGTGTACGATAAAAGAGAATCCCTGCAGCTGACTCCTGAAGAACGTCGTCTGCTGGAAAAATCATACGACGGCTTTGTCCGCAACGGAGCCAATCTGTCTGAAGAAGACAAGGCTACTTTCCGAAAGCTGAGCATGGAACTGAGCAGCCTGACGTTGAAATTCTCGCAGAATCACCTGAAAGAGACCAATGGCTACGAACTGGTGCTGCACACCGAAGATGAACTGGCCGGACTTCCGGAAAGTGCCATAGAGGCAGCCGCACATACGGCACACGAGAAAGGGAAGGAAGGCTGCTGGGTAATCACTCTGCAGGATCCAAGCTACGTGCCTTTTATGAAATACAGTGACAAGAGGGAAGTGAGAAAGACGCTCTACATGGCTTATAACACCCAGTGCTGTCACGACAATGAATTCAACAACCTGAAGATTGTGGAACAGCTGGTCAACCTCCGCATGGAACTGGCGCAACTGTTGGGTTTCAAGAATTACGCTGAATATGTACTGAAAAAACGCATGGCCGAACACAGCGAGAATGTGTACAAGCTGTTGGAACAACCTGCTGGAGGCTTATACACCGACTGCCCGTCAGGAAGTAGAAGAAAATCCGT
>ENA-OPZY01000043-OPZY01000043.1-human-gut-metagenome-genome-assembly--contig:-NODE-43-length-11456-cov-1.621502_pt1 | contig 11456 bp, 7 predicted proteins | sample MGYA00242488_ERZ504513 | MGnify/ENA primary metagenome ERZ504513 (study PRJEB26092, sample SAMD00036247) | human gut metagenome | host: Homo sapiens | study: EMG produced TPA metagenomics assembly of the...
TGGAATACATACTTTAATCTTTTCATTTCCCAATTTATAGGAATATTTCCAAACCATACACTTCCGCTATCCTTCATCTCTACATCTGGATTTATTCCACTGGTTACTGCTTCCGTAATAATTGATAATTTGTATTCCTCTAATTTTTCAATTATCACCTTCTGCTTTTCTACAATTTCATCAATCTTTGAACACTTGGCATCCAGATATTCAACTATTTTATTTTGTTGTTCTATATTTGGTCTAACCAACGGAAGTAAAAATAACTTTCCTAATTGATGTGGTTAGAAGAAAAACATCTCCAATCTGCTTTCATTATAACGTTCAATCCATATTTACGCATTAAAAAAGGATGCAGGGATTGACTCCCTACATCCTTCATTAGAATTATAATATTATACTTATCTCACACCCCGATCAGCCCCTCTCTCCGGCTTATCTTTTCCCTGCTTTTCTTGAATAATCCTCTTATTAATCTCAAGCCGTTCATGAATGGATAATTTCTTATCTTTTCCAACTACCGCCTGCTTCTGTTGTACCTGTTTCCTATCTGCTTTTCCTGCATCCTTGACCACTGCATTCGCTTCGGTACTTGTTCCCCGCTCATCTGCTCTTCCTTCATTTCTTTCCGTTATCTGCTGTTCTCGTCTCTCTTTCACACCTTTTTCTTCCAGATTGCAAAAGCTCTGCAGATACGGAAGCACATGATTCTGCATGTCTGTCAGATCTTCCATATATTTTTGGAACTCTTCACTTCCTTTACCTTTCTGGTAATTGATCCAATACTCATCTGTAAGCTTCATTTCATTATCATACTTCAACTGACTCACAATACCGCCATGTCCATTTCCAATATCTATTGACTTCTTGAAATGATGCAGCATCTGTTCACCTTTTTCCGCATAATATACAGTCACATATATCTTTGTGATTTTTGTAGGTTCCTCTGTCTTCGAATCACGTTTTGCATACCATTCTTTATCCATTTCTGCTGTTTTTGCATCCAGCTCGGATAACTTCTGACATCTTGGATTCATGAGAGCACTTTCTTCACAATAGTTTACATACACCATTGGTTCCAGATTCTTTGGAAACTCCGGCTCATAGACTTTCAGTCTTTCAATCAATACACCTGCACGCACAGACTGGTCACATTCTTCGTCTACAATATCCTTCAGATAAGAAATATAAGAATGTGTATTGCCACTCTGCAAATCCAACATCACCTCTTGTACCGTATTTTCTCCCGTCTCCACATTATCTCGATACTCATACGGATCAAAAGCTTCTGCAATCTCATCCAATGCCTCTGCCAACTGTTCTGTGGTCATCTTCTCTGGATACATTGCTTCCCGAACATCCCGCATTGGTACATACTTATAGTCCGGCAATGCATCATGAATTTTCTCAATCCCTTCCCGTATCAGTGCAAGTTCTCCATAAAATCGAACATCGTCCATCAGATTTCCAAGTACTGTATTTCCTTTTACGATTGCAAATTCAGCATCATCATAGTAACTGTCTTCCGGATCACGATAGATAATCCCCATACTGCATACTCGATAGGCATTCTCAGGATTCTCCCTATAATTTTTCATAAACCGCAGCAATCTGATTAACATCGGTACTTTTTTCATAAGCTCCCATATCATGGAACTCATCACATTCTGCGGCAAAGTATTCCAGATACGGTTCTTTCTTCGGTGGCATATTATTGAGGACATTATCAATCATGTTATAATTTGCCTCTTCCAGTTCTTCTACCTTTGCCAATGGCTTATATTCGCCCTGGCTTTTCTGAATCTCTGCCATTACAACCTCATCCATTTCTTCTACCTTTTCCATCAACTGATCATAATCCCCACGGATGCGTTCTCCAGTCCATCCTTCGTCTTCCAAAAGTTCCTCTGCCGCTTCTTCAATAGAAATTTCACCATTTTCATAGACGCCACCATCCATCAGGCGGAAATCTTCATCGTAAAAGGAATAATCATATCCTCCTTCTGTTCTCTGAATAGCAAAGTAACGTTCTCCTACCTCATATGCCAGTTCACTAAGAACCTGTTCTTCCAGATTCAGGAAAGAATCTAGCTGTTCAAAACTGATACTGTCTACAAAATGAGCGGTTACCTTTCCCCCCTCATTCAGAACTACGATATCACTGACAGACAGGGAATGTCCTCGAAAGTCTTCTGGTCTGTCGATGTTGAATCGTTCAAATATATCATCTAGCGACATATTTCCAAATAATTCTCCCACATAGACCAGTTCATAGTCTTCTTTTTTAATCTGCATCCCGTGACTTTCAATGAAGCTCATATTCATAAACGCATAGTTTTCACCTGGCAAACCATCTCTTATTTGATAAATACCGAATGTTCGTCTTGTCCCTAATAGCAGATTTGCCTCTTTCAAAGACTGAATCTGCGGATATTTCTGCATCTCCCATTCCAAATTGCGGAATCGTTCCAGTTCTTCTGTAGACATCTGATAATGCTCCGGACCTCGTTCAATCTCCATTCGCTCTGTAACATAGATTGGTGATGAAAAATTGGTAATCAGATAGATATCTGCTCCGGCATCATATAATTTCAGAGCTTCTTCCTGTCCAATCACATTCATCGGCTCCTGAAATGCTCCAAAATCTTCATCTGCATAATCCAGATCCTGATCCCTTATCCGTTCCCACATCTGTGATTCCATGCCAAACAGCCCTTCATGTGCCTGTATCATTTCTTTACTTGCATACTCTCCCTTGCTGCCATCACTACCCAGGCAATAGATTTTAGAACCCATTCTGTGATAATCCAGGGCTGCTGCTTTTCTAAGCGGCACCATATCCTCTGCTGTATATCCATAATCCCGAAGTTCCAGCTTGCCTATGGTTGGATCTGGTAAGTCCTGAATATCCATTTGGGCATCATCCAGAAGTTCCTCTACTCTATCTTCATCTGACCGATTGACTGCATCTGCCAGATTTCTTACCAGCGTCCTTACTTTCTCTTCTTCGCCAACCAGATTTGCATATTCAAAAATCTGTTCTTTTACGTCCGCTGGAATTGCTATTCCCATGTGTTCTGCACGGTCTATTTGTTCCTGTGTATATTCCTGCATTTTCTGCGTTTCTATTCCTGTTATCATGTTTCTCGCCATATAAGTTCCTCCTGTATTCCCAAAAGTGGCATAACCGGCAGAACATTCTTTCTACCAAATTATGCCATCTTTCCTGTTTTCTTATTCCAGACCGAAGTCCCTTTTTCTATCTTCCCTGCCATTCTCGCTTTCCCGCTGGCTTTTTTCTTTATAAATCTGCAATTTCTCATGGATAGAACCACGTGCCGGTCGTTCTTCTTTCTCTTTCGATTCTGACTGCTCTGCTTCTGTGTCTTCCCGTTCATCCATATTAAGAAGGCATTTAGTTCTGACAGTCGCTCCAGTTTCTGGTTCAGTTCCTCTTCTTTTGTGAATGGCTTTCCAACTTCCTCTTTGGCATTTGTAAGCTGCTCCTGTACCGTTTCCAATCGTTGCTCCGCTTCTGCCAGTTTCTCCGGATAGCTTTCCAGAAGATTATTGATACGGGTGATATTTCCCAGGGCATCTGCTCCCAGATGAACTTTCGATACCGATTCATGCTTCACAGACAGGATAAACTCCTTACTCCAGCTGTCGAACTGGATTCTCATGTTGAATCCCTGATAGTTTCCGATATCCATTGCTGCATCGACTGCTTTCATGTCCTTGCAGACTGCCAGTAGTGCCGCTCCTGCTTCTTTCTTTTCTGTAAATACTTTGCCGCTGATCTCCATGGAAAACTGTTCTGGATCTGTGATTTTATGCTCCTGATAATGGGCAATATCCGCTTTGTAGCTATCAATAGTCTCGGTCAATTTTGCAATCTGCTGTGGAAAATTTCTTGCAATATCATCTTCCAGACGGTACTGGTTATTCATGTGATTGGCTTTTAAAAGTTTCAGTTTTGCCACATCCACGTCCAGTGCCATCTTTTCTTTTACTGCCGGATTTCCAGTTGCCAGTGCCTTAACCTCTGCATAGGACAGTGCCGCTTCGTCCACATCTTCGCAGCTTCTGACCGGTGCTTTGCTCGTCATAATCTGGGAGATGAACTTCTGTTTATTTTCGATCAACTGCCACATGTAGCTGTCGAAGGTGGATTCTGTCACATACCGAAAGATATGAACCTTTTTATTGTGATTTCCCTGCCGGATGATACGTCCTTCCCTCTGCTCCAGATCAGACGGTTTCCAGCCAATATCCAGATGATGCAGAGCAATCAGACGATCCTGCACGTTGGTACCGGCACCCATCTTTGCTGTTGAACCAATCAAAAAACGAACCTGCCCAGATTTTACTTTTCCAAACAGCTCCGTCTTCTTTGCTTCGGTATTTGCATCATGAATGAATGCAATTTCTTTTTCCGGTACACCTTTCGCCATCAGCTTCTGTTTCAAGTCATCGTAAACATTGAAACTGCCATCGCCTTTCGGTGTGCTCAAGTCACAAAAAATGATCTGCGCCGATTTCTGTACAACTGTATCTTTCCAGATTTCATAGCTTTTTTCTGCACAGACCGACACTTTACTGCCCGGATCGTCTGGCAATAGTTCATTGACCAATCGCTGATCCAGTGCCAGTTTTCTTCCGTCATTGGTAATTTTCAGCATATTGTCTACACTAGCATCTACGCCACCGTTTCTTACCACTTCCGCACGCTCTCCTAGGCTTGCTACGATTTCTTTCTGCTGTTCTGTTGGTTTCAATACTACAGTTTCGTATTCCGCTTCCGGTACTGGAAGATTCAACTGATCCGAAGTCTTGATATCTGCAATCTCCTTGAACATATTCATCAGTTCCGGGATATTATAGAATCTGGCGAATCTGGATTTTGCTCGGTATCCGGTTCCTTCCGGTGCAAGTTCAATGCTGGTCACAACCTCTCCAAACGTGGATGCCCAGGAATCAAATAATCCCAAGCCCATATTCTGTAATTTGCTGTTCTGCAGATATCTCTGCATGACATAAAGTTCCGTCATGCTGTTGCTGATCGGTGTGCCCGTTGCAAAGGTAATGCCTTTTCCACCGGTAATCTCATCCAGATACTGACATTTATTAAACATATCTGCTGATTTCTGTGCTTCGTTCTGGGCAATTCCGGCTACATTTCTCATTTTTGTATAAAGGAACGCATTTTTATAACTGTGTGCCTCGTCTACATACAGATGATCCACTCCCAGTTCTTCAAAGGTAACTACATTATCCTTTTTCTCTTTCTGATTCAGCTTCTCCAGTCTTGTCATTCAGCGTTTTTCTGGTCTTTTCAATCTGCTTTACCGTATAGCGGCCGCCATCCTGCTCATATCTTGCACTCTGGATTGCGATTTCCAGATCGTCAATCTGCTTCCGCAGCATGGCTTCCTGCCTCTCATCAGAGATTGGGATACGCTCAAACTGGGAATGACCGATGATAATCGCATCATAGTTTCCCATAGCGATTCTGGCACAGAACTTTTTCCGGTTCGCCGGTTCAAAATCTTTCTTGGTTGCCACCAGGATATTGGCTCCCGGATATAACTGCAGGAACTCGGCTCCCCACTGCTCTGTCAGATGGTTCGGCACGACAAATAGATTCTTTTGTGATAATCCCAGACGTTTGCTCTCCATTGCAGCCGCTACCATCTCGTAGGTCTTCCCAGCTCCTACTACATGAGCCAGAAGCACATTATCCCCGTAAAGCTGATGTGCGACAGCATTTTTCTGATGTGGGCGAAGTTCAATTTCCGGGTTCATTCCTGGGAAAGTCAGATGACTGCCATCGTATTCACGGGGACGGATACTGTTAAACCGTTCATTATAAACTCTTACCAGTCTTTCACGTCTCTGTTGATCTTTGAAAATCCAATCCTTAAATGCTGCTTTCATGGCATCCTGTTTCTGTGATGCCAGCATAGTTTCTTTTTTATTGAGGACACGAATCTCATCCCCATTTTCATTGACACTCTTATCATAGATACGAACATCTTTCAGATTCAGTGTATCTTCCAGAATCCGGTAAGCATTTGCCCTCTCGGTTCCATACGTTGCATAGGCAAACGCATTTCTTGGACTGTCTGCATTTTTCCCGGTAATCCGCCACTCACCATTCACCTCAGAATATTTTACCTGTATCTCCTTCTGTGCAAGATACCACGGAGTATGAAGCAGTTCCCTCATAAAGTCCTGATAATCCGATGGTTCAATCCAGGTTGCCCCAATCCTTACTTCGATTTCAGATGCTTCCAGTTCTCTTGGCTGAACTGCTTCCAATGCACGGACATTCGGTGTGAATTCCGGGTGATTCTCTGCAAAGGTTCTTGCTGTGTTTAACTTCTCCCTGACATTTCCAGATAAATACTCATCTCCACTCTCCCACTGGTCTGTCAGTGGGTTCTTAAATATAACTCCAACCAGTTCCTCCGTGATTTTTTCTTCTGTCTTTCCTGTCAGCTGTGCCATATAGGACAGATCCACCTTTGCTCTTTCATTCAATGATAATGCTAAGGCTTCTGTCGCAGTTTCCACACTGGTTACCGCCACTGCCTTTTTGATGGTTCGTTTCGTAAACATGTCTGCTTTTCGCTTCAATGTTCCATCTTCGTTCAGGTCTTCCAGAGAACACAACAGACAATAAGAAGCGTCATCAGAAAACGCCCGCTTGTTTGCATTACTTCCGATGACTCCATACTTTGCTGTGTAAGCATCATATACTTGATTCAATTTCTCCTGCTGTTTGTGAATTTCTTCATCTGTTACGGATTCTTCCATCTGCATGGCAATCAGTTCACGCACCGTGTCTCGGATCTCCACCATACCTTTTACACGTTCTGCAGTAGCGGCAGGCATCTTTACCTGATTCATCAGAGAGTTAACACGGTAATATACCTGATCATCTACAACCGCATAACTGTAATTACGAACATTCGGATCTGCCGGGATACTCTCTGGTACATCATCCAGTTCTGCATCCACATCAACTGCAGGTGCCATATTTCCATGAATATTCCTGACAGCTTCTGCAAGCTGGACTTCAAGATCAGCACCTTCTATCGGCATACAGGTTGTTTCCATACCATACGGACCGGATACCTCTTTCATCTCACCCAGAATCATTTCCGGATGGTCTGCAAAATACTGATTGACCGTAATTCCATTGGCATCACTTCCAAGATTCACCCACTCCGGCATCTCTTTTGTCATGCTGTCACGCTTCTGGAAGAATAAAATATCTGCACTGACTTCCGTTCCTGCATTTGCTTTGAATGCTGTGTTCGGCAGGCGGATGGCTCCAAGGAGATCGGCACGTTCTGCCAGATACTTTCGGACTTCCGGTGATGCTTTATCCATGGTTCCTTTTGTTGTGATCAAAGCTGCCACACCACCCGGACGCAACTGGTCGATTGTCTTTGCCAGAAAATAATCGTGAATCATAAAATTATAGCGGTCATATTGCCTGTCATTCACTTTATAAGCTCCAAATGGCACATTTCCGATTGCCACATCGAAGAAATCATTCGGATAATCTGTCTTCTCAAAACCTTTAATCTGGATATTGGCATCTGGGTAAAGCAGTTTTGCAATTCTACCGCTGATACTGTCCAGTTCCACACCATAGAGTTTTGACTGGTTCAGCTTCTCAGGAAGCATTCCAAAGAAGTTACCAACACCCATGGATGGCTCCAGGATATTTCCTTTTGTAAATCCCAGATTTTCCAACGCCTGATACATACTTTCAATCACGATTGGCTGTGTGTAATGGGCATTTAAGGTAGAAGCTCTGGCTGCTGCATATTCTTCCGGTGTAAGGACTGTCTTTAATTCCAGATATTCCGTCTCCCATGCGGATTTTGTTTCATCGAAAGCATCAGCAAGACCTCCCCAGCCTACATATCGGGATAAAATCTCCTGTTCGTCTGGTGTGGCATTGCGGTTTTCTTCCTCGCATTTCTTTAAAAGCTGGATTGCCATGATATTAGCACGGAACTTTTCCTTTGGTGTTCCCTGTCCCAGTTCATCATCTGTGATATGGAAGTTTGTTGCTGGAATATCAGACTGTTCTGGTGTTATATCTTCCTTTTTTTCTGCATCTTCTACTGCTTCCGGTTGTGTCTCAACCTCCGACGGTTCCTGATTTTCCTCTCGTATTTCCTGCTGATCAGAGCCTTCCTGCTCCACTTCCAAAGCCTGCTGAGCTCCTTCCAGATCCGCCTGTCTCTGTGCTTCCTGCCGTTCTTCATACTTTTCCAGTTCTTCCGGTGATAAGAAATCATCGGTGCGAATCAGCTGACGGACACGTTCTGCAACCTTATTCCACTTTAATAGAACTTCTACATCTGGACTGCCAATCTTCCCTTTCGCAAGTTTTAATCCTTTCGCATCATGGGAAGCATCGGATTCATACGCTCCCGGTATCCCAGGTGCTGCTCCACCTGTACCATACTCATTTTTCAGAAACTCAGCTGCATCCTTTATATCGTGATGTTCCATGAAATACTCATAGATCCGATTCCGTCCTCCGGCAGTGATCCCGCCTCTTCTAAGGACTGCATCTATCTCATCCTGTGTGATAAAGGAAAGGGCCGGACGTTCGACCGTAAATTTCTGGTCTACCCAGGAACGCTCCCTCTGGAGATCCTGAAAACGCTGGAAATATTCCGGATTATGCTGAATCTCCACCTGCGATAATCTTCTGGATTCTCATCCATATCTTTCTGCAGCCATTCAAAGCGATGGGCAATTGCATCTGCTTCCGCTGAATCTGTCCAAGCTTCCCGCACGACATCCTGCCAATCCGAATATGATTGCTGCTCCTCCCGGTTTCTGCTGGTATCCCGAAAATGGAGTGCAAGAAGATTGGTCATTTCTTCCTGCTCCTGTTCAATGGCGTTATTGGAAATCAGATTATCCACGTAACTTCTATCCTCATACATATCCCGGATTCTGTCCGCCGCTTCTTCCCACGTAACCATGCGATCAAAGTTTCTTCTGGCGGAATCTCCCCGTCGGATACGGATACCATCATTGTCATACCAGATACTGATTTTCTGTCCATCTATGGTAAATCCTTTTCCACCTGTTTCATATTCCTCCTTCAGGAAGTTCTGCATTTCTTCATTATCCAGACCTTCAATCAGTCTTGCCGTAATATGAAACAGTGTATTTTTCTGTCCACTTCCCGTGCGGAGAATATCATCTACTACTTCATCAGAAATAAGAAAAGCGGCTGGCTGTTCTAATGCAGCTACCGCTTTCCTTATTTCTCCTAACTGTTCCTCTTCTGTCGGGAACAGACTTAATTGTAAATAATCTCCTGAATTACCAGTTCCTCTGCCTGTGCTTTGATCTGGTTCATGTGTCTGGTCCATGCCATCCCGTCTGCCATTTTGTCCGGTGCCGGGTTTTTCTCCAGAAGTTCTGACATCAGGTTGTCTACTCTCTGCCTTGCCTGGCTGTCGATTTCCATCAGATGACTGTCCAGACGGTTCTGTAAGGTCAGAATGTTGAATCTGGCTACTTTGTGGTTTCTCAGATACTCTTCCTCATCAATCCGTACTTCCCGATCGTTCCTCTCGTCTCCTCCAGACTGATATCCGGAATCTGGTACTCTCCATTCTGGCTGTAAGTGATCTCTCTCATGCTCTGTTTCCTCCTTATTTTCTCCTCTATCTTCTGTGTTCCTTGTTTTGCTTTCACGAATTAATGTGTTAAATTCATTATAAGCTACTTCTTTTTCTTTTGCAACCGTTTTCAGATCTTTTTCCAAGTCATTCAACACATATCGTCCAATCTGCATCAATACCGGTCTGCTGATCTCATTCACAGAACTTCCAAGGTGTCCAATAACCTTTAACTGGTTAAAATCTGTAATATGACGAAAATCCTCTGCATCAAGATATTCCTGCACATCCAGTCCGCATCGGTTCAGTAACACATACCAGACACTGTTTGTCATCAGTTCCCGGAACTCCACTTTCTGATTCTGTTCATCCAGATCTTCCAGAAAAGTGCCGGCTACATCCATTTGCAGTTCGTCGAAAGCATCCGGCAACCAGGCCTGCACACTTTCTTCTGCCGCCTGGTGAAGAACCTCTGCTAATCCTCCCTCTGTTGCTTCCAGTGCCAGCCGCTCCTGCAGATAATCTGCCACCAGTTGTTCTCCTTCTGGATTAAGATTCCATAACTGCGGATCTCTGCCCAGATTTTTTACCTTATAAGTATCCTGCACATCAAAAACATATCGGAGTTTCGTTTTTGGTCCGGATGTGTTATCTATCAGGCAATTCCTTTAGAACCCTTTTAATCCATCGGTACATCTTCTGGTTCCAGATTTCCATGGATGCCACGGCTGTTGCTCCCGGACGCTGTGCATAGATCAAGAGCTGTTCCGGAAAAGTGTACCGGTACAGCCTGGATGCAGTATTTAGAAACCGCATCCATTCCTGCGGATTGGCAGCAACATCCTTTGCCACTTCCTCCGTCAGAAGTTCCATTGCATATAATTTATTTGCCATCTGTTACTCCCTTTCTTCTTCCCACTTTTCTTCTACAACATCGGCAATCCGTTCCATTGCCCTTGTCATAGAAGGAAAATTACTACTGTTACTTGCTTTTCCAATCTGATCAATAAGAAATTCCGGCATATCTGCAAGTGCTCCGGCAATCATAGCCTTTACCCGGATATCCTCCAGCATAAGAAGCTCTTTTACACCAAATTCTTCACCAAATACATCCTGATATCTCCGTAAGTCATCCAAAAGATATTCCGGTTTTAAATCTCTATCCATTTCCTTTCTTTTATCATCACCATATAAACACCAGTCCATATTCTTTTCTCCTCCATCTTCATAAAATTAGGGACTGCTCACACAGTCCCCTCAAAATCATCGTTATTTCTCGTTATAATACTGAGGCAAGGTCTTTCGCCCTATTCTTTGGGATTGTATCTGTCCCTTTTGCTTTGATCTCCGCCTTGGCTTTCTCCAGTTTTCCATGGATTCCACCTTTTGCTTCTGTCCTCCCAGTTGCTTTTTCTGCTGCTTTTTCTTTCTCCAGACGTGCTTCCCTGCGTTCGGCATTTTCCATAACTGCTGTCTTTCCATCACAGAACTGAACCTTATCCGAAAGCTGTTCCTGCCTCTCTACCTGCGTCTCATTGACTTCCTGTACCATGGCATTTAATTCCGGTACTTCAAACATTCCGTTATCAGGAAGAATCAGCACCTCATGAATTGAAGAGGGAAGAACAAAATAATCACTTCCCAGGCATTCACCGATCTGCTTACGAATATCTTCCTGCAGTAACAGTGATGCACCATTCATTTTTTGTGCATTTGAAAGACAGAACATTGGATTTTCCATTGCTTCAACATTCAGTTTTTCATTCAAAAGATTTTCTGCTTCTTCAC
>ENA-OPZY01000045-OPZY01000045.1-human-gut-metagenome-genome-assembly--contig:-NODE-45-length-11306-cov-1.012076_pt1 | contig 11306 bp, 12 predicted proteins | sample MGYA00242488_ERZ504513 | MGnify/ENA primary metagenome ERZ504513 (study PRJEB26092, sample SAMD00036247) | human gut metagenome | host: Homo sapiens | study: EMG produced TPA metagenomics assembly of...
CTGCTGAAAAGAGAAATCCTGAAATTGAAAGACGAGGGACATACCATTATCTTCTCCACGCACAAACATGGCTTCTGTGGAAGAAATCTGTGACCATATTGCACTGATCAATCATTCAAAGGTGGTGCTGCAGGGAGCGGTAACGGACATTCGTTCACGTTATAAAAGCAATCAGTATGAGCTGACGATGCAGTCTTCGAAGCCTTTGCAGAATTCGGATGCCTTTGAAATTGTCAGCAGTGAGGTGCAGGATGAGCAGACGGTAAACTATAAACTGCGGAAGCTCACTTCCATTTCCAATTCTGAGTTATTGTCACTTGTAGGTGCGCAGGGCGAAAATCTGTAAGTTTGACCGAATGTAATCCCTTCCATGAACGATATCTTTATCCGTACGGTAGAGGGGAAAATCTAATCAAAAAATCTTTCAGCTATGAACAAGACATGGATTATTATTCAGCGTGAATTCATAAATCGGGTAAGCAAAAAGTCGTTTATCCTGCTTACCATATTGATGCCGTTCATTTTTGCGGCACTTATTTTTGTCCCGTTGTGGTTGTCTACGGTCAAGGGTGGAGACCAGAAACAGGTAGCCGTTATTGACGCCACCATGAAATACCTTCCCCAGTTTAAAGACGATGAATCCTGGCATTTTGTGGGAGTTCCCCAGATGGAAGCTTCTTTTCGAAGTGATTCCACACAGTTTGATGCCGTGGTAGAAATCAAGGCCGACCTGGCTGAACATCCGGAGGCCGTAACGATTTATTCGCGGAAAGAAGTACCCAACAGTCTTTCGCGCCTGGTAAGTGAGACGCTTGACGAGCAGGTGCGTCAGGACAAGCTGCTGCATTATGACATTCCACAGTTGCCTTCCATCATGCAGGATGTGAACCGTAAATTGAATATCCGCACGGTAAAATGGGGAGAAGACGGGAGCGAAAGTGAATCCAATGCAGGAGCGGCTATGGCAGCCGGTATGGTACTGACTTTACTGATTTACATGTTTGTGATGTCATACGGAGGTATGGTGATGCAAAGTGTGATGGAAGAAAAGACCAACCGTATTGTAGAAGTCATTGTTTCTTCTGTCAAGCCCTTTCAGTTGATGATTGGAAAAATTATCGGTATCGGACTGGTCGGTGTGGCACAGCTGGCTATCTGGGCGGTGTTGATTATCGTATTGTTGGCTGTAGCTGGGGGAATCTCCGGTAGTTCGCCCGAACTGATGGGAGGAGCATCTGGCTTGCTGGCTACTCTTCAGGGACTGAATCTGGCCAAGATGGGAGGACTCTTTGTCTTGAACTTTATCGGAGGATACCTGGTATATGCTTCCATATTTGCGGCTATTGGTGCGGCCATCAACGGGCAGGAAGACTCTCAGCAGTTTATGATGCCGATTGTTCTTCTGTTGATTTTTGCCCTCTATGCAGGTATTTACAGCTCCGATAACCCCGACGGACCGCTGGCTATCTGGTGTTCTATGATTCCGTTTACTTCACCTATTGTCATGATGGTACGTCTGCCTTTCGATGTGCCGGTGTGGGAAACGATGTTGTCTGTAGTTATTCTGTACGTTGCTGCTTTCGGCATGATTTGGATAGCCGGAAAGATTTATCGGGTAGGTATTCTGATGTATGGAAAGAAACCTTCTTTCAAGGAAATGATTCGCTGGATTACGTATAAATGATTTCAGTACTTCCAGGGCAGTACTGTAGTACTGTTAAGGAAGTACTGCAGTACTTTGGGAGAAGTACTATAGTACTGCTTAGGAAGTACTGGCATTGTCTGAAAGGCTGGAAAAGAGGTGCTTTCAGATTAAGTTGAAAAGATACTGGAGAGAAAATAAAAAAACAGAGGCATCTCAAGATTTGAGACACCTCTGTTTTTTTATAGAAATTCTTCTTTTATTCCTCTTCTGCTTCTAACAAAAGTTCCATTACTTGGCAGGCTGATTTAGCCACGGAAGTACCCGGACCAAAGATAGCCATTACACCGGCTTTATACAAGAAATCGTAATCTTGTGCCGGGATGACACCACCTGCAAAGACCAGAATATCTTCGCGGCCCAGACGTTTCAATTCGGCAATGATTTGTGGAATCAATGTCTTGTGTCCGGCAGCCAATGAAGAAACTCCCACTGCATGAACGTCGTTTTCTACAGCTTCGCGAGCGGCTTCTTCCGGAGTCTGGAACAACGGTCCCATATCCACGTCGAAACCACAGTCCGCAAATCCGGTAGCTACTACCTTGGCACCACGGTCGTGTCCGTCCTGTCCCATCTTGGCAATCATGACACGCGGACGACGGCCTTCTTTCTTCGCAAATTCTTCGGTCAGTTCGCAAGCCCGTGCGAAATCTGCATCCTTTTTACTTTCTGATGAATACACGCCTGATATTGTTCTGATAATTGCTTTATAACGTCCTACGACTTTTTCGCAGGCGTCAGATATTTCTCCCAGTGTGGCACGTACGCGAGCGGCTTCTACGGCCAGTTCCAGCAAGTTGCCCTTGCCAGTGCGTACGCATTCGGTAATAGCTTCCAATGCTTTGTCCACTTCAGCCTGGTTACGTCCTTCTTTCAGACGGCGCAGGTTCTCAATCTGTTCCTGACGTACGGCAGTGTTGTCCACTTCCAGAATATCAATCGGGTCTTCTTTTTCCAGACGATACTTGTTTGTACCCACAATAGTCTGTTCACCCGAGTCGATACGAGCCTGAGTACGTGCAGCAGCTTCTTCGATACGCATCTTCGGAATACCAGTTTCGATAGCTTTGGCCATACCGCCCAGTTTTTCGATTTCCTGAATGTGTTCCCAAGCCTTGTGAGCCAGTTCGTTGGTCAATGCTTCTACGTAGTAAGAACCGCCCCACGGGTCTACATTCTTACAAATCTGCGTTTCTTCCTGAATATAAATCTGAGTATTACGTGCAATACGTGCCGAGAAGTCGGTCGGAAGGGCAATCGCTTCGTCCAATGCGTTGGTATGCAGTGACTGCGTATGTCCCAATGCGGCAGCCATGGCTTCAATACAGGTACGTCCTACGTTGTTGAACGGATCCTGTTCAGTCAGTGACCATCCAGAAGTCTGTGAGTGTGTACGCAGTGCCAGTGATTTCGGGTTCTTCGGATTGAACTGTTTTACAATCTTGGCCCACAGCATACGTGCGGCACGCATCTTGGCTATTTCCATGAAATGGTTCATACCAATAGCCCAGAAGAACGACAGACGCGGAGCAAAAGCGTCAATATCAATGCCGGCAGCCACTCCCGCACGAGGTATTCCAATCCGTCGGCCAGTGTATAAGCCAGTTCAATGTCGGCAGTGGCCCCCGCTTCTTGCATGTGGTATCCCGAAATAGAGATAGAGTTGAATTTCGGCATCTTCTGAGAAGTATATTCGAAGATGTCAGAAATAATCTTCATGGAGAAGGCAGGCGGATAAATATAGGTGTTACGCACCATGAACTCTTTCAGAATATCGTTCTGGATGGTTCCGGCCATTTCTTCCAGTTTGGCACCCTGTTCCAGTCCGGCATTGATATAGAATGCCATGACAGGAAGTACCGCACCGTTCATGGTCATGGAAACAGACATTTTGTTCAATGGAATACCGTCGAAAAGCACTTTCATGTTTTCCAGTGAACAGATAGATACTCCGGCTTTACCTACGTCGCCCACTACACGCGGATGGTCAGGGTCGTATCCACGGTGTGTCGGAAGGTCGAAAGCTACTGACAATCCTTTCTGACCGGAAGCCAAGTTACGACGGTAGAATGCGTTTGACTCTTCGGCGGTAGAGAATCCAGCATACTGACGGATAGTCCACGGGCGGAAGGTGTACATCATAGAGTATGGGCCACGAAGATAAGGAGGAATACCGGCTGCATAGTTCAGGTGTTCCATACCCTCCAGGTCTTCTTTCGTGTATACAGGTTTCACCTGAATCTGTTCAGGCGTTTTCCAGTTGGCAGTGATGCCATTTTCTTTCTGCCATTCCATGCCATTCTGCGGATGGAAACCGGCAAATATATCGATTTGTTTGAAATTCTGTCTCATAGTTCAATTCAGGATAAGAGTTTGCTGTTGTATTCGCGTAAGGTTTCCAGTACGTTGCAACGCACATGAATGAAGTTTTCAATGCCGGCAGCTTTCAGTTCTTCCATGCAGGCCGGAGCGCCGGCTACGATAAACATAGCGCGTCCGTTGAGTGCCTTGAAGGCCGGGATAGCATATTCTGCATATTCATCATCGCTGGAGCAGATTACCACGATGTCTGCCTGTGCTTTCATGGCAGCTTCAATTCCTTCTTCTACGCTGGCAAATCCTAAGTTGTCAATTACCTGGTAGCCTGCACAAGCCAGGAAGTTGCATGAGAACTGTGCACGAGCCTGACGCATGGCCAGGTTACCGATGGTCAGCATGAAAGCTTTCGGACGTTTGCCTGAATTTTCAGTCTCCAGACGGAGAGCTTCGAATTCGCTGGCTGCACGTGCGGTTTCCAGTTTGGCCAGAGTGCCTTCTTCTTCGTGTGCTTCTCCACCGCAACCGCATTTCTTGCATCCATCCAGCGGACGTTTGTCTCCTGCCAGTTCATTGAAATCGGATACTGGTTAGTTCCCAACAGGATTTCTTTACGTTTGGAAACCGCTTCATGACGGGCTTTGTTGCTTTGGTTTACAGCTTCCTGAATGCTTCCAGCCTTGACAGCCTGCAACATACCTCCTGCTTCTTCTACAGAAAGGAAGAGGTCCCAAGCCTGTTTGGCAATGGCTACAGTCAGATTTTCAATATAATAAGAACCTGCAGCCGGATCAACGATACGGTTCAGGTGTGATTCTTCTTTCAACAGCAACTGCTGGTTGCGGGCAATTCTTTCAGAGAAATCGTCCGGTGTCTGATAAGCTTTGTCGAATGGAGATACCGTGATGGAGTTGACTCCGGCAATGGCAGCACTCATGGCCTCAGTTTGCGTACGGAGCAAATTCACGTGTGCATCGAACAAAGTAAGGTTGAAATTGGATGTCTCTGCATGGGCTACCATCTTGCAGGCACAATAGCAAGTGCCGTCGGCTCCCGTATTCTTGCAGTCCGTGCGCAGGCATTTTGGTGCGTATTGTTTTACGATGTCAGCCCACAGCATACGTGCGGCACGGAATTTGGCAATTTCCATGAAATAGTTGGAACTGATACCAAAGTTAAATTTTATTTTCTTGGCAGCCAGTGCGGCAGGAACGCCTGCTTCTACCAGCTGGTTGAGGTATTCATTTCCCCATGCCAGTGCGTATCCTAATTCCTGATAAATGTAGGCTCCGGCGTTGTTCAACTGTACAGAGTTCACGGCAATGCAACGGAAATGCGGGTATGCAGCCAGTGTTTCCACCAGTTCCTTCCCTGTGGCAATGACAGCGCTTACGTCTTTTCCTTTTTGCATCATTTTGCTGATAGGGTCGAAATTGAGCGAGCCTTTCAGCTTTTCAGGTGCATATCCTTTTTTCTGGAAATAGGCTACCAGCAGTTGTGCCAGTTGCAGCGTGTGACGCTGGCAGGTAGAGAAGTTCAGTTCCACACATTCGCAGCAGATGTCTTTCAGCAAAGTATCGAGGTATTCTGCATTTGAGTTCTTTGGCTTTGATATGGAATCCGAGTGAGTCTACACCTTTATTTAATATATCAAGGGCTTTGGCGTTGGCTTCAGCCGCATCGTTTACGTTAATGTCCTGACGGATAAACCAGGTGTTGTCGTCTTTCTTGATGCCTCTGATGTAGGGATATTGTCCGGGAAGTCCCTCTGTGGTTTTCAATCCTTCCAAATCTTCCTGACGGTAGAATGGTTTCACTTTGAAACCTTCGTTGGTTTTCCATACCAACTTCTTCTCAAAATCGGCTCCTTTCAAATCTACCGTAATCTTGTCCATCCATTCTTGTGTGGACACGGGCGAAAAATCTGAAAAGAGTTTTTCTTTACTATCTGCCATAGTGAATTAGTGTTTTTGGGTTGATATTCAGATTTAAAATTATCACACAGGTTGTAGCCTGCATGGGCAAATATACAAATTTCCGCTTGTTTATTCCACATTACCCCTTTTTTATAGCTATAGAAAGCTAAAAACATTAAACGTGTGCAAGGGGGGCTGAGGGCTTTTGGACAGGAAAAGAGTGTATGGAATACATCAGAAAGAAGGTTGGGATGAAAAAGAAAGAAAAGTTTGCCCTATTATTTTAAATTGGTTACATTTGCCTCCTGAATAAACTAATTTAATATCTATGAACTGGCTACAAGATTTATTGACGAATCCCAACTCGATAGCGCATATAGTGGCATTGTATGCCTTTGTAATTGCGGCGGGGGTACTGTTGGGAAAAATTAAATTCTTCGGCATATCGCTGGGAGTTACATTCGTCTTGTTCGTGGGAATCTTGGCTGGACACTTCGGTTTTACTGGAAATCCTGCCATCCTTTCTTTCGTGCAAGACTTCGGACTGATTCTTTTTGTCTTCTGTATCGGACTTCAGGTCGGTCCTTCATTCTTTTCTTCTTTTAAACGGGGAGGTATTACATTAAACCTGCTGGCAGTGGGAATTGTATTCCTGAACATTGCCGTAGCATTGATTCTGTACTTTGCTTTGCAGGGTAGAGTAGACATTCCGATGATGGTAGGTATCCTGTGTGGAGCGGTTACCAATACTCCGGGGCTTGGTGCGGCAAATGAAGCTTTGCAGCAGTTGCACTATCAGGGTCCTGAAATTGCCATGGGATATGCCTGTGCTTATCCGTTTGGGTGTGATGGGTATCATTCTTTCCATGATTATTATCCGTTATATCTGCCGGGTAGATGTGCAGCGTGATAGTGACGAGATTCAGAAAGAAGAAGAAGCCAATCCTCACATGAAGCCTTATACTATCTCACTGAAGGTGCAGAATGAGGCGCTGAGCGGTAAGACCTTGTCACAGGTACAGAACTTCCTGGCACGTGACTTTGTATGTACGCGTATTATTCAGGACGGCCACATGATTACGCCGAATGCCAATACGGTGCTTCGTCTGGGTGACCGTATGTTCCTGGTTTGTGCGGAAGATGACTCAGAAGCTATCATGGCCTTCATCGGTCCGAAAATCGAACAGGACTGGGATGCCACTAACCAGCAGGACAAACCGATGGTGTCTCGCCGTATTTTGGTGACACAGCCGAATATCAACGGAAAAACGCTGGGAGAACTTCATTTCAGCAGTATGTATGGAGTTAACGTGACACGTGTCAATCGTTCGGGTATGGACTTGTTTGCAGCCCGTCAGCTTCGCTTACAGGTGGGCGACCGTGTGATGGTGGTAGGCCCGCAGGATGCTATCGAACGTGTGGCCAACTTGCTGGGTAACCAGTTGCGTCGTCTGGACCATCCGAACATCGTAACTATTTTTGTCGGTATTCTTTGCGGTATCCTTTTCGGAAGTTTGCCTATTGCCATTCCGGGTATGCCGACTCCGGTAAAACTGGGTTTGGCTGGTGGTCCGCTGATTATCTCTATTTTGATTGGACGTTTCGGACATAAAGTGAAACTGGTAACCTACACCACAATGAGTGCCAATCTGATGCTTCGTGAAGTGGGACTGGTGCTCTTCTTGGCGAGTGTGGGAATTAAGGCTGGCGAGAACTTTGTGCAGATGGTAGTCGAAGGTGATGGCGTGTTGTATGTGGGACTCGGTTTCCTGATTACTTTCATACCGTTGGTAATTACCGGTATTGTTGCACGCTGGCATCATCGGGTGAACTATTTCACGTTGATGGGTTTGATTGCCGGTAGTAATACTGACCCTCCTGCTTTGGCATACGCTAATCAGATTGCAGGAAATGATGCGCCAGCTGTAGGTTACTCAACCGTTTATCCGTTGACCATGTTTTTGCGTATCCTGACGGCTCAGCTGCTTGTCTTGCTGATGGCTGGATAAAAAATAAAAACGAAAAAATAAAAAGTAAACGCCCTGTATCTGTCACAGACTCAGGCGTTTTTGTTTGAAGTAAATTACTTCTGATTATTATTTATAACAGGTCTTTCTTAAATATCCTTATGTGATTATTGTTTTGCCGAAGTAATTTTTATGTCTCTCTGTCGGGAAACGTAGGTTTCCTTTACGCGAAACGTAGGTTTTCCGATAGAGAAACGTACGTCTCAGCCAGTAGAAACGTAGATATATTCGGTCAATTCATTTATTTCCTTCTTGGCTTTTGAGGCTTTATTTATTAATGGATTTGTGGACGAAGTGCGGACGTGTAAACGGGCGGCTGATGGCATTCGAAGTCCGGGTAAGGGTTTGTGTCTGTGAAACATTCTGGCTATCAAAGTCCGCAAACTCTTCGTAGGTGGTTTCCCGGTTTTCTCCTCTTCTCATCACCATGTCGTAGATGGCTTTCCGTGACGGTGCATTAAATCCACATGTATTGGTATTCATCATACTATCTTCCGTAGGACGATACACACCGCTCATGTAGGTACAGCCTCCTTCATAAATGTCGATACCTTCTGAACTATAGCGGCTGTCTTTCAGAAAAGATGACCATAAAATGGTATTTTCATCCTGAGTGAAATCCACATTTTGTGCCCATCCATAGCTTTGCAGCACTTTTACGTCGTTTATTTCATCCGAAGGCATCTTTCCGTTTTCTTCGTAGCTGTATTCATCTTCTAACTTGGCGAATCCATGTCCCACTGCCTCGTGTACCAATACTTGCCTGAAGCTATCGTTTTCAAGGTTATAGATAATCGGACAGTAGGCTATGGCTAATTCGGTTACCTGGTTCTCGCTGTAGTAGCCGAAGTAGGTCGTTCCGGCATACGAGGGAGAATTTAGTACGACTACAGCCAGTGTTTCGGACACATCAATCCCTTCTACACATTGTATATAGTCTATTACATTTTCATCGTTTCCGGTTATCAAGGTACTCATTCCTCCTTCCATTTGGCATTGGAAAGCCGTATTGTAACCATCAAATCTGTTACTGCGGGAGACTGCCGTTACGGAATATACGTTGAAATAGCTTTGCAGCGATTTCAGCGGTTCTTCTGTAAACAGGTTTTCCATGGCTTTGTTCATAACCTCATCGTATGTCCCGTTTGCAATGTCAGTGTCCAGAAATCCATCTCCCATCAGTACGATAGGGAGTCCGCTTCCCTGTGTGGCACGCTGAAGTACACGTACAGTCTTGTCGGCAGAATAATCAGTAGATGTGCTTGTGCTGGTGCCTTCTTGTAAAATAGTGACACTATTAAGTACTTCCTCTTCTTCGCCGTTTGTTTTACAAAAATAAAGATAGGCAGTTCTTTCCTTTTTATCTTCGTTCGGCAGAACGGTCAGGTTGAGCTACATAGGCCTGATCTGTGCGACTGTTGGCTGGTTGTGTTAGCCAGCTGGCCGTGCCATAAATAGCCAGTTCGTCAGTGCTGAGATTGGTGGTGAACTTGATTTGTAGTGAGCCTCCTTGAACTTCTGTATAATACGTTGTTTGTTCCAGTTCCACATATTCTGCAGGTGATTGTGTAACGGTAAATGACTGGGTGAAACCAGCAGAAACTAAATTTACCGTAGCCGTACGTGAGTTTTTACTATTATTCTTACTGGAAGCCGTCAGAGCCATCTGATAAGTGCCAGCTTCTCCTGAGGTAGGAGAAATCAACAGCCATTCGCTGGAAGTGCTTGCTTTCCATTCCCGTGTACTGGTAAAACTGATTACAGTTTGGGAACTGGCTGCAGAGGCTAAAGTAATTGAACTAGTCTCTTCTTGCAGTGAGAAACTTGGTTCTATTTCTTTCTGACTGCATCCTGAAATTAATAGGATGAGAATGAATAATAATATGTTTTGTTTCATGGCGATGAGTTGATAAATCTGTGCAAAACTATTGAGAAGTCTATTGATTCGAAAATAAAATCTATGAATAGGCGAAAAAAAACTACGAATGGGAGGTGTAAAGTGTTAAACTCTTTCTTTTTAGGATGCTTGATGATATCTAGAGCTGGGGAATAGATTCAAATGTGAAATGAAGAAGAGGTATTCTTTGAATTTGCAAATCAGGATTTTCTTGATACCTTGCACAGTCAATTTAGTTGGAATAGGTACTTATGAATCAAAAACAAAATAGATGGGAACATTACTACTTGTGTTGGGAATGTGTTTGGTGTCATTCTCTGCTTATGCCGTGCCAGAAGGTGAATTTGCCACCTGGACGGGAGTACGGGTAGACTGGCAACTTAATCCGAAGGTGAAATTTAGAGGTACATTTCAGGCCCGTACCCAAAACGGTTTGAAGGATATGGAACGGGAACGGTTGAATGTGGGGTTGAATTATCGTGTATTACCGCTATTGCAGCTGAAAGGATATTACGAGTTACAATACCGTGACCGCGGGTCTGCCGGATGGAAAATTGGACATCGCTATCAGGCTGGCTTTATTGTTTCAGGAACCAAACGAAATATAAAGTTGGGCTGGCGGGAACTTTGGCAACATACATTTATTGGTGGAACAAATGAAGCGCAGCTGCGTTCACGCTTGAGGATAGCTTATGAATCGGGAAACTGGGTGGTATATCCTTATTTCTCGGTGGAAGCTTTTCAGCCGGTGGGTGACAAGGCTTTCTTCTCCTTGCCACGCGTCCGTTATCGTCCGGGAGTGCGATGGCCTTTTTCCCGTAAAACGGCATTGGACGTATATTATTGCCGCCAATATGACGTGAAGCGCTGCTTGAATATTTTGGGACTTAATTTAGAGATAAAACTATAAATGAAAATAATATGAATTTCTTGGATTTAGTAAAAATGCGTCATTCCGTACGGAATTATGAAACGCGTGCGGTGGAAACAGAAAAATTGGATTATGTGCTGGAATGTGTACGCTTGTCTCCTTCGGCCGTGAATTTTCAGCCTTGGAAATTTGCCGTAATCACCGATGAGGCCCGCTTGTCACAACTGAAAAAAGTTTACCCCAGAGACTGGATGGAAAATGTGCCCTGCATTATCGTGGCTTGTGCCAATCATGAGGAATCCTGGCATCGTAAGTCGGACGGAAAAGACCATGCAGACATTGATGTGGCTATAGCCGTAGAGCATCTTTGTCTGGCTGCAACGGAGCAAGGATTAGGTACTTGCTGGGTATGCAACTTTGATGTACCGCTTTGTAGGGAAGTGCTTTGTCTGCCTGATTCCATGGAGCCGGTAGTGATGATTCCTGTGGGTTATGCAAAAGAACAAGAAGTGCAAACTAAGAAACGCAAATCGCTTGATGAAAATATTATTTTGATAGTAATAAGGCGATAACCTAA
>ENA-OPZY01000047-OPZY01000047.1-human-gut-metagenome-genome-assembly--contig:-NODE-47-length-11035-cov-1.027778_pt1 | contig 11035 bp, 9 predicted proteins | sample MGYA00242488_ERZ504513 | MGnify/ENA primary metagenome ERZ504513 (study PRJEB26092, sample SAMD00036247) | human gut metagenome | host: Homo sapiens | study: EMG produced TPA metagenomics assembly of the...
AAGCTTCCGCATAAATCAGCATCAACTCCGGCAAACGAATCAATGGGAAATGCATACTTGAAATATTGGCATTAATAGTCCAGTCATTTTGTACAACTTACGTAAAGCATACCCTGTACGAGTGCTACGAGTATCACGTACTGAACTATTCACTAATGCATCAGCACTACCTTCAGCCACATTATATTCTTTGCCCATCAGCACAGCACCCATATAAACAATATCTCTATAAAAGCGAGGGTCACGATTTACATAAGGATTTTTATCATCATAACTAGAAGATGTATAGATATCATATCCATAATCGCCATCAATCACCTCATATTGATCCACCTGCTCCTGGGTAGGTTGATTTCGTGTCTGCCCGCTTCCGTACGACTCCGGTATGTTATCTTGAATCCAACGTGTATCTTTACTATTCAATAATGTCAAAATAACTTCATTATTATAGAAAAGGTTATCTCTGAACATTTCTTCCAGACGTTTGTATACTTTATCTCCAGAATTAGCCACAAACTCTGTTTCATCGTATTGTTTATAGAGTTTATACCGACCCATATCTTACAACTTCCATAAACTCTTCGGCAGCTTTCAATGCATTCTGCCAGCGTTCCTGTTTATATTCTTTATATTCCTGAGCACCTACACGGGTATCTGAATCACCCAATGGAGAGATACCGGTAGGATTACCATCCGCATCTCTAAGACCGCCATTGTATAATGGTTGTGCTACAATCCAACGTACAATTGCTTTTAACGCCAAACAAGCTCCTTTATCAATTCGATTGAACTCTTCACCTTCTTGTCTAACCGGTAAACGACTCGCAGCCTCATCCAAATCAGCACACAATTTTTCCACACTTGTATGAACTGATTCACGCACCGCATATGTAGAGGGATCCTCCTCCAAAGAATACAACCGATCACTATACACCATTTCTCCATGCCAGCGAAGAATCAAATAATGATAATACGCCCTAAAGAAATAAGCCTCACCTATTCGCTTACTTAATAGACCCGGAGAAGAAGGATGATCTGGTGTGTTATATTCTTCAACCCCCCAAATAATTTTATTTGCTTTTCGTATAGACTGATAGAAGGTCCACCACCAACCAAATCCAGAACCACCATATATGTTACCTATTGAAGTCGGGTCAGAACTTAGCTCTCCATTCAGAATTTTATAAGGTGCATCAGCATCCGCCTTATTAAACTCCAACTCATCACATAATGTTCCGATATTGTGGCTATAAATTGTATTAAACCCCAAGCTGTTCAGATACATATCTGTATATAACTGTGTAACCAGCTCATTTACTTTAGTATAGCGAGAAAACAACTTCAGCTTCCTGAAGCTTTCCATCGTCTTCTCTTTCCAAATAATCACTACATGAAGGGGTCAATAAGCATAATCCTCCCACTGTAAGACAAGCTAATATATATTTCTTAAATTTCATTGCTTTTCAAATTAGAATGTAACATTTACTCCAAAATTATAGATTCTCTGAATAGGATACCATGAACCGTTTCCATTACCCGTTTCCGGATCCATATTCACATCACCCAGTTTATCAAAGGTCAGCAAGTTCATACCTTGTACATAGAAACGTACCTGCTGCAGGTGCGCCTTTTGAATCAACTTCTGCGGCAAAGAATAACCTATTTCAATATTTTTCAAACGCAAGTAAGAAGCATCATACAAGAATAAACTACTAGATGCATTCTTGTTGTTCGGATGGTTGCCTAAATGAAGGGCTGGATACGATGCATCCGGATTATCTGGTGTCCATGAATCCAAGTGCATAGCTTTTACTTTACCCATATTATTACCCTGCGCGCCCATTACCGGGAAATCCCATACAGCCGGACCGCTTAACTGTAATGACGTCAAAGCTGCTCCTTGGAAAAGCACGCTCAAATCCCAGCCTTTATAAGACAAGCCCAAAGGAATACCAAACTGCAATTCTGGAGTCTTCGGATTTCCCATTGCCTTCATATCATGCTGATCATCTATTTTCCCATCATTATTTAAATCTTTATATACCACATCACCTGGTGATAATGTACCCCAAGGCTGGAATCCAGCTCCATCATTCATTGCATTCAGTTTATCAGCCTCAGCCTGATCTTTTACAAAATGGTCTACTTCGTATACAAAATATTCACCTACCCGATGTCCTGTACGTTGCATCCAAGGAACAGCACGGTCAATTTCCATCATATCTAAGATTTTATTACGGGCAAACCCTGCATTAAAACGGATATAATAGTTAAAATTACGTCCTATTCTGTCGTTCCATCCTAATTCCAAATCAAAACCACGATTAATTACCGTTCCTGCATTTACATAAGAAGATGTTTTTCCGAAGATATCAGGAATACCCACTACATCGCTACCTCCCGTATTCGTAATAATATCCCAACGTTTCTCATAGAATGCATCAATTGACAAGCTTAAACGGCTATTCAGCATATTCATGTCAATACCTGCATTATACTTAATTCCTCGCTCCCATGTCAAATCAGGATTTGCTAAATCGCCTTCCTGCAAACCACCTCCCATAGACTGGTTATAGTTTGTTCCTGTATTCCAAGAGCTTGCGTTGGTTCCATTATAATATTGAACATACAAGAATCGCCCAATTCCCTGGTCGTTACCAACCCAACCGACAGAACCTCTTAGTTTCAAGTGATCCAACCATCCTTTAGTACCACTCATAAAACGTTCTTCCGTTGGCACCCATCCGATAGAGAATGACGGAAATACGCCGTAACGATGTGCCTTACTAAAGTTCTCAGAACCATTGATACCGACATTAGCTTCAAACAAATATTTATTCTCATAGTCATAGGTAGCACGTGCTGCAAATCCCTGATAACGGTAAGCAACCTCATTTCCTATTGTACGCTGTGAACGATGCATCGTAAACATTCCTGAAACATTGTGACCACCAAAACTACGCTGATAATCTAACTTTGCCTGCATATATACACGTGCAATAGCCATACTAGCCTGATAGCTGTTCTGTTTCGTATTGTCTACTGTAAAGTTAGATATAGCCGGAGTATAAGCACCGCTTATATCTTACTCTATCTGGAGTAGCATAAATACCCAGTCCTTCACTTGGATAGAATGTGGCATATCCACCATACTCTTCATTATTGGCTACTTTTCGAGGAATAGACCGGTCAATGGCATGCGTTTCTTCAATGTCATAAGAGAACATACCTTCTACTTTCAGACCTTTCGTAATAAAGTCCAGTTTATGCCCAATTACAAAGTTTCCTTGGAAATTAATCTTGTGAGTCGTCTTGTAACCCATATAAGCAATTTCTCCTAAAATGTTCTTTGTGTACTGGCTATCACCAAATAAAAGGCCATTCGGATGATCCGTATAGTAAGTTTCATTGCTCGGATGACCATTCCGTTCCAATACTACCGGATAAATTGGAGGAGTGGTGTTAGCTGTAAAAATGATATTTCCAGATCCTCCTCCCGATTCATTCATATCTGTAATCTGTCCACCAAGGTTAACACTTACATAGAAATTCTTAGTGATATCAATATCCAAACTTGTACGTAAATTATAGCGTTTAAAACCACCATTCGTACTGTAAGCGTCATTCAAGTCTGAATACCGATAGTTTCCATCCTGATTAAAATAACCAATCATAGCAAAATAACGAGCACGCTCACTACCTCCACGTAACGACAAGGTATAATTCTGCTGAATAGCCGGACGGAAGGCATAGTCAAACAAATCAATATTATAACCTAAGCCATCGGTATTGTCACCTTTAGCGCGTGCCCAATTGTTGATCATTTCATCAGAGAATAATTTAGACTGAACAGCCGGATCTGTTTCCCATCCCGGGTTGTCATTTTTCAGTGCCTGATTGTACAAGCGGGCATAATCGGCCGATCCAAGATAATCAGGGTACGATACAGGTTCTGCCATACCCACTTGTGCCTTAAACTCTACGGTCGGCTTTGACTGCGATACACCTCGCTTTGTAGTCACAATTACCACACCATTTGCACCTCGAATACCATATACAGCGGTAGCCGAAGCATCTTTTAAGATAGAGAATGTCTCTATTTCATTCGGGTCCAAGTTAGAAAGACTTCTTTCTACACCATCCACAATCACAATAGGAGATTGTGCTCCAGAATTATATGATGACAAACCGCGTACGGCAAAACTTGCGACGTCTTTACCAGGTTCACCACCACCAAACTGAGTCACTGTCAAACCCGGTAAACGGCCAGCTAACGCGTTGGTGATATTAGCACTCGGACTTTGAGAAAGCTCTTTCACATTTACAGAAGCCACAGAACCTGTCAAAGTCGTTTTCTTCTGTGAACCATAACCAATCACCACTACTTCTTGTAATGTCTTTGAATCTTCTACCAAAGTAACATTCACCTGACGTTGTCCTTTTAAAGGAACATCCTTTGTTGTATATCCAATAAAAGAAACTGTCAATACCGCATCTTCATAAGGAACTGTCAATGTAAAGTTACCATCCATATCCGTAATCGTTCCTAAACTAGTTCCTTTTACCATAATATTAGCTCCAATCACAGGTAGATTATCTTCATCAATGACTGTTCCTTTTACAACTATCCCTTTCGACTGCTCTACTCCATGTGCCATAGCCGAACTGTCAATAGCCCAACTAGGTGAAGAGAACAAGCACAGAAAGGCCATCGGATACACCAAGCGCATACACCTGAATTGCTTTCTTTTTAATTTTAGATCTTTCATAGGTTCACTTTTAAAGTTAAACATTAAAAACTATTTCATTCTTCTACTTGATATACATCTGTTTTCCCTGGTAAGGAAATAGAAGGAGGAATATCTCCTTTAGACCACTCCTCTTTTGTAAGAAGGCTTTTCACTCATGACAAAATGTAGTGTTACTCCTTCTTTCACCATGTCGTACGGCAAATAAGATTTCGTATATTTCTGCCCGTTCACATACAGGTCCTTTACGTAAACGGCCTCTTCTGACCAACCTTCCGTAGTCATCTTTATCTGCTTGCCATTGCTCAATGTCACCGTCAGGCTCTTGACACAAGGCGAACCGATGTTATAAAAATTGCTGGAAGGAGCTACCGGATAAAATCCCAGACAGTTGAACATATACCATGCCGACATCTGACCGCAGTCGTCATTTCCACTCAGCGAGCCCGGCTCATTGCCATAGAAACGGGAAGTAATCTCACGCACCCAGTACTGGCATTTCCAAGGCTGACCTAAATAGTTATAGAGATAGGCTACATGATGACAAGGCTCATTTCCATGCCAATATCCGCCAATGCGTCCTTGGATATCGTGAGCGCCAGGAATATCTTCAGGCAATTCTACAGTAAACAATTCATCCAGCCGTTTCTGGAAAAGTTTCTTTCCAGCCAGATTGATATATCCCTGTACATCGTGAGGCACATACCAGGTGTACTGCATGGTAAACCCTTCAGTGATGTCTCCCCATCCATGTACAGAACCCGGGCCTGATAGGCTATCGGACTGAATGGGGTACGCCATTCACCTTTACTATCCCTTCCGCGCATGTATTTCGTTTCCGGATCGACCAAGGTCTGGTAAGAAAGCGAACGGTTCAGGAAGTACTTATAATCCTCTGTCTTACCCAGTGCCTTGGCAGCCTGCGCAATACAGTAGTCATCATAAGCATACTCCAGTGTCTTTGAAACAGATTCAGCTTCCTTGTCAAAAGGAACATAGCCATTCTCACGGTATTCCGGCAGACAGTCATAGTGTTCGTTCATCGCCGTAGTCTTCATGGCCTCATAGGCACGTTCGTAATCAAAACCTTTTACGCCCTTCACAATCATATCTGCCAGTACGGATACAGCATGGTAACCAATCATGCACCAGGTTTCATTGCCATAGAAAGACCATATCGGCAGCATCTTCTCCACACTCTTGTCATAATGGGCCAGCATCGAATTGGCGATATCTGCATTGACATCCTGATGCACCAGGTTAAACCAGGGATGCAAGGCACGGTATGTATCCCACAATGAGAAGACGGTATAATTGGTAAAACCCTCGGCTTTCTCAATGTTCTTATCCAACCCTCTGAACTGGCCGTCTGCATCCTGAAAAACAAACGGATGCAGCGCTGCACGATAGGCAGCCGTATAAAAAGCTTCCTTCACTTCCGGTTGGGCCTCAATCTGATACTTGGACAATTCCTTTTCCCACAGACCGACTCCCTTTTCACGTAAAGCATCGAATGTCATACCGTTCAGCTCCTGTAAGTTCAGTGTCGCTCCAGCAGTGCTGACAGCCGATACCGATGTCTTCACAATCACTTCTTCTCCCTCTTCAGCTGCAAAAGAGATACAAGCCATCAGATTCTTTCCCCACGCTTCATAGCAACTGCGGAAACGGGAAGTATTATAGATAACCGGCTTTTTATCCTGCATGATACGCAGGTTTTTCAGCTTCTTAGAAAATACTGCGGTAAAATAGACATGACGTTCCGGTCCCCAGCCCTTTACCAGCTTGTAACCTGTCAGGGTAGAGTCATTCTCCATACGCAGATTTGACCATTCACAATTCTGCCAAAGGGTATGGTTCATGTCAATCATGATAAATGCCTTGTCCGACTTAGGATAGGTGAAACGGAACATGCCACTACGTAATCCGGCTGTCATTTCAGCTTTCACACCGTAATCAGACAGTTCTACGGCATAATAATTAGGAGAAGCCCACTCCTTCTCATGAGAATAACGCGAACGATAACCTTCTGTAGGGTTTTCACGTGTACCCGGATCGAGTTTCATCTCCCCAGTTCCAGGTACGAACAAGAAATCACCCAAATCAGGAATTCCTGTTCCGCTCAGATGTGTCAGGCTGAATCCCAGAATGGAAGTGTGATTATACTTATATCCGGCCGCTGCATCATAGAACTTGGCATCCGTATCCGGACTTATCTGTATGCCTCCAAACGGAATCTGTGCACCCGGATAAACATTGCCGTAACCATCAGTTCCGATCATCGGATTGACATACTGTGTCAGACTTTCAGCTGAAAACGAACACACCGGCAAAGCTGTACACAAAAAGAATATTTTAAGAATACGCTTCATAACCAACTGTTTTTTACTATTCCTGAATATCGCCTACAGCCACCTGATATTCATGCCACAAGCTGTCTATATCATACTCATTTCCTAACGCATACTTAATCGCTCCATCAAACGACCAGGGAACGACCTCCAACGTGCTCCGATTGAACTTGCGCAAGAAATCTTTGTCCTTATTGTCTTTCAACCAGACAAAGAAATATCCTGTAGTACGATATCCGTCCATATAATTTCCTCCTTTCGGACGGTCAGCCGGAGTAAAGCCACCATTTGCCACACGTACGGCGTCAGCCATACCCTCAATAAAGGCCCAGAACACACGGTTGGTTCCATAGCTTCCTATTCCTTGCGGTTCCAACTGATAGGCATGAGTCAGTTCATGCAGCAGAACACCTCTGGTTTCGAAAAACAATTTTGCCGTGTCATTAGCAGCAAACGATTTTTCAATATGACGGGTACTATAGAAGATACTTACTACCCCATTTCCACCATCCTTAGCCGAGACTCCTTCTATATCCTGCAACGAATAGTGAATGGTATCTACTGGAACAATGCTGTCCGACGGAGCATCATACAATGTGGCTAACACCGTACGAGCCTGTTCTGCAATGTAATCCTGCGGATGAGTCACAATACGATGGTAGACCTTTGAGCCTTCTGTCTCGGGCGCCTGGTCATCAAATACAATATGCCCCACAGGATAATCTTTCCAAATATCTGCTGTCTTTTCCTCTGAAATGGCTTTTTGTCCGGCACAAGCCGAAATCCCGGCCAGTCCTAAAAAAATACTAATCAGTAACAATTGTGCTTTCATAATTTACTTAATTCCGTTAGTTAATGAATAAGGTTTATATTCCGCTTTCTGTCCTCTCTTTTTTATTTGGAGAGGGCTCCCATCTTAAACTCCCATACACCACCTTTTAACAGGTCCGCATGAGTTATGTACAATTTCTCATATTTCTTTCCGTTAATAATCAACGACTGTACATAACGCTGACTATCACTCACCCCAGGTGCTTTGATTTCCAATGTATTTCCATTAGGAAGCTGCAATTTCAAATAAGGGAAATAAGGAGCACCAAGCACATACTGGTCTGTCCCAGGACAAACAGGATAAAAGCCCATCACCGTAAACATGTACCAGGCTGACATCTGACCGCAGTCATCATTTCCTCCTAACCCGTTAATATCATTGCGATACATCCGGTCTACAATCTCACGTGTCCAGTACTGTGTCCGCCAAGGTTGTGAGGTCCAGGCATACAGATAAGGAATGTGATGACTGGGTTCATTGCCGTGCACATAACCACCTATCAGGCCTTCTTCCGTAATATCCTCATTCTTTTCATAATATTTCTTTGGAAGATGCATCTCAAAAAAGCTCATTCAGACGATTCAGGAAAACTTTCTCTCCTCCCATCAAGTCCATCACACCGTATACATCATGAGGTACATGAAAAGAGAAATTCCATGAATTCCCTTCAATAAAACCTTCCCCATGTGTCTGCAAAGGATCAAAATCCGCCTTAAAGTTCCCTTTCGCATCACGTGGACAGGCAAAGCCTCTTTTCTTATCAAACACATTACGGTAATTCAAGGCACGGGCATAATATTTCTTGGCAATATCTTCTTTGCCAGCCTGCAAGGCCGTCTGATAGATAGCCCAGTCGTCATACGCAAACTCCAGGGTAGAGGAAACTGCCGTACTGCTCTTTTCAAAAGGAATATATCCCAGTTCCTTGTAGTCATCCAGATGGTCATAATAATCAACATTCGATGTTTCTACCATCGCCTGCAAGGCTGCCTCTTTTTCCGTTACAACCTTCTTGGCTATGGCATCAGCCAGTACAGGCACGGCATGATACCCACTCATGCACCAGTTTTCATTTCCCATCAGGCTCCATACCGGCAGCATTTTATGTACACTCTGCTGCTGATGTGCAATCATGGACTTTACCATATCTGCATTTTTGCAAAGGGGTTACCAGGTTCAAGAACGGATGTTCCGCACGATAGGTATCCCATAAAGAAAAAATCGTATAATTGGTAAATCCATCCGCCCGATGCACATTATGATCAAGTCCTCGATAATAACCGTCCACATCCATATACACAGACGGATTAATCATCGTATGATACAGCGAAGTATAGAACATGGCCTTCTGGTCTTCCGTTCCTTCTATTTCAAACAGCTCCAGCTTCTCATTCCAGGCTTCTGACGCTTCCGCTACTACCTGCTCAAAGCTTTTTCCACCAACTTCTGCCAATAAATTTTTCAGCGCCCCCTCCGTGCTGACAGCCGAAAGAGCCACTTTTACCACCAGCTCCTTATCGGAAGAAGTGTCAAAATTAAAATAAGAAACCACAGCACGTCCGCCTATTTCCGGGAAGTTACGATCCATCTTAAAACGTCTCCAGAAACCCGTATAAACCGGTTTCTTTTTATCTACATACCCGTAATCTTTTATCGGCTGTGAGAAAGAAATGGCAAAATACGTATAGTTCGTCCGGGCCCATCCGTTGTTATCCGATAACCGGTCAGCAACGTATCATTTTCCACCCTCAGATGACTCCAGAGCACCTTTCCATCATAATTATAAATGCCGTGATTCAAATCGAGAACAATACGCCCGTCAGAAGAAGTAAGTATATTTATGAATACCGACACGAGGAGTAGCTGTAAGCTGAGCCTTTATCTTATAATCTTCCAGCTCTACTTCATAATATCCAGCCGATGCGTGCTCAGTGGAGTGATTATAACGCGAACGGTATCCTTCATCCGGATAAGAAGCACGTCCTGGATTCAGTTTCAGCTCTCCCACCGTCGGCATAATCAACATATCCCCCAAGTCGGAGTGTCCCGTACCGCTTAAATGTGTATGACTAAACCCGACAATGGTAGGATCTGAATATTGATAACCGGCACAATACTTATATACGTCCTTCTGGTATTCTCCATTTACATTATGAGGAATGGTATCAGTATCCGGACTAAGCTGTATCAAGCCCAAAGGTACACAAGCGCCAAGGAAAAGTATGTCCCATCCCATTGGTCCCAATAATTGGATTTACATAATCTACTGCCTTTTGTTGAGCAAATACCGGAGAAGAGAGCAGTCCGGCAAGCAAGCAAAAATATATTTTCCGAAACATACTAAAAATAAGGTTTAAACTCCTTCTCATGTCATCATATAGCACTATAACCAGACTATAATCACGACATAATCAGATAATTATCAATATATTAAAAAACACCTATCAAAAAAACTCATATACAATGCGAACTTAAACAATGTGCCTTCCCTATAACTCAGGCCTTTGCTACAAAGTCCTCTTTACTCTATTCATGTTTTAACCATTCTGATGGACATTCAGTTTTTTCTCCTTCCTCATTAATGAGATACAACGTCAACACACCGCCGAAATAATCAAAATAAGAAAAGTTCCAGTTTATGTTTACCTGCAGCAAGTGCCACCTGCGCGCTACGTTCTGCAGGAGAATGTAACCCATCATTCTCAATCAACACCTGATCATCCAATTTCAAGATACTACCATCATCCGAAAGCAGTGAGAATGTATAAACACCGTCTGACGGAACCTCCAGATAACCATTATATACCATAGCCAAATTACCGGCTTTTCCTTCCGGATAAGCAATGCGTTCACTCACATAAGTCTTAATCAGCTTAGAAGAAGCTATGTCGGCACATTTATTACCAGAAAAATCATACAAAGCCACATTCAAACCAGGTTTTAAATTCTCTGTAACCTTCAACGCCGGGACGAACAGCTTCTTTCACAAAAACTGGCTGTATATAATTTATCGTATGTACCATCCGGACGGAAAGCTCTAAATTTAAATTCAGTATCCTTTGTTACGGTAACAGGAGTGGTATACAATGCTGATTCACTGGAAG
>ENA-OPZY01000050-OPZY01000050.1-human-gut-metagenome-genome-assembly--contig:-NODE-50-length-10818-cov-0.956038_pt1 | contig 10818 bp, 13 predicted proteins | sample MGYA00242488_ERZ504513 | MGnify/ENA primary metagenome ERZ504513 (study PRJEB26092, sample SAMD00036247) | human gut metagenome | host: Homo sapiens | study: EMG produced TPA metagenomics assembly of...
CCAAATTGGTTTTATTGAAAAGAACGTGGCAAGAAAGAAAAAAGGACTGCCTTTACTGGAGAAGGTAACGATAACAGACGTAGCCGCAGAAGGAAAAGCCGTGGCTAAAGTGAACGAGTTGGTAATATTTGTCCCGTATGTAGTGCCGGGCGACGTAGTCGATTTACAGGTGAAGCGCAAGAAGAACCATTACGCCGAAGCGGTGGCGGTAAAGTTCCATGAGAAATCACCCCTGCGCACGGAGCCGTTCTGCAGTCACTTCGGAGTGTGCGGAGGATGCAAATGGCAATGTCTTTCTTACGAGGAACAGCTCAAGTACAAGCAGAAACAAGTGTTCGACAACCTCACCCGCATCGGGAAGGTGGAACTGCCGGAATTCCGTCCTATCTTAGGCTCGGAAAAGACCCGCTTTTACCGTAACAAGCTGGAGTTTACATTCTCCAACAAGCGCTGGCTTACGGAAGAGGAGGTGAAGCAGGACGTGAAGTACGACCAGATGAATGCCGTGGGATTCCATATTCCGGGGGCGTTCGACAAGGTGCTGGCCATCGACAAGTGCTGGTTGCAGGACGACATTTCCAACCAGATCCGCAATGCCGTACGCGACTATGCCTATGCGCACAACTTCCCCTTCTTCGACTTGCGCACGCAGGAAGGACTTCTTCGTAACATCATGATCCGTACCTCGTCTACGGGCGAACTGATGGTGGTGCTGCAGTGCAAGGTGACCGACGACGAAGGCCGCCGCAAGATGGAAGAGATTCTGCAGTTCATGGCCGACAGCTTCCCGCAGATTACTTCGCTGATGTATGTCATCAACAACAAGTGCAACGATACCATCGGCGACCTCGACGTGGAGGTATTCAAGGGTAACGACCACATCTTCGAGGAGATGGAGGGACTGCGCTTCAAGGTGGGACCGAAATCGTTCTATCAGACGAACTCTGAACAGGCCTATAATTTATATAAGGTGGCACGCGAGTTTGCCGGACTTACGGGCAACGAGCTGGTGTACGACCTCTACACGGGTACGGGTACCATCGCCAACTTCGTGGCACGCAAGGCACGCAAGGTGGTGGGCATCGAATATGTGCCCGAAGCCATCGAGGATGCCAAGGTGAACTCGGCCCTGAACGGTATCGACAACACGCTGTTCTATGCGGGCGACATGAAGGACATCCTTACCAACGACTTCATTGCGGAGCACGGACGTCCGGATGTCATCATCACCGACCCTCCCCGCGCTGGTATGCACAATGACGTAATCGACGTGATTCTGGCTGCCGAGCCGAAACGCATCGTCTACGTGAGCTGCAACCCGGCCACACAGGCACGCGACCTCCAGCTGCTCGACGGCAAGTACAAGGTGACTGCCGTACAGCCTGTCGACATGTTCCCTCACACGCATCACGTGGAAAATGTCGTGCAACTGGAAAGACGCTAAACACTCTCCCCTATCTTCTAACTTTTAACTGACGCAACAAAGTGGCAAGAAACAACTCTGGCAACAACGGCCGACGCCCTATCCCGCGTGCCGCAGCCAAATATACAATCTATCCGGTCAATGAACCGGCGGAACTGATGGAGTTCCTTATGAAGAAGATGGACGGCATCAGCCGCACGCGCGTAAAAGCCTTGCTGGCCAACCGCGTGGTGCTGGTGGACAACAACATCCAGACGCAGTACAACTTTCCCCTGAAGCCGGGCATGAAGGTGCAGGTGAGCCGTGAAAAGAACAAGCACGAGTTCCGCCACCCCATGCTGAAGATTCTCTACGAGGATGCCTATCTCATCGTGGTGGAGAAGAAGGAAGGACTGCTGTCCGTGGCTACCGACCACCAGAAGGAGCGTACCGCACAGCACATTCTGAATGAGTACGTGAAGCGCACGCACCGCAACAACCGCATCTTCGTGGTGCACCGTCTGGACCGCGAAACCTCGGGCATCATGATGTATGCCAAGGATGAGAAGACGCAGCACACGCTCCGCGACAACTGGCACGACATCGTGTACGACCGCCGCTACGTGTCCATCGTCATGGGCGACATGGAAAAAGACCAGGGTACCGTACGCTCCTGGCTTACCGACCGCAAGCTGTACGTCAGCTCCTCGCCGGTAGACGACGGAGGCAAGCTCTCCATCACGCACTACCGCACCATCAAGCGGGCCAACGGCTATTCGCTCATGGAACTGCAACTGGAAACGGGACGCAAGAACCAGATTCGCGTGCACATGCAGTCGCTCGGTCATCCGGTAGTGGGCGATGCACGTTACGGCTGCGAAACCGACCCGCTCGGACGTCTGGCACTCCACGCCTTCAAGCTGTGCTTCTACCACCCGCTTACGGGCGAACGGATGGAATTTGAGACTCCCTATCCTGCCCCGTTCAAGAACCTGATGCTGAGAAAATAAAAACAATATATGATAAAAAACCTGATTTTTGATTTCGGAGGGGTCATCGCCCCTATCAGCGCGAACAGGCGGTGGAAGCGTTCCGCCAGTTAGGGGTGGCCGATGCCGACCAGCGCCTGGACAAATATCACCAAACGGGAATTTTCCAAGAACTGGAAGAAGGAAAAATTACGCCCGATGAGTTCCAGGTGAAACTGGGACAGTTGTGCGGCGGACGCACACCCAGCTGGGAGGAGACACGCCAGGCATGGCTGGGTTACTTCACCGGACTGGACGAACGTCTGCTCGACTGCCTGAAGGAGCTGCGCAAGCGCTACAAGCTCTTCGTGCTGAGCAACACCAATCCTTACGTGATGGACTGGGCCTGCAGTCCGGCATTCTCGTCAAAGGGGAAACCGCTCAGCGACTATTTTGACAAGCTGTACCTCTCCTACCAGATTGGAGTGACCAAGCCCGACCGGCAGATTTTTGACTTCCTGATAGCCGATGCCGACATTCTTCCGTCAGAATCGCTCTTCATTGACGACGGGGCAGGCAACGTACAGGCAGCCCGCCAGCTGGGTTTCCAGACCTACTGCCCGCATAACGGTGAAGACTGGCGCGACGCGCTGACGGTACTTCTCCAAAAATCCTGAAAAAACGTCCTTGCGTTTCATTCATAACGTAAAGAGATTTTCCATACAACGTCCTTGTGTTTCAATCCGAACGCAAGGACGTTTTGCGTTAAATGCACCGGCATTCCCGATCAGCCGCAAAGGCGATACACCATCTGCCACCCCCGCAAGCCGATGCATTTCCCTACCTCCGATAGGGAAATTCCCCACAGGAATAGGAAAAATCATTCGTTTGTATGATTTTTTCCAGATACCTTTGTCACATAGAGGAAAACAAATACACAAAGAGTTATGAGAACAAGGGTAAGAAAATTCATGTATATGGCGATGCTGGTCGCACTGACACTCGCCTTCCCGTCGTGTAACGTGGAAATGGAATTAGGGAACAACACCCTGGAATATCGTGAACGCACAGCGTATCTCTGCAGCTACGACTGGCAGGACGACTGGTACGACGACTACGGCTTGCACCACTTCCAGGTGCTGCGCTTCTACACCAACGGAACGGGTGAAGACTTTATCCGCATTCAGGATGCCCGCGGACGTTGGGAGGAATATACCTACACCTTTACGTGGGACTGGTACGACGCTTTCTACACCAGCATCCGTTTGAACTACGGCGGAGGTGACTACTCCTACATGGACAATATCCGCCTGGGAGAAGGACGAATGGAATGCCTGCTCGACGGTGCGGCTGTATGCTTTTACAGTTATTAAAAAATCAGTAAAGAAAAACCGACAGAAAAAGCGAACAAAACACGAAATCAGTTTGTTATAGAAATAAATCACCAAAGAATTTCATGTTTTCTTTTTTAAGATAATTAATTTTTTAGTTTATTCGTTCAAAAAAAAACGTATCCTGCCGTGAGACAGCGATACGTTTTTTTATGTCAATGAACACAAGAGTTCCGCCCGTGGGGTCAGCTCATGCTGCCGCCCACGATGTCCAGCAACTCGTTGGTAATCGCCTGCTGGCGGCTCTTGTTGTAAATCAAGGTCAGTTCCTGAATCAGGTCGTTTGCATTGTCCGTGGCAATCTGCATAGCCATGGTGCGCGCGGCATGTTCCGAAGCCGTAGAGTCAAGCAGCACGGTGTACATCTTCATGCGGAGCACCTTGGGCAGCAACTCCTCCATCACCTGTTCCGGCGACGGTTCGATGAGGTAATCGGCCTGCATGGCTTCCTGCTCCTCTCCCTTCTCGTCCGTATGACCGGCACTCAGGTCGAGCGGCAGATAAGTCTCCCGCGTCAATACCTGCGTAGAGGTCGACTTGAAGTGGTTGTAGAGCAGCTCCACCTGCTGAATCTCACCGCTGGCAAACCGCGTCATCAGCTCGGCAGCCAGGTCGGCCGCCTCCTGATAGTTCGGTTTTCCGCTCATGTGCTGATAATCGCCGGCCGCCGTCAGTCCTTCCATCTTCTTCACCGCATCGGCCACCTTACGGCCCACCGGATAAATCAGGATGTTCTCACGGCCCACCTTCGGCTCATACTCTGCCACCACCTCGTTCAGGTGACGGATGACATTGGCATTGAATCCGCCGCACAGACTGCTGTTGGAAGCAAACACCACCACGGCCACTTTCTTCACTTCACGTTTCACTGCAAAAGGCGATTCCACGCTCAGCTCCGCGCCCAGGGAAATTACTGAGCATACGGTGCAACCGGCGTTCGTAGGGAAGCATATTTTCAATGGCCTCCTGCGCCTTGTGCAGCTTGGAAGACGCCACCATCTTCATCGCCGAAGTAATCTTCAGCGTGCCGTGGATTGAGTTGATTCTTCCTTTAACTTCTTTCAGTGATGCCATGGGATTTATGCTTTAAATTGTTCGGCTGCGTCTGCGGCCAGTTTTTCAATGAGCGACGTAATTTCGTCGGTAATCTTTCCGGAAGCCAGCACGTCGAGCACATCCTTCTGATGGTTGGCACGCAGGTAAGTCAAGAACGCATCCTGGAAGGCACGTACCTTCGAAATAGGAATGTCGCGCATCAGTCCGTGCGTACCACAGTACAGAATGGCCACCTGTTCGCCTACCGGCATCGGTGAGTACTGCGGCTGAATCAGCAGCTGGTTGTTCTTACGTCCACGGTCGATGGCCATGGCAGTCACAGAGTCCATGTCGCTGCTGAACTTAGAGAAGGCTTCCAACTCGCGATATTGCGCCTGGTCAATCTTCAATGTTCCGGCCACCTTCTTCATAGCCTTAATCTGCGCGTTACCACCTACACGGGATACGGAAAGACCGACATTGACCGCCGGACGCATACCTGAGAAGAACAGATCACTTTCCAGGAAGATCTGACCGTCGGTAATGGAAATCACGTTGGTCGGAATGTAGGCAGACACGTCGCCGGCCTGTGTTTCGATAATCGGCAGGGCGGTCAGTGAACCTCCGGCCTTTACCTTACCCTTCAGGCTGGCTGGCAGGTCGTTCATCTGTTCGGCCACTTCCTGCTGGTTGATAATCTTCGCCGCACGTTCCAGCAGACGAGAGTGCAGGTAGAAGATATCACCCGGATAAGCCTCACGTCCTGACGGACGACGCAGAATCAGTGATACCTCACGGTAGGCCACAGCCTGTTTTGACAAGTCATCGTACACCACCAGTGCATGACGGCCGGTATCACGGAAGTACTCGCCGATGGCAGCTCCTGCAAACGGAGCGAAATACTGCATGGCAGCCGGGTCGGAAGCCGTAGCAGCCACCACGATGGTATAGTCCATCGCCCCCTTCTCACGCAGTGCATTCACGATGCTGGCCACGGTAGAACCTTTCTGACCGATGGCCACGTAGATACAGTACACCGGATTTCCTGCCTCGTAGTTGGCACGCTGGTTGATGATGGTATCGATGGCGATGGCCGTCTTACCTGTCTGACGGTCGCCGATAATCAACTCACGCTGTCCGCGGCCGATAGGAATCATGGCATCGATAGCCTTCAGTCCCGTCTGCAGCGGTTCCGTTACCGGCTGACGGAAGATAACCCCCGGTGCCTTACGCTCCAGCGGCATCTCGCACAGCTCTCCGCCAATTTCGCCGCGCCCGTCCAAGGGCACACCCAGAGGGTCGATTACACGTCCCAGCATCGCTTCTCCCACGTTGATGGAAGCAATGTGCTTGGTACGCTTCACAATCATCCCCTCCTTAATCTGGTCGGTCGGACCCAGGAGCACCGCTCCCACGTTGTCCTCCTCCAGATTCATCACCGTTCCCATGATACCGTTTTCAAACTGCAGCAACTCGTTGGCTTCCGCATTACGCAAACCGTAAATACGGGCCACACCGTCGCTCACCTGAAGCACGGTACCCACTTCGTCGAATTTCAGCGAGTTGTCAATCCCCTTCAACTGTTGGAGCAACACCTCTGAAACTTCGCTGGGTTTTATTGTATTTTCTGGCATAATTCTTTTTAATTAATAATTAATAATGAACAATTAAAAAATGAACAGTGAATAATAGGAATCGTTTTTCATTCTTCATTCTTCATTCTTCATTCTTCATTATTCATTGTTTACACTATTCTCCTGTTTTTCGCGATAAACTGCTGTTTCACGCGCTTCAACTGGTTCGCCACACTGGAGTCCAGGCGGAAGCCACCCAGTTCGATGATGTATCCTCCGATCAGGCTTTTGTCCACCTTCTCTTCCAGGATTACCTCACCGTGCGTCTTCTCGGAAGCCAGTTTCTGCAAGTGTGCCACGAGCTTGGGCGAACTGACGGCAGTGGTAAGCTTTCCGATGAGGATGTGCTTGTCTTCCTGATACAGGTCGATGTACGACCACATCATGAACTGCAAGAACTTCTCCCTTCTGTCTTCCAGCACCAGGCTGAGAAAACGCGTCATCACCTGGCTTACGTCCTTTCCACCCGAAGCCTCGCAAAGCAGCTCCAGCTTCTTGCTTCTCTCCAGCACCGGATTTTCCACGGCACGCCGCAGGCCGGGCACTTCGGCAAAGTGTGCAGCCAGTGTCTTCACCTCCTTGTACACCTTGTCTTCCAGCCCTTCACCCTTCGCGTATGCCAGCAGTGCCTTCGCGAAACGTCTTGAAACGACTCCTGTATTCATGACACGTTATTTTTTAGAAGTTTCAATCATTTCATCCAGCAGACGGTCAATCAGCGCAGCCTGTTCCTTTTCATCGGCCAGCTTGTTGCGCATAATCTTCTCTGCAATGCCCACTGACAACACGGCTACCTGGCGGCGGATGTCACGGATGGCACTTTCCTTTTCCGTTTCATCTGCTTCTTCATCTCCTCCATCAGGCGGTTGCCTTCGGCGAAGGCCTTCTCCTGAGCGTCCTTGATGATGCGGTCGCGCGTAGCAGCAGCCTCACTCAGAATGCGGTGCTGTTCTTCGCGTGCCTGTGCCAGGATTTTCTCACCCTCCACCTTCACGTTGGCCAGCTGTTCGTTGGCCTCACGCGCCGCCTTGAGCGAATTGTCAATGTATGCTTTCCGGTCCTCCACCGTCTTCAGAATCACCGGGAAGCCGTATTTCGCCAAGATGAAGAACACGACTCCGAAGGTGATGACCATCCAGAACAGCAGCCCCGGATCCGGAGTTAATAATCCCATAACTTATTGTTTTATTTTTTACAAGAACAAAGTCAACAAACAAACCACGATGGCAATCAGTGCCACACCTTCTACCAGAGCGGCAGCGATAATCATGTTCATACGCAAGTCGCCTGAAGCTTCCGGCTGGCGTGCGATACCTTCCATGGCCGAGCTACCAATTTTACCGATACCGATACCGGCACCCAAAACTGCAATACCTGCACCAATAGCGGCGCCCAACTTACTAATACCTACACCTGCAGCTGCCTGCAATAAAACTGACAATAACATAATTTTCTTGTTTTAAAAGGTTATACTTTAATTTTCTTTGAATCAATTATTTTTCGGCATGTTCCTTCACCTGCGACAGACCGATAAACACGGCCGACAGCATCGTGAAGACGTATGCCTGGATGAATGCCACCAGAATTTCCAGCGCATTCATGAAAATGCTGAATGCCACCGACACCACCGTCATCGAGCCGTTGATAACCGGACCCGACTTCACCGTGATGAAGATAATGGCCACCAGACTGAGCACGGCCGCATGTCCTGCCATGATGTTGGCAAACAAACGGATCATCAGTGCAAACGGTTTGGTAAAGATACCGAAGAATTCAATCAGCGGCATCATCGGAATCGGCGCCTTCAACCACGTAGGCACGTCGGGCCAGAAGATTTCCTTCCAGTAAGCCTTCGTACCATACACGTTGGTCAGCACGAACGTACACAAAGCCAGCACCAGCGTAATGGCGATGTTACCCGTCACGTTCGCACCTCCGGGGAAGATAGGAATCAGCCCCATCAGGTTGTTCACCAGCACGAAGAAGAACGCCGTAAGCAGATAAGGCGCGTAGCGGCGGTAATTCTCGCCGATGCAGCCTTAATCACGTCGTTGTAGATAGAAAGCACCGTGGCCTCAATCATGCCGACGCCCCCCTTGGGTGCCCCGTCTTCCAGCGGATGTTTCTTGTACCAGCGCACACAGCTCATCATGATGACCAGCAGCACCGCACTGTTGATAAACAAGCCCAGCACATTCTTCGTGATGGAGATGTCCAGCGGACGCACCTCCTCGCCGGCCGCATTGCGTTCCACGATTTTGCCGTCGTAGGCACCACCCTCGGCCACGTACAGCCCCTCGTAAGGACCTTCCTCCAGCCGGGCAGACGAGAACACATGCCAGCCCGTACTGCTTTTCACGATCACCGGCAGCGGAATGCTTACCTCCGTATCGCCGAACTTCGCAATGTGCCACTGGTAGGCATCGCCAATGTGTCCGAACACCAGTTCGTTCACGTCGATGTCACCCTCAGCGGCCTGTGCCTTCGTCAGCGCAGCCGGAACCGCCATCAGCAGTAACAGCGTGATGATTATGTACCGTATTTTTTTCATCATTAGCTTTTTTTCTTAGTTTGAGTTTCGCTTCAAAAAGAAGGAAAAAACGGGTTTCGAATATCAGAAACGCAAAGTAGAAGAAGATGAAGGTCAGCATGAACGCCACCACTTCATGTCCTATCACAAATCCGTAGAACATCAGCAGCATGGCACTGACAATGAATTTCAGTACCTTGCACACCAGATACGTCATCGCAATCCGTTCCAGCCCCACGCGATAGTTGAACGCGAACATTTCTATGTAAAACAGGCCGAAAAGATAGAAGAATATCGGAATGGCCGGAAACCACAGGAAATACCTGTCGGGAATGAACAGATGATATACCACGGCGACGAGCGTCGTCAGCACGATTCCAATCACGGTCAGTTCTTTTATAAATTTCTTCTTAACGGTCAACAAAAACATAGTATCGTGCGGTTTTTCATCCGAAAAGCCGCCAAAAACATATTCGGTTCATCGCCTGCTTCGCTCCTCTCAGAGTTCCACACAGACTGAAATCTGATTCTCCTTGACTTCCACGAATCCCCCTTGATTTGCAGGGATTGCGTTTCCTGTCCGGCCACGTATTTCACTTCCCCGGCCGAGAGCGTGGAAATAATCGGGGCATGGTCGGCCATGACCTGAAATTTTCCTGCGCTTCCCGGAAAGGTAGCCTGGCTCACTTTACCTTCGTAAACCAGCTTTTCGGGTGAAACGATAACCAGATGAAGTTCTTTCATATTAAGCTATCAGCTTTTAACTTTTAACTTTTAACTTTACTTATTAACTCTTAGCCGCTTCCATCAGCTTCTTACCCTTCTCGATGGCATCCTCAATGGTACCCACGTTCAGGAAAGCCTGTTCAGGCAGATAGTCTACCTCGCCGTCCAGAATCATCTTGAATCCCTTGATGGTGTCTTCTATGGAAACCATCACGCCCGGCACGCCCGTAAACTGCTCGGCCACGGCAAACGGCTGCGAAAGGAATCGCTGCACGCGGCGGGCACGGTTCACCGTCAGACGGTCTTCATCCGAAAGTTCATCCATACCTAAGATAGAGATAATATCCTGAAGCTCCTTGTTGCGCTGCAGAATCTGTTTCACGCGCTGAGCCGTTTCGTAGTGCTCCTTGCCCACAATCAGCGGGTCGAGGATACGCGACGTAGAATCCAGCGGGTCTACAGCCGGATAGATACCCAGCTCGGTAATCTTACGGCTCAACACCGTAGTGGCATCCAAGTGCGTAAAGGTAGTAGCCGGAGCAGGGTCGGTCAAGTCATCGGCCGGCACGTACACCGCCTGCACGGAAGTAATGGAGCCGTTCTTTGTAGAAGTGATACGTTCCTGCATCTGTCCCATTTCCGTAGCCAGTGTCGGCTGGTAACCTACTGCCGAAGGCATACGTCCCAGCAAGGCTGAAACCTCAGAACCTGCCTGCGTAAAACGGAAGATGTTGTCGATAAAGAACAGGATATCGCGCGGACCGTTGTCGCCCGTCTGGCGGTCACGGAACGATTCGGCCAGTGTCAGACCCGACAAGGCTACTGACTGACGGGCACCGGGAGGCTCGTTCATCTGTCCGAACACCATGGCTACCTGCGATCTTTCCACTTCGTTGTAATCCACCTTCGAAAGGTCCCAGTTTCCTTCCTCCATGCTCTTGAGGAATTCGTCACCGTAGCGGATTACGCCTGATTCAATCATTTCTCTCAGCAGGTCGTTACCTTCACGGGTACGCTCACCCACTCCTGCAAACACGGAGAAACCATTGTGTTTCTTGGCAATGTTATTGATTAACTCTTTGATGAGCACGGTTTTTCCAACACCCGCCCCACCAAACAGACCGATTTTACC
>ENA-OPZY01000051-OPZY01000051.1-human-gut-metagenome-genome-assembly--contig:-NODE-51-length-10773-cov-0.811666_pt1 | contig 10773 bp, 11 predicted proteins | sample MGYA00242488_ERZ504513 | MGnify/ENA primary metagenome ERZ504513 (study PRJEB26092, sample SAMD00036247) | human gut metagenome | host: Homo sapiens | study: EMG produced TPA metagenomics assembly of...
CGTTTGTCGGGGGTCTGCTCCCTTAACACAATGAAAACAAAATCATCCACATCCTTATCGGTCGGCAGTCCGGCAAGGCGCAAAATGCGTTCCATGACCTTATGGCAATGGTACTTGCTCTGCTCGGTATCAACATAGAGAATTTTGCGCTTGTTCGGTGGCAAATATGCCGAATACTTCAGAACCTCGTCATTCTTCAATGCAGCCGCAACAATGGCGGAAATGTTGAATGTCTTTTTGCTCTTGGCTTTGCCTGTGGATGCGCTGAAATTGCCCAACGTGCCGATAGTAGAGCCGTTCACCCAAAGAATTTCGGGCGGTACTTCATAAGTGTCCGTCACTTTTAGACGGATGGTTTTCCAGAGGGCTGCAAAATCTTCTTTCTTCATGGCTGTGCCTTGTCCGATTTCCTCTTTCGTCTTGTTTTCCATAGCCATTATTTTTTAAGAGGACGGTTAAGGATATACTTTTGCGCTTCCTGCTCTATCTGCGCCTGCGTCTTCACCGGGTTCTGACGCAACCATGCTTCCAGCTCAGCTTTTTCAAAATAAAGCATTTTGCCCTGCGGCTTGTAATGGGGTATCAAGTTACCTGAAGTCAGCTTGTACAGGTAACTTTTAGAAAGGTTCAAGAACCTGCTCGCTTCATCGAAGCTAAGCACGTTCTTTGAAAGGAACAACATCTTTTCGAGTTCGGAAACTCTTAACTCCAAGTCTTTTTCCATATCGTTTGGGATTTTAGGTAAAACAATATGAAGGTGCGCACCTCGTCTTTTGTGTTAACGGGGGCAAAGTTAAGAGGTTGAAAATGAAGTCTAATTGACCTTTGTTTGAGCGTTCAATCTATGCTCAACCTTTTTGCAGTTGTTTGATGTATTTGTCTATGATTTCATATCCTTTCGGATAGATGTTCTTCGCCTGGTCTGTCGCACTCGACAAGTCAGTACGTGTAAGCGGTTCTCCTTTTATCTTCTTCAATATCAACTTGTTGTTTGCTATAACTGACTGCCACTCATAAACGATGTAGTTATAACAGCTGAGTTGCATCATTAGGTAAGCTAACAGACGGGTATTATTAACTTTCAATACACCGTCCAACTTACAATTGAAAAAATCGGTAAGTATTTTGGTGCTGACAGTAGTAGTAAACATATTTGCTTCGTTCACACATTCAGTCAGAAGTTTGATTTCATTGGCTTTCAAAGTGGATTTAAAAGGATTGCTTTTACCCACAATCTTGGTTGGAGTGGTTTCTACACTTTCATCTTTTTCTTTTGGCAAGGCTTGTTCTTGGGGGGGCAATAGAATCTGTATAGTATTTGCTTTCCTGTTCTTGCAGAAAGTACAAATACTTGGAAAGTACCACAAGGCTAACAATGATGGAAAAATAGGGGAAAGTCTTTCATTATAGCAAGACGGTTCATGCAAATATGCGTCCATATCAAAATCAGAACAGCGGAAAGCGATGTACTTTTTCCTCTCATTAGAGTTAAAGTCCTCAAAAATAACCGCTTTCCCACAAAAAATCAGGAACATCCATATCCTGCACAATATCACGCACGACACGGTATTTTTGCTGAATGGCTACTATATTTTCGGTAACACGGAAAATTTCCTGCCGCAAATAATCCTTTAGCTGAGCCTTTGTCAGATATTCACGCTTTAAAAATAGTGCATCAACTTTAGTTTTATAGTCATGCGCTACGCAACTATCTAATATCTTCTGTATCGCTCTGAAATTGGCTTCTATATGATTTTCCATAACTGTACCTTATATAATTTTGTTCTCAGATACAAATATAAGGTGGAAATCGCATTTTCCGAGAAAACATCAGCAATAATAAGACAGAAAAGAATGCATAAGAGTTAAGAAATCATAAAGATGAAAGAATGAAAACCACAAAAGTACACTTTATTCTTGTTTTTGTCGCTCAGTACACATTTAGTACGCCTTACAGAAAGGAAAAACCCTGATAATCATTCGATTATCAGGGTTTATTGGTACCCAGACCCGCATTTGAAATATATAAATTGGGAACAATCCTATTAAATAGAAAATCAAAGAAAAATAAAGCATTATACACTAATATTCAATATGTTATAAACACGCACTTAGTTAATTCTATTTAATCGGATTGAAATAAATTCGGGATGATTGGGAACAATTTGGGGAACAATTTTATATATTTGTACCGTTACTAAAAATCCCGATTATGAAAGCAACAGCCTTTATCCGAAAATCCGCAAGTAAAAACGACACCAATAGTGTAGCTACAATCTATTTCCGATTAAGAGATGGTAAAAGGACAATTAAAGCTGCCAGTGAGCTGACAATTAACCCAAATCACTGGAGTAGCGAGAAGCAAGGTTATAAAGACAGAGTAGCCCTTGTTCATGAAGAAAAGAAACTGGCACTGAACAACGAAGTACAGAACATCATCAACCTGATAAGTCAAGAGTACACACCGGAAGCTGACAGCGAATGGCTAAGCACACTCATAGACAAATATCATCATCCAAACAGATATAAAACAGAAGAAGAGATTGCAGCGGAAACCAAACCCACCTTGCTGGATTTGTTTGCTGAATTTCTTGTCAAGCATAAATTATCAGAAGTTCGCATCAAGAACTTTCGAGTAGTACAACGTGCGTTAGCACGTTATGAACTATATGTAAGGGCAACGAAGAGAGGACAAAAGGGCTTTATCCTTGACGTGGATTTGGTAACACCTGACACGCTTCGGGATATGTGGGATTTCTTTCAGAACGAATACCAGTACTATGAACTTTACCCGAGCATTTATGAAGCCATTCCCGAAAAGAGGACACCACAGCCCAGAAGCAAGAACACGCTGATAGACTGTTTTTCAAGAATACGCACATTCTTCTTGTGGTGCTTCGATAACAAGCGTACCACAAACAGACCTTTCGACAAATTCCCGATAGAAGAATGTACATACGGTACACCTTATTATATAACACTTGAAGAGAGAGATAGAATTTTCAATGCCGACCTTTCAGCTACCCCACAGCTGGCAATACAGAGAGATATATTCATATTTCAGACACTGATAGGATGTCGGGTGAGCGACCTGTACCGAATGACCAAACTAAATGTAGTCAATGAAGCCATAGAATATATTCCCAAGAAAACCAAAGAGGGGAATCCAGTTACGGTACGTGTTCCACTTAACGACAAAGCGAAAGAAATCCTTGAACGCTACAAAGAATATGAGGGGAAACTGTTGCCGTTCATATCCGAACAAAAGTACAATGACGCCATAAAAAAGATATTCAAGTTGGCTGGAGTTGACCGCATCGTAACAATCTTAGATCCGTTGACGCACAACGAAATCAAACGACCGATTTATGAAGTGGCAAGCAGCCACTTGGCAAGACGTACTTTTATCGGCAATATCTATAAAAAAGTGAAAGACCCGAACCTTGTTTCCGCACTGTCGGGACACAAGGAGGGAAGCAAGGCTTTCAGACGATACAGGGATATTGACGAAGAAATGAAGAAAGACCTTGTAAAACTATTAGACTGATACTTGTATGGGACAACAAGAATATGACAATTTCAAAAGACTGATAAAGGAATGGCTCGACAGCCATCCGGATGAATATGCTGATTTCGTAGAAGAAATGAACGACAAGAAGTTCAAAGGGTTCTTCAATATTTTCAATACGGCTGTAAGGCTTGTTCCGAAATATAAAGAAGCAGCACGCAAGAGAATAGGCGATGATAGAAACCCTGATTTCGAGGAACTGGAAAATGTTCTTTTACAATCAGACCTTGCCGAGAAAATAGTGAATGAATTTCATACCCCGAATAAGAGAAGTATTGTTCCTGCCATGCTTGCATGGCTCTATTACGGACGAAGCTATGAGTGCATGGTGGAACAGGGTGAGGAACTGACCAAAAAAAAGGATATTCCCACCTTATACAAATGGCTTGTTTCCGGCATGGTCAAATTCATTATCAGAAAAAGCATCGCCAATGGCATGAGAACCAAAGAGGACTGGCAAGTATTCAGGAAGCAACAGAAAGCCATTGAGGAAAACTCTCTTGTGGAATGGGCAATAGAAGAAGATGAAGACATGGACGAGGAAGAAACAGATATGTTGCAGGAAGAACAGCCAAAGACCGCAGGACGCAAAGCCGACACACGCACGTTGCCAGAACTTCTGATAGAAAGGCATGACATACTGATTGAAAGAATTGGCACACGATTGAAAAACCCATGCTACGGAAACAGATATAGCACGACTGTTTATCGCACTGGTGGAATACCGATTCATGCGGAAGTGTCCCATCAAGACTTTCAGAAACGCACTGTACAAGCAGTTCAAGGAACAAGAAATCGTCCACGAAAGAGGCGTCCAGAAAGCATACAGAAATCTCACTTCTCCGTTTGAAAACAGCAAGAAACTGGTAAAAGACATTGGTGAAGACCATGAAGCCATCGAGGAATTGAAAGCCTATCTATCCAATTGAAGTTCGTTTAATTCGCTTTTCGTTTTTACGAATTTAACGAATTGAATATCATTGTTTTACAATTGATTTTCATTATATATTTGCGCCACTATCCTAATCGGGGTAGTGGCTTTTCGTTTATAATACTGCCGAAACGGGAAGTCTTACAACCGGCAGTTTCAAGAAGCCTATGACAGACATATTGGCAATTATCCAAAACGGGAACGGCAACATCAAGTTTGGAAGTTACAGGAGAAGATTTGCTATTATTCTCCAACCAGTTAATCAGCCGTGCGAAACATGAACTTTCTACCGCCATTGCGGAGGCAAGAAAGGAGAAGTACTTCACCAAAGAGGAGGTGAAAAAGATGTGCGGTGTTTGTGATACCACACTCTGGCACTGGTCTAAGAAAAACTATCTGAAGCCTGTAAAGGTTGGCAACAAGGTCAGATACCGCCAATCCGACATTCAGAGAATTTTAGGTGAACACAACCCTTTAATCTAAGCCTATGAAGGAGGAAGAATATATGCGCGTAGGAACAACTTTGTACAAGGTGGTCAATCAGCCATGCGCCAATGGCGGTTATGAAAAGAAACGTGTCGTATGGAACAACAGCACATTACGGCAGGACTATGGAAAGAATTATCTTGCCACCGTCCCCAAGTATGACGGCTTTTGCACTGTTCCCAATCATCTGAACTACCAAAAGGAGATTGAGGGGTTTCTGAACCTTTACGAGCCGATAGAGCATAACCGCAACAGGGGGACTTCTCCCACATCCAATCCTTGATACGGCACATCTTCGGGGAACAATACGAGCTGGGTATGGACTATATGCAACTGCTGTATCTACAGCCGACACAGAAGCTACCCATTGTCCTACTTGTTTCAGAGGAACGCAACACTGGCAAAAGCACGTTCTTGAACTTTCTGAAAGCCGTGTTTGAGAATAATGTGACTTTCAACACCAACGAGGATTTCCGCAGCCAGTTCAATTCCGACTGGGCAGGAAAGCTGCTAATCGTTGTGGACGAAGTTTTGCTCAACCGCAGGGAAGACAGCGAACGGTTGAAAAACCTGAGCACCACTTTCACCTACAAGGTGGAAGCCAAAGGCAAAGACCGAACGGAGATTGCTTTCTTCGCCAAGTTCGTGCTATGCTCCAACAACGAATATCTGCCCATACTCATAGACGCAGGAGAAACACGCTACTGGGTGCGGAAGATAATGCCGTTGCAGAGTGATGATACCAACTTTCTGCAAAAACTAAAAGCGGAAATACCCGCATTTCTTTATTTCCTGACCCAAAGGGAACTATCCACAACACAGGAAAGCCGTATGTGGTTCAACCCAAGACTGACACATACCGCAGCCTTGCAGAAAATAATCCGAAGCAACCGCAACCGACTGGAAATAGAAATGACCGAGTTGTTGCTTGACATCATGTCGAACATGAACGTGGAAAGCGTATCATTCTGCCTGAACGACCTTGTAACCTTGCTACTCTATTCACAGGTCAAGGTTGAAAAGTATCAAGTGAGGAAAGTTGTGCAGGAAGTATGGAAACTTACTTCCGCACACAATTCGCTATCCTACACCGCTTATGAGTTCGCACCCCATCGTGAGTGCCACTATGAGCCGAAAAGGAAAACTGGTCGGTTTTATACGGTCACGAAAGAACAACTGACCGCTATCTAATTATTTTGATGAAATGATGAATAAGGGAAGTAATATACTGCCTTACAGATAGATATGTATTCATCAAACACTCATCAACAACGATTGCTGATGAAAAAAGAAAACATCATTTCTCTTTTAGCAAGCAATCTGATGAGAAAAAGATGAGCCGATATAACGCTGTTTAACAGTGTGTTAAATTCCAAATTCATCAAATCATCATTTTTTCATTCACCAACAAATCCGTAAGAAAATGACAATAGAAGAAGCTAAGAGCATACGAATAGCCGACTACCTGCACAGCTTGGGTTATTCACCAGTAAAACAACAAGGTATCAACCTTTGGTACAAATCTCCGTTTCGGGAAGAGAGTGAAGCATCGTTCAAAGTGAATACCGAACGTGAACAATGGTATGACTTCGGTTTGGGTAAAGGTGGTGGCATCATAGAACTGGCTGCACACCTGTACGCTACCGACCATGTACCTTACATCTTGAAACGGATAGCAGAGCAGACACCACACGTGCGCCCGGTATCTTTCTCTTTTGGAAAGCAAAGCTCTTCTGAGCCGAGCTTCCAACAGTTGGAGATTGTTCCGCTGTCATCTCCTGCCCTGCTTGCCTACTTGCAAGGTAGAGGAATTAACATAGAACTGGCGAAAAGAGAATGTAGTGAAGCACGTTTCACCCACAACGGCAAGCGATACTTTGCCATCGCCTTTCCCAATGGTTCTGGTGGGTTTGAGGTTCGCAACCGCTATTTCAAGGGCTGCATCGCCCCAAAGGAAATCTCCCACATCAGACAATCGGGGAAAGCGAGGAACACTTGTTATGTGTTCGAGGGATTTATGGACTACCTTTCCTTTCTAACATTGAGACAGAAAAGCTGCCCGAATTATCCGGAGCTGGACGGACAGGACTACATCGTATTGAACTCCGTATCGAATGTAAACAAGGCTCTCTATCCGTTGGGCAATTACGAACGCATCCACTGCTTTTTCGACAACGACCATGCAGGAATGGAAGCACTCCGGCAAATCCGCATGGAATACGGCAGAGACCGGTACATCCGGGACGCTTCGCAGATTTACAGCGGATGCAAGGACTTGAACGAATACTTACAGAAACAGGTTGAAAGAAAAAGGCAAGTTCAATCCGCCAAAGGGGTGCGCAGCCAATCACCGGAGAAGAAGAACGGCTTCCGGTTATAGCCCACTATAACTACACGCTCCGCTTTCGTAGTTGTGGGCTCTCCCGAGGGGATTAGGGCTTTGCCTAATGACCCACTCAAGGCGTTTCACCCCTGAGAACCCCGAGCAAAGAGTGACCCTCTCTTTGCAATCTCCGCTTATGGGTTACCCCTAAGAACCCCTCTGCGAAAGCGAGCAAAGTAAATCAATTGTAAACAAAGAAAAGAAGCTATGGCAACAAAATCAAGCATACATATCAAGCCTTGCAACATCGCATCAAGCGAGGCGCACAACCGAAGGACTGCCGAATATATGCGTAACATCGGGGAGTCCAGAATCTATGTCGTTCCCGAACTCTCCACCAACAACGGACAGTGGATAAATCCCGACTTCGGCACTCCCGAACTGCGAACTCATTATGACAATATCAAGCAAATGGTCAAGGAAAAGACCGGACGTGCCATGCAGGAAAAGGAAAGGGAACGCAAGGGAAAGAATGGAAAGATTATCAAGGTGGCGGGATGTTCACCCATCCGTGAAGGAGTATTGCTTATCAGACCGGACACCACACTGGCTGATGTACGCAAATTCGGTGAAGAGTGTCAAAGACGCTGGGGCATCACTCCGCTACAGATTTTCCTGCACAAAGACGAAGGGCATTGGCTGAACGGTCAGCCGGAAGCGGAAGACAAAGAGTGCTTCCAAGTCGGTAACAGATGGTTCAAGCCGAACTATCATGCCCATATCGTTTTCGACTGGATGAACCACGAAACCGGGAAGAGCCGAAAGCTCAATGACGAGGATATGGCAACTATGCAGACCCTTGCTTCCGATATTCTCCTGATGGAACGTGGGCAGGCAAAAGCTGTTACAGGTAAAGAGCATTTGGAACGGAACGATTTTATCATTGAGAAACAGAAAGCCGAACTGCAACGTATAGAGGAAACCAAGCGACACAAGGAGCAACAGGTAAGCCTCGCCGAGCAGGAACTCAAACAGGTAAAAGCAGAGATACGTACGGACAAACTCAAAAGTGCAGCTACCGATGTAGCCACAGCCATAACCAGCAGTGTAGGTTCTCTTTTCGGAAGCGGTAAATTAAAAGATTTGGAACAAGCCAACGAAGGTTTACGGTATGAAATTTCCAAGCGTGACAAAAGCATTGATGACTTAAAAGTTCAGATGCAACAAATACAGGAGCAGCATGGCAGACAAATTCGTAATCTTCAAGGAATACATAATCAAGAGCTTGAAGCCAAAGACAAGGAAATATCACGATTGAACACCATTCTTGAAAAAACATTCTGCTGGTTCCCATTGCTCAAAGAAATGCTGAGAATGGAAAAATTATGTTATGTCATTGGCTTTACCAAGGGGATGTTGATTCTCTTTTATACAAAAGGGAAGCAATCAGGTGCAGCGGAAAAATCTATTCCGAAGAGCATAGACGAAGATTTGAAATCAAGAATGATATTTTCAAGGTTGAAAAAAGTCCGATAGATGAGAATAAATTGGTGCTGACCATAAACAGGCAGCCGATAGGCGAATGGTTCAAAGAGCAATGGGAAAAATTAAGGCATGGTTTGCGACAATCAGCAGAAGAACCAAGAAAAGCAGAGGTATAAAATTATAAAAAGATAAGTGGCAGGAAACTGCCACTTACTTTTACACTACAATACCATGTTATACAGATAACCTAACATAATGATAAATAAGGTTATCAATCCAAAGAATATCCCTATCAGCCGCCAAGTCATTACTTTTTTCAACAGCGTAGCTTCGGGCAATGACAGCCCAACAACTGCCATCATAAAAGCAAGCGCAGTTCCTATGGGGATACCCTTAGCTACAAAAAACTTCAATTACCGGTACTATTCCGGCAGCATTGGCATACATTGGAACTGCCAACACTACTGATAAAGGAACAGCAAACCAATTATCCTTAGACATATACTGCTCAAAAAATCCTTCCGGCACATAGCCGTGCATAAATGCACCGATACCGATACCGATAAGGATATACAGAAGTACACCTTTGACAATGCCCCATGCTTCTTGCATGATAATGGGCAATCGTCTAAAGAACAGAGTATGCTCTTTTTCCCATGTTCCGGAGTCGGAAGTTGAGTTTTGCTGAATTTGTTTTACCCAGTCACTCAAATAAGGCTCCAATTTCATCTTGCCCAAAATAAATCCACCTACCATACCTAACAGAATACCGCTAATCACATAAATAGAAGTAATACGCAACCCAAAAGTGCCGATAAACATGGCAACAGCAACCTCATTTACCAAAGGCGAGGTTATCAGATAGGCGAATGTTACCCCCAAAGGAATACCCCCTTTCACAAATCCGATAAACAGCGGTATGGAAGAACAGGAACAGAACGGAGTAATAGCACCAAATAAGGCTGCAAAGAAATATTGCAATCCATATAGTTTACGAGAGGTCAAATAATTACGCAAACGTTCTATCGGGAAATAGGCATTTATAATTCCCATTATCACGCTGATAAAAAATAATAATATCAGAATCTTTATCGTATCGTAAAAGAAGAAGTTTATAGCTTCTCCTAAAGCTGTTGAAGCATCCAAACCGAAGATGTCATACACCAGCCAATCTGCAAACCTTTGTATCATAATCCTATTTATTGTTTGTAATAATACGAACATATTACCCTAAAAAATTAGCGGTTACAAGCACATTTAGGGCAGTTCTTGTTTTTTTTATCTCTGTAATGTAGAACTTGGCAAATTCATTCTTGATTTCATTACGCACTCTTTCAAATTCGCTTCTGATGAAGTCCGTTGTCCCTATTACTTCCGAGGGGTCATCAAAACCAATATGCAACCGTTTCCCTACATTGCCCTCAAAAGCCGGACACGTTTCGTTAGCACTACCGCATACGGTTATCACATAATCCCATGTATCACTTAAATAAGCAGATACATTGGTAGGAATATGCTTACTTATATCAATGCCAACTTCTGCCATTGTCTTAACAGCCAAAGGATTAACTTTCTCTGCCGGATGCGTACCAGCGGAATACACTTGTATATTCTTATCAAACGATTGCAGGAAACCATGCGCCATCTGGCTGCGACAGCTATTTCCTGTACATAAAATTAAAATTTTCATATTATACCCAAATTTATCAATCCATAATAAATGCCAACCAAAATAAACAGTATAGCTACCATGTTATTAAACCACTTCTGAAAAGCCTGCACACGGTTATAAAACTTTCCTATCCCTGCTACACTGTATGCCAAAATCCAAGCGACAAGCATAACTGGAAGCCCTGTTGCCAATGCAAAAATGACAGGTAGCAAATACCCCTCACTCTCCATAGCTGACATGGGAATAAGCATGCCAAAATAAAATAGACCACTGGTCGGACAAAACGCCATGGCAAACAATATCCCCAA
>ENA-OPZY01000052-OPZY01000052.1-human-gut-metagenome-genome-assembly--contig:-NODE-52-length-10739-cov-1.092443_pt1 | contig 10739 bp, 11 predicted proteins | sample MGYA00242488_ERZ504513 | MGnify/ENA primary metagenome ERZ504513 (study PRJEB26092, sample SAMD00036247) | human gut metagenome | host: Homo sapiens | study: EMG produced TPA metagenomics assembly of...
CAGACTGGGTTCTGCCCCACGGAAGGTTACATACAGTTTCATCGGGTCGTCTGAACCACCTTTTTCCAGAATGTTCTTGCGGAAAGAGGTAGCAGTAGCCTGGTCGAACAAGCCATGTTCCTTAAACGCTTCAAAGGCATCTGTATCCAGACGTTCAGCCCAGATATAGCTATAATAACCAGCTGCATAACCACCCATGATGTGGTTGAAGTAAGTAGAACGATAACGAGGCGCAATCTGCGGGATCAGTCCCAATTTGTCCATCAGCTGTTTTTCAAACTGAAGCACGTCGAATCCTTCCATCGTAGTCAGACAGTGCATTTCCATATCCAGAATGGCAGCTGCCAACAGTTCTGTAGTCATAAAGCCCTGGTTGAACAATGCCTGATTTTCAATCTTGGCAATCAGAGAATCAGGAATAGCCTCACGAGTCTGGTAATGTTTGGCATACATTTTCAGCACTTCAGGTGATACAGCCCAGTGTTCCATAATCTGTGAAGGAAGTTCCACGAAATCCTGAGCTACAGAAGTACCAGACACACCTTTATACTTGCACTGAGTCAGCAATCCGTGCAAAGCATGTCCGAACTCATGATACATGGTGCGTGCTTCATCGATTGTCAGCAAGGAAGGAAGGTCACCAGCCGGTTTGGTAAAGCTGGCCACATTATAAATCAACGGACGAACCCCTTCCTGCTGTTCACGGAAGTTACTCATCCAGGCACCGCTCCGTTTGCTGGCACGAGGCATGTAGTCGCTATAGAACACGCCCAACAATGAATCGTCTGCATCCTTCACAATATAAGTCTTCACATCCTTATTATATACAGAAATAGAATCACAAGGAGTCAAGGTAATGCCATACAACTTGTTGACCACCGTACACAGTCCATTGTGCACATCTTCCTGACTGAAATAAGGCTTGATGGCATCTTCATTCAAATCATATTTCTCCTGGCGAAGCTTTTCTGCATAATACCACCAGTCCCATGCTTCCAGTTTCTCACCTTTTCCTTCACGGTCCATGATTTTCTGTAACTCAGCTGCTTCCGCTTTGGCATTCTTGATAGAATATTCCCACAAGCCATACAGCAGGTCAAGTGCATTTTTCGGGTTCTTCGCCATGTTGTCAGCCAACTGATACTCTGCGAAATTGTTGAATCCCATCAGCTGTGCCTTTTCCAGACGAAGAGCAAGCACCTTTTTCAGCACTTCCTTGTTGTCATTGGCATTGCCACGGTTACCCAGCTGGTATATGCCTGATAGATATTCTTTCTCAGTTCACGGTTCTGAGCATACTGGAGCAACGGAGTACGGCTGGATTCCTGCAAAGTAAATACCCACTTACCGTCTTTTCCGTGTGCCTTGGCTTCCTGTGCAGCTCCTGCAATAACTGCATCCGGTAGACCAGCCAAATCTTCTTTCTTATCTACCACCAGCAGATAATCGTTGTTGTCGGCCAACACATGATTACCGAACTCAATGGTCAGTGTAGAAAGCTGCTTGTTGATTTCACGCAGACGTTCCTGCTTCTGTGCATCCAGTCCGGCACCAGAACGGATAAATTCCTTATAATATTTATCCAGCAAATAATGCTGTTCGGTGGTCAGCTGAATCTTTCCAGCCTCTTCCTGAGCATGAACAGCAGCCACTCTCTTATACAGCTCCTGATTCAGGAAAATATTATCACTGTGTTCAGACAGCATCGGCGCAATCTTTGCTTCCAGCGCCATCATTTCGTCATTGGTATCTGCTTCTGTCAAAGCAAAGAACACACCGCTCACACGAGCCAGAATCTCCCCGCTATTATCCAATGCCACAATCGTATTCTCAAAACTCGGTTCCTCCGGGTTCTCTACAATGGCTTTGATTTCCCCATTCTGCTGCTCAATGCCTTTCAAGAAAGCCGGTTCATAATGTTCCACCTTGATACGGTCAAAGTCCGGTGTTCCATAAGGGGTCTCAAACTCTGACAGGAACGGATTGCCCGTATCTGCCGCCTGCTGACCGCAGGCACATACCATACAACTCATAGCTGCTGCAAAAATTAAATTCTTCATCTTCTATTTATTATCAGGTTATAACTTCTCTACCAAACACCACAACGGATAATGGTCGGATGCTGAAATGGAATTGTCCACACGGCATTTCAATACTTTAAATCCTTTGTTCACAAACAAATGGTCAATGCGGAAATACAGAAAATTCCGGTTATACGAGAATCCCGGTCCCCAGCCGGCTTCACGATAAGCATCTGTCAATCCTTTTCCGATGGTGTGATGCGCATACGAAATAGGAGAATCATTGAAATCACCGCATACCAGCAGATACTTACCTGACTGCCGGGAGATGGCCTGTGCCACCGAATCAGCCTGCGGTCCACGGATGGCCACGGCATCAGCTAATTTATGCAACAGGTATTTACTGTCCGATTTCACGTTCTGTTCTTCAGGCGATTTCAGCAATCCCTCGTATACTTCCTTATCATGCGCATCCAGTTTATTCGATTCCAGATGATTGCATATCAACGTCAGTGTATCCCCTTTTATGTTTAGCCGAAGTAAAAAACTGGCATTACTCCCACTTTCATAAGGAATCTGTTCTACCGAGAGAATCGGGAATCGCGACAGGCAAGCCATCCCATTTCCGTTAGACGCTTTCAGCAACTTTCTGTAAGGATACATAGGGAAAACCTTCCTAGTCTCTTGAGCATCCCACTGATACTCCTGCAGACAAACCACGTCTGCATCACTTTCCTGAATATAATGTTGCACGGGACGAGATTCATTTTCCGCATCTCCGTACATATTCATAACGTTGTAGGTCAGAAATTTCAGTACATCCCCGTCCGTAGGTTCTTCCCCTCCTCCAAACGGAGTATACGTCGCGACTGCCCCTCCTCCTGCCAGTAAGAGCAGCAAAGGAAGGCACATAAACTTCCATCCATGAAACAGCCCCACTACTGCAAGAACAATCAAAGCCAACAAGAAAAAGGGAAAAAACAACCCCGACACCAAGCCAGCACCGGATGAGCCACCGGCGATAGAAGCGGACTGTAAGCACAGCACAAAAATCCGGTCCCGACAACCAGGTTTCCTAAAATAAAGACTCCTCTAAACGTATGTTTCCAAATACTCATTTCTTACTTGCATCAAATAAGCTTTTTTTCTCGTCATCCGTCAGACTGTTATAGCCCGACTTACGCAGTTTGTCCAGAATCCGGTCAATTTCTGCCTCACGTTCCTTTTTCCGGGCATTGTATTCATAATCTGCCTGACGTCCTCCGTAGTGCACCTTCATCTTGGGTTTACGCTTCACCGGACGTCGCAAGCCTGCAAACCCAGTCGCACACCAGGTTTATCCATTTTGTGGCATCGTGGCCGCTCTGCAATCCTGCCGCAAACCACCATCCGGCCAGTGCTCCACCCAGATGTGCGATGTGCCCGCCTGCATTGTCAGAAGTCATGAACAGCAAATCAAGCACCACCATGAACAAAGCCACATATTTCAGACGCACCGTACCGATAAACAGGAACTGTACCGGATAATTCGGTTCACGTACACTTACCGCCACCACAATGGCCAACACAGAAGCCGAAGCACCCAGCAAATAGGAAGAATACACGGCATCCTGAAAATAAGGAAACACATTATATGCCAGCATATAAAGCAATCCGCCACAGATACCTCCCAGGAAATAAAGTCCGCGCAAGTGCTTCGACGAGAAAAAAAGCCAGAGACAGACGACCGAACCAGAATAGCCACAGCATATTAAACAAGATGTGCAGCACACCGGCATGCATGAACATGTAAGTAATCAGGGTCCAGGGCCTACGGATAAAGACCTCCGTCCATGCCGGCAGTTCCAGATAGTTCATCCACGGTGAAGCAGACACATTGAATAAGGTCAGAAAAATCTGCACCAGTGTCACTGCCAGAAACACCGCTACGTTCACATACACCAGACGCAGCACAATGTCTCCCTGCTGGAACTTTCTTTTCAAATCAGTAATAAATCCGTCCGCCGCCATTTTTCTTTCTCCAATAAACAATCAGTATCAAGCCGAACAACATACCTCCCAGGTGAGCGAAATGGGCTACTCCATCGTTGCTTCCCAATCCTAAAAGCAGCTCCAGCACCGCATATCCAATCACAAAATACTTCGCCTTGATGGGCACCGGTATCGGGAATACAAACATCTGACTGTTGGGAAACAACATACCAAATGCCAGCAAAATGCCATACACCGCTCCCGAAGCACCTACGGTAGTCAGCTGGTTCAGGAACACATCCATAGGAATGATACCCAGTCCCGTATTGACCGAATCATAATTAGACCACACCGCCAGATACTCCACATACTGCACCAACTCCTGAATCAGGCCGGCGCCAATACCACAAATCAGGTAATACGTCAGGAAGCGTTTAGGTCCCCACACCTGTTCCAGCACCCGTCCGAACATCCATACCGCAAACATATTGAAGAAGATATGCGAGAAATTGGCATGCATGAACATGTAAGTGATAAGCTGCCCCAGGTTAAAATCCGAAGCCAGGAAAAAGTGAAGACCCAGCATATTTTCTATATCCACTCCGTATTTCCGGGCCACAAACATCCCGAAGAAACAGAGCACATTGATAATAAGCAGGTTTTTCGTTACTGTTGGAAGATTATTCATATTGTTAAATCATTGATTCAGTTACAAATGTACAACATAAAATCGGGTTTGAAGGAATATGTATCCTTAAATTTCATTGAACGCACGCACCGAGTCACGCAGCACCAGTAAGCTTTCCGGTCCCATATTGAACAGCAGGTCAATCACACTGAGATTAGGCAGAAAACCCAGCTTCTGGTCAAACACCTGATAATAAGGTTTAGGAAAGAATGCCTTGTCCGCCTCCCGATAATCCCGTTTGGGATGAATCAGTTCCCGGAAATCATCGGCACACTCCACTTCCGGCATGTATTCCTCGGTAGGTATCAGGCGAGGCTCAATGTCAATCTGCCGGCACACCCACTCACACAGCTCCAGGTTAAACTCGAACAGAAACTCATATTTCTGCTCAAAGAACCGGTGAAACTCATCTGCATAGTAATCAAAGAAAGGACTATGCTTGTAAGCGGCTACAAACGCATTCCAGTGCACATGCCGCCAGTTGCCATGGTCTGAAATACGTACATCCTTCATCACACACTTCAGGTCGTCACTCTTTTCCGTCGGAATGGTCAGTACCAACGGTCCGTCGGCCGATGCAATCACGCACCGGTTGCGGTAAGTCTGCTTCATGTAGTGGTCATAACGCTCCACACGTACCGAAGGATAAGCAAAAAGTTTGGTATAATATTCTACGGGAGCCAGATAGGCCGACCCCAAAATCACTTCATTCTTCATTCTTTCTTAGTTTATGTCATTGCATCCGCTGCCAGAAGCGCCCCTTCCGCGAAGAGTACCAGATGCGCCAAGCCTTCCCTATCAGGTGGTCCTCCGGCACGAACCCGAACAAGCGGGAATCACAAATATTCACCGGGTCATTGGAAGCCACCCAGTAATAATCCTTGCCAAACGTATAAGCCTCCACGGGCTTTCCCTTCACATACAACGTATCGTGACGAACCTCTGCAGGCTGGTGTTCATGCGCCACAATCGTATTGCAGAGCAAGGTCACATTCCAGGGATATACCTTCACCGGAACGCCTTTCGCCGGAATCACATACGGATGCACTTCCGTACGGTTCTTTTCATCCAGCGGAACCAGCGGAATCCGTCCCTCCAGTTTCTGCGAAATCAAGTAATATTCATATTGGCTGAAACTCCGTATATACCCCCCGTCGGAAGTATATCCGGCCAGCGTATTTCCTTTGATACCCAGCACCGACAGCACGGTCAGCATCAAGTCTTCCGAAGACACCGGATAAGCATACAGCGATTTGGCATCCGGGCTGAGCACCTCTCCGCCCACACAGTTCAGGTCGGCATCCAACATCAGCGTATCTCCCGGCGTGCCGATACAGCGACTGATGAACAGCTCTCTCCACTCTATTCCTTTCTCCACCTGCTGGGGATGAGGGTTATTGAACAAGAGAATATCCCCCTTCTCCGCACGCGAAGATGCCAGCCGATGATAGCCGAAAAGCGAACAAAAAGGCAAACGCAGCCCGTAGCTCCACTTGTTGACCAGAATCCGCTCTCCCTGATAAAGAGAATTTTCCATCCCGGAAGAAGGAATTACACAAGTCGTCACAAGCAGGGTCCGCACCAGCCATACGGTCAACACCGTCAGGCCGGCCGCTCTCAACCACCACCATCCGGACTTTCCTTTGTTCATAGATTATTTAATGGAATCCACAAACTTAAACAGACGGTTCCAGCGAATCTTTCCGTCAAACCAGCCACGATCCTGGTTCAGCGACAGCCAGATAAAAATAGGTTTACCCACAATATGGTCTTCCGGCACGAAGCCCCAGAAACGTGAATCGGCCGAATTATGACGGTTATCACCCATCATCCAGTAATAATCCATCTTGAAAGTGTATTTCGTCGTTTCCTGTCCGTTGATGTAGATTTTTCCGTCTTTCACCTCCAGGCTGTTGCCCTCGTAGTTCTTGATCGGACGTTCGTACATCGGCAGGTTATCCAGTGTCAGGTCTATGGTAGCTCCCTTCTTCGGAATCCATATCGGACCGTAGTTATCTACTGTCCAGCCCGTCAGCTTGTTATCCGGATACAGTCCGCCTGCATCATCATCCGGCACGTTTTCAATGGCAGTCACCAAGTCCTTCCGTGCCAGCAAGGCAGCCTTCGCCTTTTCAGTCAACGGCATGTTATACACCGATTCCTCCGTATAATAAGCCATCAGGTCCTCCTGGCTGATGCCCAGTTCATGACATAAATCCTCCGGCAGCATGCCCTTGGTATGCACGAAATAACGATACTGCACATTATCCGGCTCCTTGTTGGCCTTACCGTCCAGGTAAATAATCCGGTTCTTGATTTCCAGTGTCTGGCCCGGCATACCTACACAACGCTTCACGTAATTCTCTCTCCGGTCTACAGGACGGGTAATCACCTCACCATACAGCTGCGGATTTTCGTCAATATACTTGCGTCCTATCGAGTAATAATAATCATACACATCCCGTTGCTGCTCCAGGTTCAGGCTGACCAAGTCAATAGGCTGCGAAAGTTGCTTACCAATGGCATAGCTCATGCGATAGATGTCTTCTGCCGGATTGCCGGTAGCCACCGTATCCCCTGCCGGGAAGTTGAACACTACGATGTCATTCAGCTGCACCTCTCCCAGTCCGGCCACCCGTTTGTAGTCCCACTTCGGCCATTCCAGATACGACTTGCAGTTGAACACCGGCAACGTATGCTGCGTCAGCGGCATGTGGAGCGGTGTCTGCGGAATACGGGCACCATAACTCATCTTGCTTACAAACAGATAGTCACCCACCAGCAGCGATTTCTCCAGCGACGAAGAAGGAATCACGTAGTTCTGAAAGAAATACAGATTCACAAAATAGACTGCCACCAGTGCAAACACGATGGCATCCACCCAGCCCATCACCGTCAGCACGGTCTTGTTGGTCGATTTCTTCCACCATGTCCAGGGAATCTTTTTGGAAATATATGCGTCAAAGATGAACGGAACCACTACCAGTCCCAGCCAGCTTTTCAACCAAATCAGGAAAATCAGGTAAAGCACCAGCACTATGCCGAACTTTATCCATTGTTTACGCGATGCCTGTATCATACTCAAAACTGAAATAAATCATTCATACCTAAGAAGCCCTGGTGCGCAGCCGTATATTCTGCAGCCAGCACCGCTCCCAATGCAAACCCCTTTGCGGTTCTTTGCGTCGTGTGTAATTACGATAGAATCAGCCTCCGATTCATATTTGATGGTATGGATACCCGGTACTTCCCCTTCGCGGATGGCACTCACTGGCAATTCATCCGGTGCACAGTCGGTCGTGCCCGTCACCGTACCGTCGGGAGCAGTCAGTGTGCCCATCACCCATTTCTGCTTGCGGTCCAGGTTTTCCAGAATCCCTTCAGCCAGTGTAATGGCCGTACCACTCGGGGCATCCAGCTTGTGCACGTGGTGGGTTTCTACCATCGACACATCGTAGTTCGGGAACTGGTTCATAATCTTTGCCAGGTACTTGTTCACCGCCGCAAAGATAGCGACACCCAAGCTGAAGTTAGACGACCAGAACAGCGTCTTACCCTCTTCCTGGCACAGACGGCGCATCTCTTCGCCATGCTCTCCCATCCATCCGGTGCTGCCCGATACCACTTTTACCCCATTCTTGAACGCCTCCAGACAATTGCCGTAAGCCACTGAAGGAGCCGTAAATTCAATGGCCACATCGGCCGAACGGAAAGCCTCCGAAGCAAAATCTTCCCGATTATTTATATCAATGATACTCACAATTTCATGACCTCTGGAAAGGGCAATCTTTTCAATTTCCTTTCCCATCTTTCCATATCCAATTAATGCAATTTTCATAATTCTGATGATAATTTTATTCGCAAAGATAGTGTTTTTCAGTATTAATCATTACATTTACCCAACATTTACAGCTCGTTAACATGGAACATCTACTCCAGTTTGTATGGAAACACAAGCTTTTTCCGCTCACTCCGCTGCATACCACGCAAGGACAAACCGTGGAAGTCATTGACCCCGGACTCCCCAATCCCGATGCAGGACCCGACTTTTTCAATGCGAAAATCAAGATAGACGGCATTCTGTGGTGGGAAATGTAGAAATCCACGTGCACGCTTCCGACTGGAAACGCCACCACCATCATCAGGACCGCGCCTACGACTCTGTGATTCTGCATGTGGCTTCCGACATCGATGCCGAAACCTTCCGCACCGACGGCACACCCATCCCGCAAATGGAGCTGCACTATCCGCCCTACCTGTTAGACAACTACCGCGAGCTGATTGAAACCAGCCATTACCCGGCCTGCTACCGCCTTATCCCTCGCCTGCCCAAACTCCTGCTCCACAGCTGGCTCTCCAGCCTGCAGACCGAACGTTTCGAGCAGAAGACACAGCGCATCCAGGCCCAGCTTACCCAAAGCAAAGGCGACTGGGAACAAGCCTTTTTTCTCACCTTAGCCCGCAACTTCGGTTTCGGCACCAACAGCGACGCCTCGAGCAATGGGCACAGACCATTCCCTTGCAAGCCGTCAACAAGCACCGCGATAATCTTTTTCAGATAGAAGCCATTTTCTTCGGGCAGGCCGGCCTGTTGCAGGAACTCCCGTCCGACGACTATTCCGCCCAGCTTACCAGGGAATACGCCTACCTGGCCCACAAATTCGAGCTACAGCCCTCCGAACACCTTCGATGGAAGATGCTCCGCATGCGTCCGGGCAACTTTCCGCACGTACGCATCGCCCAGCTGGCTAACCTCTACCACCGTTCCCAGGGCATGCTCTCCCAGTTGCTGCTGGCCTCTACGGTGAAAAAACTGCGCGACCTGCTGCGTGGAGGTACCTCCCTTTACTGGCTGACGCACTACGTTTTCGGCGAACCCTCGCCCGCCCGTCCGAAAACCCTCAGCGACGCCTCCATCGACCTGCTGATTATCAATACCGTGATTCCCTTCCTCTATGCCTACGGCAAGCACAAAGGCGAGGAACGGCTCACCGAACGTGCCGGCAACCTGCTGGAGCAACTTAAACCGGAAAACAACTACATCATCCGACTGTGGAAAGAATGTGGTCTGCAAGCCGCCCATGCCGGTGACAGTCAGGCACTCATCCAGCTTAAAAAGAGTTACTGCGACACCAAGAAATGTCTGTTCTGCCGCATCGGATACGAATATTTCAAGAAAAAAGAAGGTTAAGAACCCTTCCCACCCCTTACACACAAGTCACATTAAATCAGTACTTCCTTGGCAGTACTCTAGTACTTTCCTTGGAGTACTACAGTACTTTCGTGGAAGTACTCAAGTACTGACAAGGAAGTACTGGCAACTATTAAATCTGTATTTCTCAATATGTTACAGAAATTTATAGAAAATCCATCCCTTTCAAAGAAAAATCATTTCCGTCTTGACAAAGGATATAGACCGAACACTCCCAGCCTGAAAGTCGGTTACGCAAGAAAGGAGACATATTGAACTTCCTTGTCATCCCCCATTTGTATTGCACAGCCACTTCCATGAATCTGAAGTCATACGCCAATCTTGCAAATACCGGCAAGTCGAAGAAACTTTTGTCATAAAAATAAAAAGTAGGCTCCACTCCTACCGACAGATTCAATCCTCGAAACAGGTACCGTCCCACACTTCCAGCAAAAGATGCCGACCACAGATTACGGATTCCTTCTCCGCCCACATACGTCGTATGCACGTCAGAAGAAAGATAACGGAATCCATAGCTGTAGCGGCCATATCTTGCCGATAACGACAAGTCGAAGAACCAGCCGGTATCCGGACGATTCAGCCGCCAGCGGTATCCGGCACCCAAAGTAAAATCAGCCCCCAAACGGGAGTTTGCCAAATCGAAAGGCGGTAATCCTTTCTCCGGTGAAGCCACCTGGTAGTTTACGGTATTTTTCCCTCCATAAAGCACTAGGCCTGAAGAACGGAGCATCTGTGCACGAACTGTCATCCATAAAAAGAAAAAGGAATAAAGAAAAAAGATTAATCGTTTCATACTTGATTTCCAATTAGCGTTATTATTTTTAATCTAGTTTCTGTTTTATTTACT
>ENA-OPZY01000053-OPZY01000053.1-human-gut-metagenome-genome-assembly--contig:-NODE-53-length-10610-cov-1.314700_pt1 | contig 10610 bp, 15 predicted proteins | sample MGYA00242488_ERZ504513 | MGnify/ENA primary metagenome ERZ504513 (study PRJEB26092, sample SAMD00036247) | human gut metagenome | host: Homo sapiens | study: EMG produced TPA metagenomics assembly of...
ATGTGAAAAGAAATTATCATAGTATTCTTCACTTGCCATGCATTTGTCCCTCAGATAGGTTATTAACATTGCAGAGGACCCTTTATGATTCCGTATCCCCGGCATATTGCTTGTCTTGTGTATTCTTACGAACATATTTCCTTTACCTTATATAACAACATTTCCAGATAGACCGGTGCGACAAAATAATCTGTTCCTTTTTCCGCCTTCTTGAAGTTCTTCTGGTCGAAAGCGTTTTCCAGCAGCCTGACAACCTGTCCGAGTTTCCGTCTGTCCTCCACGTCAGGAGCACCTGCTTGCTTCAAGCGTTCCACTTCCGCTTTCAGTTGGGTGACCTGTTTGTCGGCCCGGTCCAGCAATTCATCACTGTGCGCTTCCGGCGCCGGAAGCAGCTTGTCGATCTTGTCTTTCTCTATGGCACGGATGATTTTGATGATCCGTTCGATTCCCTGAAGTTCCAGTGTCTTGAACTTCCCGTTGATTGACGTTCGGGGATCCACCCCGTTCCGCTCAAAGTAGGACAGCATTGTCTCAATGAACTCACTGGCCGACACGCTTCCTTTCATTTCGTCCAGATGCTGTTTCACATCTATGGATACACGAATGGTTTTTGTAATTTTTGTTTGCATAATCTTGAATCTTTCCGCAAATGTAAGGGCGGACCGGCACAACCTTTTGTGCTGCCTCCATCTTTTTTCTGTAGATTTTGTCTACATCGCAAATTGTTAACAATCAAATATATATAAAAACATGTCGATTTTATGTAGACAACACAATTACTTGATAATCAACAGAAAAAAGACTTAAATCTACAGAAAAAGTAGACAATTTGTCTACAAAAAATCTCACAACCTATTGACAATCACGGCTCTGCGTGATGAACATTCCATTGAAATGGGATGTCTGCTTGCTCTTCCTTATTATTTTTTCGATGAAAAAATGGTATTTCTCGGGCAGAGCCCTTTCCAAAGAAAAGAGAAAAGACCATGCGGAATGAAATGAATATAAAAAATATGTGACAGAAAAACGGATATATATTATGTCCATACAGGAACAAACTGCAAGGTCATATGGCAGATACGGATGTGCGCCGGATTTCAGGTCTTGAAAGGCACTGGCATTGCCATTTTGTAAGAGGTTCCTTCGGAAGCTATCGGCAAGTGGTCGGTGGACAAACCAGAAGACAATACGGCAGACTTTATCAAACCGATTCTGAAAATCAAGAAAAGTACAATATCTGTTTCTGCATAATCTTCCCGAAAAAAAGAAAATGAACAATACCTGACAGTCAATACTTATGGGTTGCCGATAGAAATGCGCATGAACATTCCTGTCCATGAACGAATAAAAATATAGGTAATCTGAAAATGATGGCGGAGAACCGGACATGCCTGGTAGCGTCAAGAAGGAACAAAAAGAAGCGGCAGGATTATTTTGAATCGTCCTCTTTTTCCACGAATCCGATAGGTATACATTCTAAATTGCCGTGTCACTTTTTTTTAATATCCATTCAATATATATATCCATCCAATACTTAATGTCAATACATTAAAGTGTTTTACACTTCAGGAGTAACGATAGAAATCAGTGCAGGTTATTTGAATAGCAAATTAAATAATCCGCCACCGATATCAATACCCAATTTGTTGCCTTTATACTGAAAATACGGAGCTACTATCGGAAGCGTTTTCGTTTTATGCAACGGAAAATCGGTATGGCTTCTGACGCCGAAATCCATCCCCCAGTTGGGAATGATGTCATAGGAAACGAATCCCCCGTAATTCGAGGAACTGAAAGGAGAAGAAAGAATGAAGGAGTATGAGGCAAATGTGTTTAGACGAATTTTCTCGTTGACGGGATATGTCAACAGCCCGGACAATCCCAATAGCTGACTCTCGCGTCTGGGGACACTCCATTTTACGGTATATGCCTGCAAGTTAAATGACCAGCAACCGGGAGAATATACATATCCGATACCTGCATAGTTCATTGTTCCCAAGCCGATGAAGTTTTCCTGCCTGCCTATGCCGTAAAAATAGCCGGAAGGATAGCTTTTAATGATACCGGAGGTCGAATATTCCCCCTCATGCAAAGGCGATTTGTCGGTAGGGAATGTCGGATTATATGGGTTCTGCACGTCAAATGTTATCTGGGACGGGCAACTGCCGGAAGAAAGATCAACCGCTTTCCGTATATCCAAAGGCTTTGGGGTAATGCTTCTTTCGTTATGAGACGAAGTATTTCCTCCTGAACGGAAACCTTGACGGTGTCACGCGACACTTGAAATTCCTGACCGTAAGAAGCGGCTTTATTTAGAAAAAAGAAAATCACTATAAAACAAGTAAATACTTTCCTGCTCATAAAATGATAATTTTAATATTCGGGACGAACATTTGGCTATATCAGAGATTCGTCCCGAATGATTGGTGAATAATCCGGTTCAATAAGGATTACAATTGCACAGTCATTATTCCGCAGTTTTCTTCACCGGTACCGCGAGTCCACATATACAATTTCGCTCCATTTGGGAAAGGATTGCCCACGATCATAATGTCATGACCGCTTTTCACTTCTTTACCAAATTGTACAGGGCCGTTAGGCGTGTATTTCCAATAGTACGCAGTCGTATATTCCACCCAGCCCCATAAAACTTTTTTAGACGCATTTACACGGATAGCCTGTTGGTTTCCTCGCATACCAATCTGTGCGGTGAACTTTCTTTTCTTCGTTTTCACGTAAACCCTGTTTATACCATTTTCGATCGTGACACCCAACGGGACAGGATAAAGTAAAGAAAGTTCTTTTTTATATCCGTCATAATTTTCAAACTCCTTCATGTTCTTTCTCTCACCGGCGATACATACGAACCCTTCGGGGGTCAATGTGATTGCCTTGCTTACATTCAACACCGGCATATATATCGACAAATCGGTGCTGTCCTTGTCGTTGAATATAAAATCAGTCTGGTAAGCAGTCTTAATGGATTCATATTCTTCCTTGCATGTGGCGTTTAATATCTGTCCCAAGGCTTCGCTGTGCATCCTGTACATGGAGGTGAAGCCTTTCTGTCCGGATTCCCATTGCAGAAGTTCCTCATCGGACAACGTGCCCAAGGAATCGAGCAAGGCATTGTATTCCTCCTCACTGGAAAAGGAAAGAATATTTTCATGCAAACTTCTGGAGGCCGGGAAAGAATGGTTCTCCTCATTCATCGGATTGTTCACTATGTCATCAGAACTACATGATGATAAGACAGCCATTGCCAAAGCAAGACTAAAAAGCGTTTTTCTCATAATTGAAAAAATTTAATAATTGGTTATTATTTAAACATGGGCACATATAATGATATGCCGAACTCTTTGTTATTCTTTGTATTGGAGGCAAAAGCATTGTCATACAATGGCTTGAAACCATGCTTGTAGGAAGCGGACAATTTCATGCCGTTCTTAAACTCATAGCCTAAGGTGAGGACTATCGGAAAGTCGAAAACCTGCCCTTCCAAGTTTTCCTTCAATTTATCGGTTTTGAAATAACCGGTGGGTTCAATGCCAATACCGGCATACAGTCCGGAACAGATGCGGTAATTGATTGAGCCGTTCAAAGCAAGTCCCCATATCCATGCCTTGTCAGACCAGGGAACAACGTTGTTTCCATTCAAATCGAGGACTCTGCTTTTCCCTGAACGGCTTTTCCCAATATGGAAGCATCAATCCAGAAACGGTTGGAAAGATCGAAGCCAAACTGGTAGCCCAAATTAAAGCCTACTCCGGGTGTCCATCGGGTTTCGGGGTAGGAAGAGTTGTTCGCCGTTCCCGTACTCATGTAAGCATATCCCGAATATTTTCCCAAATGTCCGTCCGTCACACCGATGATAATGCCGGATTTTTGTGCAAAGCATCCTATTCCTGCCAGCAAGAAAAGCATTGATAAAATTGTCTTTTTCATTTTCTTTATTATTTAGTTTTCCTATAAATTGTCTATCCATTCCGTCTGGAACATCCTGCATCCTCCCACGACACCTATCCCGTTTATGACATTGGTGTAAGTAGAGCGTATGGGAGCCAGTTCAGAGTTTCCAAGCCCGTTGTTTTTCTGGTCGTTCAGTGATTTCAGATACCTGTAAAACTCTTCCGAAAGGCTGTACAGGCTGATTCTGTATTTCACTTGGCGTTTGATATGTTCGGTTCCGTCAGGGGTTATGAAGTCGTCTTCATAGTCTGCCTCGTAATTGGTATTCAGACGAACCGTGTAGCTTTTCCCTTTAATTTTCGTATCGTCCCAGTAATACAAATTCCGGTAGAACCCGTTTTCAATCATCAGGATATCGTCTAACCCGGAAGATGTATTCAGCAGAGGTTCGTCGTCCAAGTTCAACGCGAGGGTACTGCTTTCTTCCGAATACTTGCCATCGTTCCAGAACAGTTGTTTACGCTCCACCTTCAACGCATAATAGTCTTTTGTCTGCGCATTGTCTGTAAAGCCTATCCGAAACTGAAGCAGGTTCGGTTCACCGTCTTTGAGAGCCAATTTGATTGATGTCAAAGGGAATCGGGACGGGACAACCGTAGCGGATGAAACCGCTTTCATTCTTTCTGCCGCTGCGGTTATGTTGACCTTGTCGCCATCTTCATACGCCTTTACCGCGTAATAGCTTTGGGCGGGGACTCCCGGTATGGAATCGTCCGTCCATGCAAGGGGTACCGCTTCACCGTTTACGGACAGGTGGACGTCCGCTCCCTTCAGTCCCCGGACGAGCTCGCCTTTCTGACTGACGGGAAGGCTGCGTGAAAGGTGGACTACCGTTGTGTCGCCGCTTCCCGGATAGCTGTATAGCACCAGTTTGGGAGAAGCGCCCACATCGTCCAGTTCAAAATGATAGGTACAGGACGAAAGTAAGCCGATATACACGGGCAGTAATATATGATATAAATGTTTCATGCACTTAAAATTTGAGGGTATAACTAAACGAGGGTATAATCGGGAAAATGCCAAATCCCTTACCCCTGAAACCGCCGTCGGGCAGACGCTCTATCCGGGTATAAAACGCATTCATACGGCAATAGGCGTTATAAATGCTGACGTTCCAGATACGCTCGAATCCCCTTTTGGTAGTACGCCGGAAATTGACACCCAAATCGAGCCGATGATATGCCGGGAGCGTGATGTTGTTCGGTTTCTCGTAAACCAGTTCCGGTTCGCCTGAATCCGGTATGCCCGGAAAAGAGGGCCCGTTTACATACTGGTTCGGGACGGTGGCACGGTCGCCGCTACGGTAAACCCATGCGGCGTAGGCATCTATACGGTCATTGAACTTATGCCGGTAGGCGATGTTCAGTTTATGCCGGTTGTCGAACTTGCTGGAATACCAGCCGGGATAAAAATCAGTAAACTTTTGCAAGCTCCATGAAAGCGTATATCCTGCTTCGATGACATTGTAACGGTCTTTGTATGCCAATGACAATTCTACGCCGTAAGACTTTCCCTTGCCGGTCTTGACCAGATTGTCCCAGTTCTCGGCAGGAAGCATCAGGCTGTTGCCCCCGTCGTATTCCAGCAGTTGGCTTGTGGTACGGTAATATCCTTCCACGTTCAAACTGATATGCCAAGCAACTCCGTATATATCCCGGCTGCCACTTGCCTTGAACGCATGGGACGAACTTTGCGTGTGGAAGGAACCCAACTGTCTGTCGGCAGGTTCAGATAGGTGTTTGACAGTTGGTGCGCAAATTGGCTCATTTCCGTATAGGACACTTTCATCGTGGCTTTTTCCGAGCATTGGTAACTCATGGCCAGTCTTGGCTCCAAGGAATGGTACATCTTTCCGTCTGTCTGATAAAGGGTGTAATGCAGTCCCGCGTTTAATTTCGTCCTGGAGGACAGCCGCATTTCATCTTCCACATAAAAAGCGACCTCGTTACCCTTATAGCTGCTTGCGTTTTCTGTCGATAAGGTATCCCTGTCCGTCTGGTTTCTGGAAGCCGTGCTTTGCGGATGATATATGTGATGCAGATAATTGCTGCCAAAGCGTATATGATGATTCGTGCCGGGACGGTAGTCGAACTCCATGCGGTATCCCATGTCGTCGATTGTGGAACGGTTGGACCGTTCCATTCCCGTCATGGAAGTTTGTTCCCCGTCGGAAAAGAAACGGCTGCCTTCCACATAATCATACATGGAGATATTGCGTGAATAGACACCGGTGAAACTGCCGGACAACTTCGGGACGATTTGACAGTTCCACGTCAAAGCCGTAGTCAGGTTGCCCCATTGAGCCTTGAAATCGGAGTCGTAATGTTCCCCGTCTTCGAACGTCTGCCGGGCTTTTGTCTTCAGCAGGTCATTTCCGGAATACACGCTAAGGGACAGTTTATTATTGTCCGAAAAACGGTGGGTGATTTTCCCGTTGATGTCGTGAAAGGCATAGCGCACGTTCTTTTTGTCATCGGGATTGGAACGGTTGAGCAGGAAGAATGCCGGAGCTGTGAAAAGATCTGCCCAACTTCTTCGCATGGCTATGTTGAACGAGGTCTTGTCTTTTATGATCGGGCCTTCAAACTGGACTCTGCCATCGAGCAGCCCCAAGGAGAAAGTCCCGTGAAACTCCTTCATGTTCCCCTCTTTGGTGCGTACATCCACTACGGAAGAAAGTCTGCCGCCGTAACGTGCCGGGAAACCGCTTTTATAGAAATCCACGTTTTTGATAATATCCGTATTGAAAGCGGAGAACAGCCCGCCCAAATGGTTGATCTGGTAAAGCGGTGTTCCGTCCAGCAGAAAAAGGTTCTCATCGTTCTTGCCTCCGTGTACATACATGCCGGAAAGCAGCTCCGTTCCGGAAGCCACACCGGGAATATTCTGGAGGGTCTTTACCAAGTCCGGTGAACTAAGCAGCGAAAACTCCGTATTCAACTGTTCCGAGGTCAGCGACACTTTGCCGGTCTGTGTCGTGCGGAGGGAAGCGTTCAAGTCTGCAACCACTACTACTTCTTTCAGCGAAGTATTGCTTTCTTTCAGGTAGATGACACCGTTGTAATTGGATGTCAAATCCACCTCCTTCACCACATCCTGATAACCTATATAAGAGAAACGAAGTTTGTGTTTCCCCTCCGGCAGCGTAATGCTGAAAAATCCCTGTTCGTTACTCAGTGTTCCCGTTTGGGTATTCAAATCGAAAATGGTCACGTTGATCAGCGTTTCTCCCTTATCCTCGCATATGTGGCCGGAAAAAGTATAGTTGTTCTGGCGGAACAGCAGGACATATTCTCCCTGAATCTCCCATCGGATGCCGGTTCCGCTGAAAATCCTTTTTAGGTTCTCAGGCAAGGAACTGCTCCGCTGGAAGATACCTTTGGGCTTTATATTTGCCAAGGAAGAATCGTATACGAAATGAACAGAATACATTTTTTGCATGGCATCTATGGCTTTTTTCATTTCGGTTGAATCCTGTTGGGCTTTAGCACCCAGAGAGACACACAATATAATCGCAATGATTGTTAACTTCATTGTTTTACTTTTTCTATCTTTACATTCAACACTTTCTCTATAAACCTGATTATTTCATCAAGGCTTTTGTTCTTGAAGCTGGCCGTCAGGCGTTTATTCTCATTGCTTGCGGATAGTTTGACTTTATAATATCGGGACAATTCCTCAAGTACCTTTGGAAGTGGGGCGTTGTCGAAAATAAAGCTGCCCGCTTTCCGTTCTTTGATTACCTGTACGTCCGGTTGTTCTTCCGTCACTTGCGCTGCCATGCCTCCGGTCAGTATCACAACGTCCGGTTGCCCGATTGCTGAGAACTGCACCTTTCCCGATGTGACTTGCACGATAGCTGTGTCTGCACGGCTCTCATCGACGGTAAAGACAGTACCCAATACCCTGACTTGGGACAGTTTCCCTTCTACCGTAAACGGGTGGGCATTGTCATGCTTGACAGAAAACGCGACTTTTCCTTCCATGTGAACTTTGCGGCTGGATTTCCGGTAATCTTTTGCGTGGAAACGGACGGAAGAATGCGGGAACAGGGTTATGGAGGAACTGTCCGGAAGCATATAATCCACGGGGTGCGAGTAAGCCGTTACCTCCTTCCATGCTCCGTTTTCCCGGAAGCGGGGATAAATAAGAACTACGACCAGAATGGCTGCCACCATACCGGGAAGTATCCACCACAGACGGAAGGATTTTCGTGTCTGTTCCGTTATCTGGTATTTCTCTTTGAAAGCCTTCAATGCTTTTTGCGTATCCAACTTGTTCTTCTGATAGTGGCGCAAGACAAAATGAAGGCATTTTTCATCCGTGGTTCTCATACTCTTTTATTTTGGTTTTCGTATTAATGACTGGGATTACAGACAAATTCACTATGCGGAATTTGTGAATATTAGTTAAATAAGAATGCGTAAACTTTCTGTGTCCCTTCCCGTATCAGTCGGAGCGCCTTGCTGATGTGGTTATCCACCGTATTTACGGAAATCTGGAACTTGGCGGCTATCTCCCTGTATTTCATGCCGTCGCGTTTGTTCAGCAGGAATATCTCCCGGCAGCGTTCGGGCAAGGCATCAATGGCAGTCCACATCCGCGCTTCCCTGACCGAACGTTCCTCCGCTTCCTCATCGCTCAACGTATCTTCAAAATCAGAAGGGGAAAGATTCGGATCATAAATCTCCTCCTTCTTCAGATAGTCCAGGCTGCGGTTGCGGGCAGTCGTATAAAGGTAGGCTTTGACATTTTCTATCTCGGCTCCACTGATACTTAATTTCTCCCACAAGGCAGAAAAACTATCTTGTACGATGTCTTCTGCAATATCCGTATCATGGACATAGTGCAGCACGTACAAGCATAACGAACGATAATGGTATTTAAATGTTTCGTCTATGTCTATTGTAAATTTATTCATACAAATAGGCTTATTATTCTGTGTGTCTACATAAAAGGACACAAAATAAGGCAAAATTCACTATTTCATATTGTTAAAGAAATATAACGTACCCCTTTCCCATATACACATGGTGGAAAACATCACGGGGTTTCCGCACTTTCCTTTCCGTTTTTCCACATTCTTTCTTTTTTTCCGTCCTATATCTATCGGAAAATAAAAAATACGTTTATGGAAGAAAAAGAAGTTGCGCAAGGTTTATTTGATGGTGGAGTTCGGAAAACCTTTTGCGGTAAAAAGGAGATGTATGTAGCCCTCATGGCAGAACCAACTTTTTCACAGTTCTCCAAGTTCATGCCCGTATCCAAGAAAGACGAGGTATCGGCTATGAGAACGCTTATCAAGGACTGCTTCATCGAAGGTGACCACGAACTGGTAAATAATAATTTCCGGTTCCTCTTCGGCTTGATGGGACAACTCACCGACTTATTATCACCCGCTAGAGCACGCTCATAAATTAATAGAATGTTGGGCGGTACGTGACGACCAGCAACATCCGGCAACAGATGATTTACGCGCGTCACTACTTTCCCGGCGTCAACCAACATAAGGTGACGGACGAGGAGCCCGAACAACTTTCGGAAGAAGTACTCTGACTGTACGAACAGGTGATAATAAGTCAAATAAGCTAAGAAATAATAAAAATGTTAAATCTTCATCCTTTAGAATGTACAATTAAAGACAACGACCATATTCCTGACTTATTGCTTATAAAATATTGAGGAATAATTAGTTGTAAATACTGTTTTTGTTCCTGCCTTCGAAGTCGCACCTTGCCAATATTGACTTTTATGTGTATGACACCAATGATAATTTTCATTATGAGGTCAACGAGCGGTTGGAGCTGTTAGTCAACGATACGGCGGCGATTAAAGGCAAGCGGCTCATTTGGGAAATGGGAAACGGCGATACACTGATGAGAAATACGGATGTGTCATATACTTATCGTAAGGCCGGCAAATATCTTATTACTTTGAAAATAGACGGAAAACACTCCGTGAACAAGTATATCAAGGTAATCTCAGGACTGGAGCATGAGCCATTGATTCCATACCCCGCATAAATGGAGTGTCAGAGGGCTATCAAGGCGAAGAGCTGGTCTTCTCGGCAGAAGGCTATGGTATGGACACATGGCTATGGGAATTTGGCGAAAGCGGTACTGTGGACGCATACGAGCAGCAAGTCGTATATTCGTATGATATTCCGGGAGAATACACCATCTCATTACAAACCAATACGACGAAATATCCGGTGAAACACCGTATAACCATTCTCCCACGCTTTGAAAAAGCAGAGGAACTGGTCACGGTAGATTCGTTGGCACTGGTACAGAATGATATTAAAAAACACTTGCAAGCCATAGCTGACGCCAAAGTCTCACAAAAGTCGGTCTATTACGAACATACAAATTATATCCGTAAAAAAATATTTTTTGCATTGATGCAGACCAGGTAGTGGTCATCATCAATGATGAAAAATACAATGACTTCAACGGCTATTGCCAAGGACTGCATTTTCTTGAGAGCAACAGGAAAAAGCGTGTGAGTATTGATGATGTGAAGATTGACGATTTGAATTGCGTCAAGTCCATCCATGTGACACAAAGTTATATTGAAAAATGAAACAACTGAATCTCATACGAAATCTGTTTTCTGTGGCCGTGATGATGACTCTTGCGTGC
>ENA-OPZY01000059-OPZY01000059.1-human-gut-metagenome-genome-assembly--contig:-NODE-59-length-10379-cov-3.060378_pt1 | contig 10379 bp, 10 predicted proteins | sample MGYA00242488_ERZ504513 | MGnify/ENA primary metagenome ERZ504513 (study PRJEB26092, sample SAMD00036247) | human gut metagenome | host: Homo sapiens | study: EMG produced TPA metagenomics assembly of...
TTTTGCAATACAATTGTAATATTTTATGGTATACTTAAGCCAGTATCATCAAGTTACCGATACAGTTGATAATACTGGTACATCATACTCAAAATAACTATATGAAATACCTTTCTGTGAGCTGATGTATCAATAGCAATCGTGTTACTGTCTGCTTTTGTTTCCGGTAACACAATATTTACTGAAAGGAAAAATACTATGAATAAAAAGTATAAACCAGTTATCGCAGTTGCCGTTTTGGTCATTCTTGTTGCGATTCTTGGAATTGTCACTCATGTAGTAATGAAGTACATACCATCTTCTGAGAAAATGGATCTGAATGATATTATGGAGAAATGGCAGATGGGGAGATTGCTCTGGTCATTGGAACTGAGAAACTGGAAGAACGTGGTCTGGTGGACGGAGACAGAGTCTATTTACCACTGGATGTGGTGAATACTTATCTGAACCAGAGATATTACTGGGATTCTGCCAATCAGCAGATACTTTATGCAACACCTTCGGAGCTGACTTCTGCGAGTGCATCATCTGAGGCAGGAGATAAGGTATGGGTGAAAGATGACAAAGTGTATCTGAATCTTACTTATGTGCAGGAATTTACAGATCTTGATGCATACATCACAAAAGATCCATACAGGATTGCCATACAGTATAAATTCAAAAATGTAAAAACAGTCACAGTTAAGAAGAATACAAGCATACGTTACCGCGGTGGAATCAAATCGGCTATTCTTACTTCTGTAAAGAAAGGCACAAAGCTTCGTCTTATCGAAGAATTGGAGGACTGGGATCAGGTAGCTACGGATGATGGATATATTGGTTATATAGATAAGAAGAAAGTGGGAGAAGCAGAGAAATGCTCGAGCAATACCTTGCATGATTCAGAGGTAATCAATGAAGACTTTCATCGTTTCTGTCTCGATACTGATAAACGCTTTAACTTAGTTGTTGGAAATCCTCCGTTTATTCGTTACCAATATTATGATGCTGAGCAACAAAAGTTAGCAGATGAAATATTCAAACGTTCTAAGTTGAAGAGAACAAAATTAACCAATGCTTGGGTTACGTTTGTAGTAGGATGTAGTCAGTTGTTGACCGAAACAAGTAAGATGGGTTTTGTCATCCCATCCGAACTCCTTATGGTTAAATATGCTCAGCAATTGCGTCAATATCTTGCAAAGAGCTTTAACAAGATAAATATCATTTCTTTTGAGAATCTCGTTTTTGAAGAAATCCAGCAAGAGGTTGTTTTGTTATTATGTGAAAAAAATGGTACTGACGAAACATTTGATTGAACACATTGAGGTAAAGGATGCTGATAGCTTACTTACTCTTGATCCACGCAGATTAAAATTTCCTACCAAGAAAATAGATTTCCATACTGATAAGTGGACGTACTATTTCCTTGAAAAGGAAGAGCTCGATCTGCTGGAGAAAGTAAAGCATAATATGCCTTCTATTTCTACTTATGCAAATGTAGAGGTTGGAATTACTACAGGTGCCAACGATTACTTTACAGTACCCAAATCTGTAGTAACTCTCTACAATCTAGAGGAATATGCAAAACCTATGGTCGGCAGAAGCGTACAGGTGAATAGTCTGTGTTTTACGAAAAAAGATTGGCTAGCAAATGTAGAATTAGGTGCGAAAGCACATTTGCTTGTCTTTCCTTCTGGAGTAAAAGAGAATGGCAATGATGGCGTAAAAGCTTATATTAACAATGGAGAAAAAGAAGGTATAAACAATGGTTACAAGACAGGAATACGTGATGAATGGTACATAATTCCATCCATTAAGCTTTCGGATGCACTTTTTCTCCGCCGTAACAATCAATATCCAAAATTCGTACTGAATGAGGCTAAGGCTTACACAACTGATACTATGCATCGAGTTTTCATTAAAGAAGGTGTGAACAAGAAAGCATTCGTAGCAAGTTATTATAACTCTTTATCATTTACTTTTGCAGAGATTCTTGGTCGTAACTTTGGTGGTGGTTGTTTAGAACTCATGCCAAGTGAAGTCGGTGACATCTATATGCCTTATCGCGTTGAGAACGAGACGTTGTTTGCAGAGATTGACAAAATGTTACGCCATAAAAGAACCGCAGACGAAATACTTGATTATACTGATAGAGCAATACTTCATGAGGGTATGGGGCTAAGTATGGAAGAAGTACAAACAGCTCGTTCTATCTGGCATAAGATTATGGGCAGACGTTTAAGCCGTGAGACTCTCGAAAAGAAGAAAGAAGTTAATGTTGAGAAAAAAGCAAAATTCACTCATCTTGACTTCCTTGATCTATTCGAACAGTATCAAGACAATAATATTGTTGATAACAGCTTTGCTCATGAGGATATTAGTGAATACGTTACATCATCCCGCAAATATCTCATTGACGGATCTAAGAATGTACTCATCAGTCTTGTTAAGAAAGATAACTTCAATCAATATCTTGATAAATCTGCTAAGATTTATTATACAGGTAAGAAATTCCCGTCAAAGGTAGCTCTCAACAAGTTGTACTATTTTATGCCTTATTTAAAAGGTAAGGGAATTCGTGACTTGTACTTGATAAAAATTGCTAGGGTGGGCACACGTAAGGAAGGGCAATTAGGTGAAAATAAGGATGACTTGCGTTTAGTTTTTGAAATAGAGTATGTAGCTCAACTATTTGATGATTATCAGGTAATAGATCTGAAAATATGGAGAACTTTTACAGATACTACAATTAATGATTTATTGAAACAGAAGGGTTATGATTTACAAAGCCTTATATGACAAATTGAAAGCTTGTTCTATAGATAATAATTCTGATAACGATATTGTGTTACGCCTAAATACACAATATACTACACTATTTGAGTGTTTGAACAGGACTTATTTTCATAGTCACAAAGTATGTGAGTCTAAACAAAAGTTGCATGATATATGTGATTCTATAATTGAAGTTATTAGAAAAGTAGAATCAGGTAATAGATCATCTGCTTTTGACCAATTATATGAGTTCTATTTTGGTAAAGACAATAGAATTCGTCTTAACATATACGATATAAAAGCTGAGACTTCTTTTTAATGAGTTTTATAAAAAATAGCGAAGTTTATAACTTCGTGATATTCAATTAATATTGATAAAAATAAACTATCGTAAGAATATCATTTTATCGTTCTCATAATCTGGAGGTCCCAGGTTCAAGCCCTGGCTGGTCCACCCAAAAAAGCAGTTACGAAATTCGTAACTGCTTTTTTGTGCCTTTGCGAAAAATGAAACACCATTTAACCATTTTACATGCAGGAATTACCCACTTCAAGCATTTTATGTACAAACAACAAGAAGAAAGTAAACTTAAAAAATAATGTATTATGAAAGCTTGCATATTCCGGCGGATACCCGTTCAGCATTTCCGGTGATATCCGTTCAGTCCCCAGTTAGTATTCAGTGTTGTTGGCAAAGTTAATACTTCTTTCTTAGGCTCTCTCCTTTAAGGTCAAATTTTATTGCCTTATGCACGATTCTGTCCAGACAGGCTTCCGCAATGAGCTCGCTTTGGAACACATCATACCAGTCTGCAACGGGAAGCTGGCTGGCCAGGATGAGTGCCTTCCGGTTGTACCGGTCATCTATGATCTGTTCAAAGTCATGCTGTATCTGGCCGTCCAGCTTGACCATCCCAAAGTCATCGATAATCAGCAGGTCATGTGCGTTCAGCTTCCGGAAGAAGTTTGTTTCCCGTCCTTCCAGATGTGCAAGCTTCAGGTTCTCGATGAGCATGTTCATCGTGAAGTACAGTACCTTCCGGCCGTTCCTGCATGCCCTGTCACCCAGGGCACAGGCAAAGTAGGACTTCCCGGTTCCTGCCGGTCCGGTAATGATGACCGTCATTCCGCCCGTGATGTAATTTCCGGTTGCAAGGTCGGCTGCAGAACAGGCCTGTATGCCCCTTGCCGTGTCCGTTTCAAGTTCTTCCATCGAGGCTCTCAGACGGAAGCCGGCATTCTTTATAAGACGCTGGATGCGGTTGTTCCCTCTCGTGTCACGTTCGTACTGGAGCATGATCTGCATGCCTTCACGCAGGGTAAGCTTGTCCAACTGATGTGTTTCTTCCAGAGAGCTCCAGCAGCTTGCCATTCCCGGAAGCTTCAGCTCGTGCAGTGTTCTTTCTGTTTCGTTGCTCATAATCATTTATTGTTGTTGGTTTATGTCATTTCCTGTAAAATAGTCTTTTCCGCGCATGTTCCCGTGGTTTGACGGTGTAGGCGCATGGAAGATTACCGTCTCGTCTGCGGATGCATTCATGCCGTTACGTCTGAGTATGGCTTCAAACTTGCTGTAGGAGTAAATACCGTACTCCATGCACTGACGGCAGGTAAGGTCAAACGTGGCAAGGTCATACTTCCTTCTGAGGCTGACTATGGAGTTGCACAGCTTGTAATACACCTCTTCAGGCTGTGCGGTACGTTTGGGGTCAAAGATTCTTTTTACATATTCATGGCAGTCAGGTGATATATCTTTTGCTTTCTCCACATAATAGGCTGCCGAACGCTCCATAATCACCCTGCAGCTGGATGCGAGATGTTCCCTGACTGTGGTATAGCCGTATGTATGGCTGCGGATATGTGAGGCCACCAGTTTCTGCTCCACATAGACCTTGACCCATGAACGCGTAAAGACTACTCTTGCCTGTTTTCCTACATGGATATAGGGGACGGAGTAAAAATGGGTCACCTTGTCCTGTCTCAGCTCCACATGGCAGTTTGCCTGTACTTTCAGATCGGCATACAGGCGCATCTCATAGGGTTCCGGTTTCAAGGGTTTCAGCAGCTCCTTCTCCATGGCATGAAAACGCTCCTCACGGCTGTAGGGACGCTTCTGCATACGGGTCTGGTTGTGCCTTTCCATCAGCTCCCATACGGCACGGTTCAGTTCCAGGAGTGAATGGAAGGTACGGTTACGCAATCTGGCATAGACACGGTTATATGTAATCCTTACGGAGTCCTCTACCAGAGCCTTCTGTGTCGGCGATGCCGGGTCGCATGGCAGTACCACGAAATGGTAGTAGTTGCCCATGTCCTCAAGAGCCTTGTTCAGCTTCGGCTCATGCCGGTCATTGCTGATTACAGCCGATTTGAGGTTGTCAGGAGTCAGTATGGAAGGTACACCGCCCAGATGTTCCAGACACATCCTTATGGCATACAGAAAGTCCTCCGTCTTCTGCGAAGGTACACATACCACATAGGTATAGTCGCTGTAAGGCATGCAGGCGACAAACACCTCCACCTTGACAATTTCTCCGGTTTCGGCATCCACATAGCTGAGCTTGTCACCGGCAAAGTCCACCATGAGCTTTTCACCCGGTTTGTAGGTGTTGGCCAGTACGGCCGTAACATCCTTCTTCGCAACGAGATTCTGCTTCAGATGGTAATAGAACTGTGACTTGCCGTAACCATCGGGATGAGTCGCACGGTATTCATCGAACAGGACCTGACGGCTTACATGGGATTTGGGGTCCGCCAGCAGTTCCCTGTATCTGGGTAGCAGGATCAGAAACTCTTCCATTCTCCTGTCCGTATATGCCGGAGAACCAGCATGGAACATCCGTTCCAACTCGGGATCGTCAATCTCAAGGAGGTCGCTGATGTTCCATCCGTTGGCTTTTACTGTATTCACATAACCGTTGACGGTTTCCTTGTCAATCGGTAACTTGCGGCTTACACCGCGGTTGGATTCTCCGGCCTGCTTGAGCTGGAGTACTTGTTTTATCAGACTCATATCCTTTGTTGTTCCTGCCATGACTGTGCTGTTTCTTGTTAGCTTACCAGCACAAAGGAAACTGAAACCGGGGAAAGAATGAACGGATATGCTCCGGAAACGAAGATATACGCTCACAATTCCATGCACGGCTGAACGGATATACTCCGGAAAATCTGAAAGCATACGTCTAAAGTGAACGGGTATGCTCCGGAAAAAGGGTGCTACAACCTGCAATTCTCGGAGGTGAACGGATATGCTCCGGAAAAATTGAGATTTTAATGTCTGGTTATCCATTTTTTCATCCTTTTAGGGGATGAACGGATAAAAATTACGCTTTTAAGGTATGGTTTTATACCCTAATAAGCTGCCGGAAAGTGAACGGGTATGCTCCGGAATATGTAAGAATGCTTACCGAGTGAAGAAAATCAGAGAACAAGGGACGGATGACGAAGCCGTCCTTTTTCATTTCCGTAAACGCTGTACGGGAATGGGGTCCTATGTACACACCATCGAAGCGGCAGACGGAGAAACAGAACTTCATCCGTCTGAATTTGAAAAATGGGAAGCTGTGGAATTCCTGTATCCCGGCTATCTGGAAGACCTGCTTGATGCTGCATACAACGCGTACAGATGGAGTTCCTTCGAACCTGAAGCAAGGGCGGAAACAGACATCATGCAATATGAAAAACAACTTGTAGAGGATCTGAAACAGATTCCGGAAGAAAAGCAGAACGAGTATATCAGTGCATACCACAGCAAGTTCTCCGCCCTGTTGAGCAGTCTTTCACGATGTGCCAGTCCGATGGTGACAGGACCCGCCAAATTCAACTGCCAGCGCAACAACAAAGCCTTGGACGCATACCAGAACAGATTTGATGAATTTCATGACTGGCGTAACCGCTTCAAGTCTGCCATGGAAAGAATGAAAGAAGCCGCCAAGCCGGAAGAACAGAAGCAGGAGGAGGCATGGAACCGTTTGAAGCGTGACATTGCAAGCAGCGCACAGACCATTCATGATATTGATACCGGTAAAGCAAGAGGATACAGCCGTGCCTTGTTTGTCAGCAGTATCCTTAATAAAGTAAGCACCTATGCAGGAAAAGGAGAAGTGGAAATCGTACAGAAAGCGGTAGACTTCATTACAGACTTCAATGCGCAATGCAAGAAACCGGTTATCACTCCGCGGAACCGTTTCTTCCAACTGCCGGAAATGGCACGCCAGGCCAGACTGAAACTTCAGGAAATCAGAGAACGGGAAAATCGTGAACTGAAATTTGAAGGCGGAACGCTGGTATGGAACTATGAGGCAGACCGCCTGCAAATCCTGTTTGACAATATTCCGGATGACCAGAGGCGCAAGGAACTGAAATCATACGGTTTCAAATGGTCGCCGAGATACCAGGCATGGCAACGGCAACTTACACAGAATGCCGTATATGCAGTCAAAAGAGTGTTGAACCTTCAAAACCTATAAGACATGAAAGACCGATTGAAATATGTAATCGATTCCCGCTACTTCGACGGAACATGCCTGACAAGTATGAGTGACGGATTCCACAATGACTATGGTGGGGAAACAATAGAAGAACTGCGCATACGGGAAAACAATCCCTATCTGAAAGCCGTAACACCTTCTGATATGGACAAGAAGCTGCGGCTATACCATCAGTCCCTGTCCGAACCGTTCAAGGAAATCACCGAAGAAGACTACTATGACCTGCTGGATGTACTGCCACCCTTGCGCATGAGACAAAACTCGTTTTTTGTGGGAGAACCGTATTACGGAAATATGTACTCTTTCTGCTTTACCCGTCAAGGAAGATATTTCAAGGGCCTGCGTTCCGTACTTACTCCGCAATCCGAACTGGACAGTCAGATAGACCACCATGTGGAAATCATCAACCGGAAAGCCGTAATCTCAAAAGAGGGAACAAGCAAAACGGTCACAACCGGAACCAGACTCATTCCCTATTATTTTTCACTGGACGGGAAACAGCCCGTATTCATCTGCAACCTTGTCATCCAATCAGATCCCAGAAAAGCAAGGACGGATATGGCGAATACCCTGAAGAGTCTTCACCGGAACCATTATCAGTTCTATAAAGGGAAAGGGCATTACGAAACTCCGGACGACTGATAGACCATGTATCCGGAAAGAAGCTCACCCTTGTTTCCGACGGACATTTCTTTCAATATCCTCCCGGCAGGGAATCCACAACTTTCATCGGACATATCAAGGAGACATCAGAGGAATTTCTTTTCCGGATCTATGACCGTGAATATTTCCTGTATCTCCTAAAAAGATTGAGGACAGTGAAAAAGGAATCCGCACAGGAACAAATAAATATCAAATCATAACATTCGGGGGGAATGCGGTAGAATAACTGCCGTATTCCCTCATAAAAACAATACAAGTATGAACAAATCGAACACTCTATACTGGAAAACAGCCACAGATCCGGCTGAGCGCATTGAGGTCAGACTCGTCCTGAACAGTTATATCGACAATGACAATCTGTATGTAGGACTTGAATCCCGGTCTAAAGATAATCCGGAATGCTGGGAATCCTACACGGACATCACCGTCAACCTCAATTCCCTTCCCCCGTTCCATGCCTATGTGGACAACCGGGACTGCAACAGACATGTACATGATTTCCTGACCAGTAACAGAATAGCGGAGCCTGCCGGATTTGAATATCAGGGATTCAGAATGTTCCGCTTCAATCCTGACAGGTTGAAGGAACTCGCACCCGAACAGTTCAAGACAATCAGCGCCAAACTGCCACCACAGGATGACATGATAAAGGACATCATCTATCAGGAAAGACATTTCCCTTTGAGAACTGTTCAAGACATTCACGGAATATATCTTGTTTCAAGCAAGGAACTGGAAGAATCTCTGATCGAAGGAGTACGGAACCTGGATGCTGCGGCATATGAACTGCTGGATGGCATCTGCCTGTTCTGCTCCACACAGGAACTGCGCTATCTTACGGATGCAGAACTGATAGAAACAATCTACGCACAATAAAAAGGAGGAACAAATATGAAAACCGGAGACATCGTATTTCTGAAACGTCCCTATAAGGAATACCGTGCCGTCGAACTGATGGAAAGACTGGAATGCCGCTGGCTGGTCAGGATTGTCGAGAGCGGTCTTGAACTGGAGGTATATGAAGATGAACTTATATCAGAATTTTAATACGGATAAAGTGTTATGGGAAAATATCAGTTTGCATTCCATTCGGAAATAATCGGCTATACCTCACCCCATATCGGCGAGGTCAGAAAAGCCATACACAGAAAAATGGAAAAGGAAAAGTCTGCCGCCATAAAGAATGATATTGAGCTGCACATGTACAAGGTGCATGACGGCATACCGGTTCTACTTAACACCTGCTACCTGTACGATGAAAAAGGATGTATGGTACACGGAAGTATCAAGGGAACCAAGGATTATCTGCTTGAGACATGGAGATACCATACAAACAGACATTCCAAAGGTTTCAGTTCCACAAGAATCAGGCCCTGCACGACAAGCAGGGCTTTTTCGTTTGTATAACTCTTAAAATCAGGAATCATGAACCAGACATTACAACTTACAGACTATATACCACAGTATGTAAGCCTCTACTACGTGGATTATCGGGATGACCTTGATGAACATGAAGACATCCAGGAGGAATGCATCCGTTCCAACAATATGGAAAAACTCTATGAAAAGGCATACGAATGGTATGAGGAACAGGAAAGCTCAAACATGCACGACTATCTAGAGGAGACAAGAAAGAATATGGAAGCGGACAATCTTGCCGGAGAGTTTGAAGAGCATGAAGATGAAATCAGGGAACTTATCTACGACCGGAACGATTCCGACCCGGTAAAGGACCTGATACGCAACTCGTCCGTCACTAATTTCTTCTATTCGCTCGGAGTGGAAATCAGCGGATATCTGACCGGTTGTTCACTGCGGGGAGAATCAGTCGCCATGGCCTGCCATAAGGTACGCCGCGCACTGCATCTGAAAAAGGGGCAGTTTGACGAGAAGATTGAAGAACTGGTAGAGAATGCCACATACGGCGGAGAACTGCGCATCTACTTCAACGCCATGTTTGACAGGCTCATCAGCAAAGACCCTGAGAACGATTTCAAGAGCATCCGTTTCCACGGGAATGTAGTGGTGGCCATTGCCGACAGCCGGAACGGTTCCGGACATCATGTACGGATTCCGCTGGATATCACTTTTCCTTTCCGAAGGGAGAACCTGTTTGTCGATTCACAGGTACACTATTCCTATGCCAAATGAAGTCTGCGGCATGACCAATGACTGGTGTGATTCCACAAAATGGGAAACGGACATGATACCTTTTACCGGATCTGTCCGAAAAAGCCGGATGGCTGAATACAAGAAACAGGAAGCCGCTTACGAGCAGACATTCCGAAGCGGGAAATGCACCTTCGGTGACATGAACTACAAACGCCACCGTGACGTGCGGTATTCGAATGAATATCCTGCCGGATGCAGATGCCCTCATTGCGGTACTTTCTGGATTGACTGAAAAACAAACGAGAAAATGAAAAATATAGAATAATACAAGAACTGTCAATAGGAACAAAAGTTTACTGG